>OGXW01000227.1_pt1 | contig 40619 bp, 42 predicted proteins | sample 1576341 | NCBI WGS metagenome assembly OGXW01 (sample SAMEA3541592, study PRJEB24748) | human gut metagenome | biome: human gut; feature: human-associated habitat; material: faeces | place: China | collected 2012
GGTACCTGGAAGATCAGAAATGGTAGAAAATAAGCTTGAAATACCAATTATGATAGATTATGCTCATTCACCAGAAAGTTTACAAAATATACTTCAAGCTGTAAAATCATATACAAGAGGAAGAGTAATTTCTGTATTTGGTTGTGGAGGAGATAGAGATACTAGAAAACGTCCAATAATGGGTGAAATATCAGGAAAAATTGCAGATTATACAATAATTACATCAGATAATCCACGTACAGAAAATCCAGAATCAATTGTAAATGAAATTGAAGAGGGAATCAAAAAAACAAAAGGAAAATATGAAGTAATTGTTGATAGAGTTGAGGCTATAACAAAAGCAATTCAAATGGCAAATAAAACTGATATAATAGTTTTGGCAGGAAAAGGACACGAGCCATATCAAGAAATAAATGGAGTTAAACATCCTTTTGATGAAAGAATTATTGTAAATGATATAATTAGTAAAATAAATAAGAAAGGCAAGAATTAAAATGAATTTTCAAACAACAATACTTTTAATAAGTTTTGCGGTAGCAGTAATTTTAGCACTAATAATTATACCAATACTAAAAAAAATTAAGGTTGGCCAAATCGAAAGAGAAGATGGCCCACAATCACACTTAAAAAAACAAGGTACACCAACAATGGGTGGCATAATATTTATGCTTTCCATTGGAATATGTACTGTAGGTAGTTACATATATTTAAAACAAACAGGAAATGCTGATATAGCTCATAATCTAATTCCAATGTTATGCCTAACAATAGGATTTGGGATAGTTGGGTTTGTAGATGATTTCAAAAAGCTTGTATTACATAATACCAAAGGATTAAACCCAAGTGCAAAAATGCTTGGACTCCTTATAATATCTGTGTTATATGTATTATTTATATTAAAATTTACAGGACATGGAACAGAAATATTTATACCAATAATAAAAACAGAAATAACTCTGCCATCATTTTTATATATTCCATTTGCAATTTTAGTAATACTTGCAACCACAAATGCAATAAATTTAACAGATGGAGTAGATGGTTTATCATCTAGTGTATGTGCAATTATAATAACCTGCTTAACAGTAATTGCAATGTTAAGAGGTGTAGGGGAAGTTGCAATTCTAGGAAGTATCGCTGTTGGAAGTATTTTAGGATTTTTAATGTTTAACTTAAATCCTGCAAAGGTAATGATGGGAGATACTGGTTCATTATTTTTAGGTGGATTAATTTCGTGTTTAGCATTATATTTAAAAATGCCATTACTTTTAATTGTAATAGCATTAATACCAATACTTGAAACTTTATCTGTAATACTTCAAGTATATTATTATAAAAAGACAGGTAACAGAATTTTCAAAATGGCACCATTACATCATCATTTTGAATTGTCTGGTTGGAATGAAAATAAAGTAGTTAGAGTATTTTCGGTTATTACACTTTTAATGTGTATAATTGGGATTTTGATTGTGTGATTTTTCTGATTGGGGACGGTTCCTTTTCAGAAAAATGTTCCATTGGGACCGGGTCTTTTTGGGGTAATTTTTGAAATGGGGACGGTTCCTTTTTCAAAAAAGAACCGTCCCCATTTCAAAAAAGAAAGGAGAGTAAAAAATGGCAAAGAAAAAAGCAAAGAAATTTTCTAGTTTCTTAGAAAATCCAATAGATTACACACTATTAATAACAGTGCTACTATTATTAACCATAGGACTAATAATGGTATTATCTGCCAGCTCTCCAACATCAATTTCGGAAAGCGGAAAAAGTTATAAATATTTTGCAAAACAAGCAGCATTTGCAGGGCTTGGAATAGTTGCAATGGCAATGATATCAAAAATTGATTATAGATTTTATAAGAAATTTTATAAAATAGGATACATATTATCAATTATACTTCTTGTAGCAGTTTTAGTTGCGGGAAAAACGGTAAATGGGGCTAAAAGGTGGATTGGAATAACAGAAACACTATCATTCCAGCCATCAGAATTAGTAAAGTTTTTGATGATAATTTTCTATGCTGGAATATTAACAAGAGATAGAGAAGAATTAAAATATTTTGTAAAAGGATGGATAAAACATCTAGCATGGCTTGCACCAATAATTTTGCTTATAATGCTAGAGCCGCACATGAGTGCATCAATGGTTATTATAGGAATTGTTTGTGTAATGATGGTAATTGCAGGATGCAAAATGTGGCAAATGATAGTACCTGGATGCGCGGTTGGAATACCAGCATTAATTGCTCTTATTATATTTGAACCATACAGATTAAAAAGGGTAACTACATTTTTAAATCCTTGGAGTGATGCTAAAGGAGACGGATGGCAAGTTATTCAGAGTTTATATGCAATAGGTTCACGGGGGATTGTTTGGAGCTGGACTTGGTCAAAGTAAACAAAAATACTTATATTTACCAGAACCACAAAATGACTTTATATTCTCAGTTTTAGCAGAAGAATTAGGATTTGTAGGATGTGCATTTGTCATAATTTTATTTGCAATTTTTATTTGGAGAGGAATTTTAATTGCAATGAAAGCACCAGATATGTTTGGAAGCTTAGTTGCAACAGGTATAACAGCTTTAGTTGGAATACAAGTTATAATAAATATAGCGGTTGTAACATCATCAATGCCAGCAACAGGTATGCCACTTCCATTCTTTAGCTATGGAGGAACAGCATTATTTATTATGCTTTGCCAAATGGGAGTGATACTCAACATTTCGAGAGCTTGTAGAAAAACATAAATTTCTGATTGGGGACGGTTCTTTTTCAGAAATGCACCATTGGGACCGGGTCTTTTTAGTGCATTTTCCAAAAGGAACCGTCCCCAATCAGAAAACTGTCCCAAATACGAAAAAGGAGGAAATAAATGAGAGTAATAGTAGCAGCAGCAGGAACGGCTGGACATATAAATCCTGCATTATCAATAGCAAACAAAATAAAACAAGAGGAAAAGGATTCGGAAATAATATTTATTCGGAACAACAAGAGGATTAGAAAATGACCTAGTTCCAAGAGCAGGATATGAATTAAAAACAATAGATGCTTATGGTTTAAGCAAAAAAATATCAATAGAAAACTTAAAAAAATTATATAAAACTTTTAAGGGAATTGGAGAAGCTAAAAGAATTGTAAAAGAGTTTAAGCCAGATATTGTAATTGGAACAGGAGGATACATTTGTGGAGCAGTTGTTATGGCTGCAAAAGCAAATAATGTGCCAGTTTTATTACATGAAAGTAATGCTTTTCCTGGTAAAGCAGTAAAAATGTTGTCGAAAAAGGCTGATACTATTTTAGTTTCTTTCGAGGACGCAAAAAAAAGAATTCCAAATTGTAAAAATGTTGTGTTTACAGGAACACCAGTAAAGGTTAAAAAGCAAAATTATGGGATTAATGAAAGACATAAAATTATACAAGCTATTGGGTTAAATGAAACTAAACCGATTATTTTAATTTTTGGCGGAAGCCAAGGGGCTCAAAGGATTAATGAGGCCTTAATAGATATTATAGAACAAAAGAAAAATAAAAATTATCAAATTATTTGGGCAACAGGACCTAAACAATTTGATATTATAAAAAATGAACTTTCAAGGAAAAATATAGACATAGAAAATATTGAAAACTGTAAAATTCTTCCATATATTTATAATATGGAGGAAGTTGAAAACATAAGTGACATAGTTGTTGCAAGAAGCGGAGCGATGACTATTACAGAAATTGCAAATCTTTCAAAACCTTCAATTTTAATACCACTTCCAAATGTTAGTAATGATCATCAGATGTATAATGCTAAGGTCTTGGAAAATGTAGGAGCAGCTAAAATTATTAAAAATGATGAACTAAATGGAGAAATATTAAATAGTGAAATTGAAAAAATAGTTTTGAATAAAGAAAAATGCGAACAAATGGGAAGAAATGCATATAAGGTTTCAAATGAAAATGTCGAAGATAAAATTTATGAGGAAATAAGAAAATTAGTGAAATAGAAAAATGGGACCATAGGGGTCGGTTCTTTTTGGTCCCATTTTTAAAATAAATAGGACCAAAAAGAACCGACCCCTATGGTCCCAAGAAAGAGGGAAGAAAGTTGTTTAAGAAAAATACACCTTTAAAAGTAGTTCTAGTAATATTTATTACAGAAATAATTATATTAATTGGACTTGGAATTGCAATGCAATCAAAAATAATTGGAATCCATAATCAAATTGATACAGAAGAAGTAACAACTTTAAGCGAAGTTGATTTAGAGATACAAGATTTATCAAAAGAAGTTGACGGAATACTTATAATTTGCAGTATTATATTTGTTGGAATTGCAATAGCCTTAGCTATATATATGTCAAAGGTTATAGTATATCCACTAAATAAATACCTAAAAAGCAAAGATGAGGAAAAGTCGACTGAGCAAATAGAGATGGGAAAAATTGTATTACATACAACAGAGGGAATAGTTGTTTTTAATAGAGATGGAAGTATAGCATTAATAAATCCAGCAGCAAAAAGATTGTTAAAAATAGCTCCAGAAGATAATACTTTTGAGGATGTGTTCCATAAATATGATAAAAACATCAATATGGAAAAAATAATATATTTGGATAACTGGACATCTACAACACAAAAAGTAAATGTGGGTGATGCAAATCTTGATGTATTGTTTTCGCCATTTAGAAATAAACAAGATATTCCTGCAGGGGTAATTGCTTTTATTCCAGATACAATCGAACACGAACGACTAGACAATATGCGTAAAGAATTTGTTGCAGATGTATCACACGAACTAAAAACACCAATTACGTCAATAATGGGTTATGCAGATACACTTTTAGAGGGGGAATATGATGAAAAAACTCAAAAAGAATTTTTAGGTGTAATTGCAACAGAGGCAAGACGTATGGCAAGGCTTGTTACAGATTTACTTGAACTTTCTAGAATGGATAGCAATAGAAAAAAAGTTAAAAAGGTAAGTTTTGATTTAGGTGAAATGGTAAAAGAGTGTCAAGATAAACTTGCAATAGAAATTAAAAAGAAAAATCATCAAGTAGAAAACTTTGTTACAGCAGATGTCCCACCGGTTTTTGCGGATAGAGATGATATTGAAAGAGTAGTTTTAAATATCTTAACAAATAGCATAAAATATACTCCAAATGGTGGATTACTTAAAATTTATGTTGGATTTGTATATAATGATGCATATATAAAAATAATAGATAATGGAATTGGAATTCCAGAAGAAGATTTAAATAGAATTTTTGAACGCTTTTATAGAGTGGACAAGGCTAGAAGCAGGGAAAATGGCGGAACAGGACTTGGACTTTCTATTGCTAAGGAAATTTTGGATAAAAATGGTGGAAGTATAGATATTAAAAGTGAAGTTGGTAAAGGCACAGAGGTTGTTATAAAGGTGCCAACAAAAGGATAATTTTTTCGTATTGGGGACGGTTCTTTTCGCGAAAAGAACCGTCTCCAATACGAAATTTTCGCGAAAAAATTTGCAATAGCACAAAAAATATGATAAAATGGTCGCTAGTCTAGTATAAAAAAGGAGAATAATATGTTAGATATATTACAAGATGCGATTATAGATACAATAAAATTAGTTCCATTTTTATTTATAACTTATTTAATAATGGAATATATTGAAAATAAAACAAGTAACAAAATAAGAGAAAATATAAAAAAATCAGGTAAATTTGGACCTTTAATAGGAGGGATTGTTCGGTATTTTGCCACAATGTGGATTTTCGGCTTCTGCAACTAATTTGTATTCATCAAGATTAATATCAATAGGAACATTAATTGCGGTGTATTTGTCAACATCAGATGAGATGATACCAATATTTATTTCAGAAGCGATGCCTGTTAGTTTAATGTTTGAAATTCTTGGAATAAAGCTTATTTTAGGTGTATTTTGGGGATTTGTTGTTGATTTTATTTTTAGAAAGTTTATAATGAAAAAGCATTCTAAAAACGAAGAAAATACAAATATTCAAAGTGATGAAGTACAAAATGATGCGGAATCTATTGGAGAAATGTGTGAAGATGAACATTGCCATTGTCACGAACAAGGAATTTTTAAGGCAAGTTTAATTCATACTCTTAATATAACTGTTTATATTTTTATAATTACATTAGTTATTGGGTTAGTAATTGGTTTAATAGGGGAAGATACAATAGAAACATTTATAAAAAATAATGTTTTCTTAGGTCCTGTTATTTCAAGTTTAATTGGTCTTATTCCAAATTGTGCGGCATCTGTTATTATAACTAATCTTTATATTGAAAATGTAATAAATATGGCATCTTTGGTTTCAGGTTTGCTTACAGGAGCGGGAGTTGGATTGTTAGTATTATTTAGAACTAATAAAAAACATTTGAAAGAAAACTTGTGTGTGGTTGGAATTATGTATTTTGTTGGAGTAGTGTCTGGATTAGTTTTACAATTTATTGTATAGTTTTATATTTGAAGAAAGCGATAAAAAGAGAAAGTTCCTCTTTTTATCGCTTTTTTTGTTTTTAGAAAACCCCCAGACTATCTGGGGGGGGCTAAAAACAAAAAGGAATAGACATTAATTCTATTCCTTTTAAAAATTATTTTTTATCTTTCTTAAAGTTAACTACAATAGCATCATCATTATCTAAAAACATATTAGAATTAGATTGGATAGGATCAACCTCATCATTTGATTTATCCTTAAAAGAAACCTTTCTAGGATTAAACTTTTTAGTAGTTGATGAAGTATCATCAGAATCAGATATTGCATCACTAGAAGTATATTTTGTAAAATCATATTTTTTACCTTTATGTTTTTCCTTATATTTAGGAGCCATAAAATTTATAATACCATCACTATTTTGAGGAGCACCATTATCTCCAACAATTTTGTATGCACATTTCTCATCAGTTAAGAACTGCATACTTCCTGCCATAACCTTATCTTTGTAATCATATTTTGCTTCTTTAAGTGATGATGATAAAGTACCTTTTGCAGCATCAAAATCACGAGGTTTATATTGCCATTGTTTCCATTGACCAATCTCTTTTTGCCACCATTGTAATTCATCGATAGGAGCTGCACCACCTGTGTAAACTTTACTTGCACAGTTAGAAAGTATAGTGCTATTAAATTTTGACATTGCAGAATTTTCTTTAACAACATCTCCAAGACTAACATTTGTAACGCCAGATGTACCAAACATTGAAATACTTTGAGCTGAAATTGTAGTTCCAACACAATATTTTCTGTACATTGTAAATATTGTTTCTGTATCTCTGGTTACAAAATCAGGGAACTCATCAATATATAGGTAATGAGGAATACGAGTTTTTTCATTACCAGGTCTCCTTAAAACTGCATTTTGCATTGATATTAAGAAGAATAAACCAAATGCCGTACTTGCAAATTTTCCAGAATCTCCACGACGAGTGCAAATAAAAATGAAAGTACCATTTTTTAAACTTTCATCAAAATTAATATTGTTATGTCTGTTACATAAAATATTTTTAATTTTTGAAGAACGTAATAAATTCTCTAATCTACTTGATATATAAAAAGCATATTTTTCCATATTATCTAGACCTTTTCCATCAGGATAAAAATTCTTTTGGAAAAATGTAAGTAACATTGAATATTCTTCTGCAAGTTCGTGGTCTTTCTTTAAAATTTCGCACATTTTTTGTACTAAACTAAAGTTGTTTAAAAGTTTTAACAAATCTTCCATATTAGGAAGTATACCGTCATTCATTTGAGGATATATTAATTTTAAAAGAATAGTTAAGTTTTCTAATACTTGAATAACAACATCTTCGGAGTAATTATCATAATCTGGAGATTTTATTCCATTTAATGTAGAAGAAATTGTTACAGCAATTGTGTTTGGATCATCATATACAAATGGGTTAAGACCGACTGAATCAGCAGGATTTAATGGGTCTAATAGTATATAAGAAACACCATAATTATTGCAAACATCTATCATTTTAAAAATACTTTCACTATCAGGTGATAGATAAGTCATACCAACATCTCTATAAATTGGTTTAGGAGAACTTGTAAGCATCATTTTTTGCATAAATGTTTTATACAAAGTTTCTTTTCCAAAAGCCGGAGTAAGCATACTTAATTTAAAATTAGCATTTAAATAATCGTTACTATAAGGACCTGTAAGTGAAGCAATTCCTGTTTTTAAGGCAGTGAAACCAAGTTCTTTTGAAGCTTCTTTGAAGAAAAATTTCTTTTCAATATCTTGAGCTATCATAGGTTCGAAAACTCTTGAGGTTTTACCAGAACCAGAACCACCACAAACCAGAAGTGATCTATATCTTGCTGTTTCGCCAAACGTTACTTTTTTACCAGTATTATAATCATAAACAAAACTTATGTCACACATATATGCATTATGTTTTATAGATGAATCTGATAAATTTATACCTGCATAATCCCAAATTGATTTTATTTGTTCTGTAGAATCGTTTATTCCCAGAATTATTTTTTTAGTTATGAATGGGTAAAATGTTACTAATGGTATATATAACGATATAGCTGAAAATGCATGTTTTACCATACTTGGAAATTCTGTAACTATATTTGCATAGTTAGGAACAGAGGTAAATAAAATCCATAATCCACCATTTAGCCATTGTGTAAACATTGAAATTGCAATTATATAAATTGCTGTTAAATATGTATAAAATAACGTTACTTTGTGAGCTCTATCATGTGCAAAACTTGATTTACCAGAAAATGCAAATGCAAATGCAGGACATGCCAGTGCTAAGGTATATTTGAAAGGTCCCCAATATGAACTTGAAACACCCGTGAATATCATAAGTAGCATTTCTACAATTCTATCTATACAGATGTAAAAAGAAAATAAGGTTAGTATAAAGGTGAAAAAAGTATTTCTATTTACATTTAATTTCTTTAATAATTTGTCTATTAATTTCATCATATATTAATCCCTCTTATTTAATTATTTTTCAATCTCTTCTATTATCCTACATTTTGGATAAAATTACAAGTGGAAAAGGTAAAAAAGTAAAGTTTTTCTGATTGGGGACGGTTCTTTTTCAGAAAAATGTCTCATTGGGACCGGTTCTTTTTGGGACATTTTTGATTGGGGACGGTTCCTTTTGCGAAAAGAACCGTCCCCAATCAGAAAAATTTGCAAAAAGTCTTGACAAAAACCACAAAAAATAATATAATACTTTCTGTTGCAAGAAGAAGTATTCCACTTCTCACCTTAACCAATGGGGAAAAGGTAAGAAAAATAAAATAATTAACTAGGTTATTTGACGTGGATTAATTGGCTTATCTTGTAACAAAGAAAAGTCAATTTTTTATTGTTTTAGGAGGTGTTTTTTATAAAACAAGAATTACCAATAAATGGTCAAATAAGAGCAAGAGAAGTACAATTAATAGGAGACGAAGGAGAAAAATTAGGAGTTGTTTCATTAAAAGAAGCATTAGAAATTGCTGAAGAAAAAAAGCTAGATTTAGTTTTAGTTGCTCCAAACTCAAAACCACCAGTTTGTAAAATAATGAACTACGGAAAATATAAATTTGAGCAAGCAAAAAAAGAAAAAGAAGCAAAGAAAAAGCAAAAAACAGTAGAGGTAAAAGAAATTAGAATAACTCCAAATATAGAAGAACACGATTTTGGATTTAAGGCCAAAAATGCAAGAAAATTCATAGAAGATGGAAACAAAGTAAAAATAACAGTAAGATTTAAAGGAAGAGAAGTGAACAATTCTAAATTAGGAGAAGATGTATTAAATAAATTTATAGAAAATTTAGAAGATATTGCATCAGTTGACAAAAAGCCTAAATTAGAAGGTAGAAATATGTTTATTATGCTATCTAAAAAAGCGTAAAATATATAAAAATCAAAAAATTGAAAGGAGTTTTAATCATGCCTAAAATGAAAACAAACAAAGCTGCAAAGAAAAGATACTCTTTAACAGCTACAGGAAAAGTAAAAAGAACAACATCAGGAAGAAGACACTTATTAGCAAATAAAACAAAAAGACAAAAATTAAATAGCAGACGCCCAGGTGCTTATGCAGACAAAACTTGTGAAAATACAATAAAGAAATTATTACCATATGGTAACTAAAAAGTAGAAAGGAGAATAAAAGAAAATGGCAAGAGTAAAAACAGCAAAAATAACAAGAAGAAGACATAAAAAAGTTTTAAAACAAGCTAAAGGATACTTTGGTGCAAAACACTATAGATTCAGAAATGCAAATCAAGCAGTATTAAAATCATTATCTTACGCTTATGTAGGAAGAAAAGATAGAAAAAGCGATTTCAGAAAATTATGGATAGCTAGAATAAATGCTGCTGCAAGAATGAATGGTTTAACATATAGCAAATTAATCGCAGGATTAAAGAAAGCTAATGTTACAATAAACAGAAAAATGTTAGCTGAAATAGCTGTAAATGATGAAAAAGCATTTGCAGAAATAGCTAATATTGCTAAAAATGCGTAAAAAGTACATAATACATATATGGAGGCAACCTTAAAAAACAAGGTTGCCTTTTAAATACAAAAGAGTACTTAAAAGGCAAACCTCGGGTCAACTTTTTAGTATAGTGATGATAATTCTTCAATCACATTGCTGGTGTTGAAGAAGTTTGCGTTTATATAATTGCTTATATATGGCCATAACAAATATAAACCAAAAGCAACAAGCAACATCACCATGATAACTAGTACAATAGTTGATTTTTTCATAATAGGAAACCTCCTTATGAATTTATTATATGACAATAGTTACTTTAATTATAGCAAAAAAATAACCTAAAGTCAAAATTTGTAAAAAGGACAAAAAAGACCAGATCCTTATTGTCCCCAAAACAGAAAGGAGCTGTCAAAATTGAAAAAAATACTAATAATATCAGCAATGGCAGATGTAGAACTAAACTACCTAATAGAAAATCTGCAAGAAAAGCAAACGATAGAAACAAAACTATGCAAATTCTACAAAGGAAAAATATATGAAAATGAAATAATCTTATGTGACTCAAAAGTAGGGTTAATAAACAATGCAGCTGCAACAACACTTGCAATAGAAAAATTTAATCCAGACTACATAATAAACCAAGGTTGTGCAGGAGCGATATCAAGAGATATCCATAAATCAGATATAGTTATTGGAACAGATTGTATAAACATAACATCAATAAACACAAAGTTCAAAGAAGAGGGAAAAGGCTATAATTTAGATGATTGGGAATTAATAAATTTTGTTGCAGGGGAAAAAGATAGATTAATTCCACAAAACGGAAGTCGAGAATTAATAGAAAAAATCAAAAAAATAGAAAACAAATATCAATATGGAAAAATTCATTATGGAAGAATTGGAAGTGGTGATATTTGGAATTCTGAATGTGATTGGTTAATTAAAATGAACGAAAAATACGGAATTTTATGTGAAGAAATGGAAGGAATCGCAATTTACACTGTTGCTAATCAATATGGAATTCCTGCAATTGATATAAGAGTTATATCTGATAATGAAATATTAAAAGAAGAGTATGACAGAAATGTGAGTATAAGAGTTCAAGAATTTACAATGAATTTATTAAAAGAAATAAAAGAAATGTTCTAATTTGTAGAATATTTCTTTTTTTCTACAATAAGAAAAGACAAATTTTTCACAATAAAAGGTCTATAATATAAAACAAGGTGAGACAATGACAATTTATATAGATGTTATTTTTGCGGAAAATCTTGTGCTAAATTTTATAATATTATATGCGACTGGATTAATAAGTAAATCAAAGTTTAAAATATGGAAAATAGCTGTGCGGTGCGGGAATAGGAGCTTTTTACGCTATACTATATTACTTTGTGAGCTTAAATGGAGTGTATAATGCTAGTTTAAATTTAATGCTAAAATTTATTTTATCAATAGTAATGATATATGTATCGTTTGGACCAAGAGATATAAAAGAAATTTTAAAAATGCTTATATTTTTCTATTTAACATCTTTTACATTTGGAGGAGCATCACTAGGAGTAATCTATATGGTAAATACTGGAAAAATATCAATTCAAAATGGAATAATTATAGGAAATTATACACTAAAAACTATTCTTGTGGGATTTGTAGTAGCATTTGTAATAGTAATTATAGCTTTCAAATTTGTAAAATCAAAAATTTCAAAAAAAGATTTATTTTGTAATATAAAAATAAAAATCAATCAAAAAATAGTAAAAACTAAGGCAATGGTTGATACTGGAAACTTGCTAAAAGAGCCGATTACAAATATACCAGTAGTTGTAGTGGAAAATAAAATATTATATGATGTAGTACCAAAAGAAATCTTAGAAAATATAGAAAAAATATTAGGGGGTGATTTAAGTTCAATATCAGAAAAAACAAAACAAGAGTATATGTCAAAATTAAAAGTGATACCATTTTCATCACTTGGTAAACAAAATGGTATGCTTCTAGGATTGAAGGCGGATGGATTAGAAATTGAGGTGGCTGATGGAGTAAAAGATGTAGATAAAATTATAATTGGAATTTACAATAAAAATTTAAGCAAAAAAGGAGAATACAGTGCCTTACTAGGAATTGACGTAATTTAGAAAGGAGGCAGCTTTGTTTAAATTACAAAATGATGTGAAAAATATAAAACAAAGCAAAAGAAAAATGAATATTTTAGAAATTTTAAAGGAAAATGTAAATTCTTTATATGTAAAATACATAAAAAATGATGAAATTATAGAAGAACCAATCTTCTATATTGCAGGAGCACAAACACTTCCGCCACCACTTCCAGAAGAAGAGGAAATGTTTTACATACAAAAATTATCGGAAGAAGATAATTTAGAAGCAAGGCAAATTTTAATAGAAAGAAACTTAAGGTTAGTTGTTTATATCGCAAAAAAATTCGAGAATACAGGAATTGGAATAGAGGACTTAATCTCAATAGGCACAATAGGCTTAGCAAAGGGAGTAAATACATTTAAGGCCGACAAAAATATTAAACTTGCAACTTATGCATCAAGATGTATAGAAAATGAGATTCTTATGTATTTAAGAAGAACAAATAAATTAAAAGGTGAAATTTCTTTAGATGAGCCACTAAATAAGGATGCAGATGGAAATGAACTGCTTTTGTCAGATATTTTAGGAACTGATTATGATGTTACATCAAAAGATATAGAAGATGAGGTGGATAAAAAGCTTCTCAAAATTTCGATTGATAAGTTAAACAGCAGGGAACGAAATATTATGGAGATGAGATTTGGGCTTAAAAATGGGGGAAAAGAAAAAACACAAAAGGAAGTTGCAGATGAACTTCGGAATATCGCAGAGCTATATTTCTAGGCTCGAGAAGAAGATTATTAAGAAGATGAAAAAGGAGATTATGAGTAAGACAGGATAATTTCGTATTGGGACCGTTTCTTTTTGCAAAAGGAAACGGTCTTTTTGTGAAAGGAAACGGTCCCAATGAAAAAAGAAACGATCTTTTCACGAAAAGAAACGGTCCCAATGCGAAAATCTCCACAAAATAGATTGCGAAAAATGCAAAAATGTAGTACAATATACACATAAAAAACGAAAAATGAAAGGACGACCAAAATGAAGCTAGAAGAATTTGATTATAACCTACCAGAAGAGTTAATAGCACAAGTGCCAATACAACAAAGAGATGAATCAAGATTAATGGTAGTAGATAGAGAAAAAAGAACAATAGAGGACAAAGTTTTTAGAGATATAATAGATTACTTAGAACCAGGAGATTGCCTAGTTAGAAACAATACAAAGGTAATACCAGCAAGATTATATGGAAAAAAAGATACAGGAGCAAATGTTGAGTTTGTATTATTAAAACAATTAGATGGAGATATTTGGGAAAGTATTGTAAGACCAGGAAACAAATTAAAGCCGGGCTCTAAAGTTATATTTGGAGATGGTCTTTTAAAAGCGGAAATTTTAGATGTTTTAGAAGATGGAACAAGAAAAGTTAAATTTGAATATGATGGAATCTTTAATGAAATATTAGATCAAATTGGATTAATGCCACTTCCACCATATATTCACGAAAGTTTAAAAGAAAATGATAGATATCAAACTGTTTATGCAAAATATGAAGGTTCAGCTGCTGCACCAACTGCAGGATTGCATTTTACACCTGAGCTTTTAAAGAAAATTGAGGAAAAAGGTATTAAAATTGCAAATGTGACTTTACACGTTGGAATTGGAACTTTTAGACCTGTAAAAGAGGAAAATATTGAAGAACACAAAATGCATACAGAACATTTTTATATCAAACAAGAAGATGTTGATAAAATAAATGAAACAAAGAAAAATGGTAAAAAAGTTATAGCTGTTGGAACTACATCTTGTAGAGTTTTGGAAACTGTAGCAGATGAAAATACAGGACTAGTTAAACAAATAGAATCAGATACAGGAATTTACATTTATCCAGGTTATAAATTTAAATGTGTAGATGGATTAATTACAAATTTCCATTTACCAAAATCAACTTTACTTATGCTTGTTTCAGCTTTGGCAGATAGAGAATTTATTTTAGAAGCTTATAATAAAGCTGTTGAGGAAAAGTATAGATTTTTCAGCTTTGGAGATGCAATGTTTATAAAATAATTTTTGTGAGGAAATCAAATGGATAAAAAAGAGGAAATAAAAAGACTAAAGAAAGAAAAAAATTATGAAGAAATTTATAGGAAATTTGGCAGTAAAGAATATGTGAAAAATACTCCTTCTTCATATAGAAAAAAAGATTTAAATAAATTAGTAAAAGAAGGCAAGTTTGAAGATATTTATAGTAAATATGGTAAAAAAGTTTATAACAATTTATTAAGCAGAGCAAAATATCAAGAAATAAAAGAGAACAAAGGAAGAAAAAGTGCCATATTATGGAGAATTAAAAGAAGCTTAAAACTTACAGGACTATATCTAGGAATTGCTTCATCAACATTTACATTATCTTTACCAGTACTGAATGCATCAACTACTAAAGAAAATGAAATAAAATATGAAAAAGAAATAAAAAATTATGATAATAAAATAAAAAAATATGCCGAAGAAGTCAACGAATTGAAATTAAATGACGTGCAAGTCTTTATGAAAGTCATAGACGATATGTGGAATCAAATAAAAGGGTATAAAAATCCAGAACTTGATTTAACGGGATTTATGGAATTAGATTTGGCTAGTGAAGATGGATATGGAGTTTGTAGAAATATGGCAAGCGATGTTGCTAGAAAATTAAATGAAATTAACCCTGATTATAACGCAAGAACACTTGTTGTAAATATGGGACACGACGGGCAATATAAGTTAGCAGATGTTAAAAGAAAAATATTAGAAGAAAATGAAACTGTAGATACAGATTCAAGCAGTAGAGCTGTACAAAATAAAATGTCTGATATTTTAGGAAATCATATGATAACATTAGTAGATGTTAAATCTGATAATTTAATTGTAGTTTTAGACCCTACAAATCCAGGAATAGGAATTTATCAAAATGGAAAAATTGAAATGCTAAATTCTGTAAAAGGAAATGAACTAAATTTTGACACCAGAAAGTTTACAACATTTATTACATCAAATGGATATAAAGACGGAGCAGAAAGCGTAATAGATTTTGCAGATAGTTACCAAGAAAGTAAACTTAGCCCTAAGCAGATAGAAGAAAAATACGGGCTTGATGCACAAAATCAAGCATTAAAAGAAGTAAGAAAAATTGAAGAAGCGAAAGCAAATAAAAATCTATCAGATAAGGAATCTTTTAAAGAAAGTTTGAAAGTTGCAAATTTAGATAAAACTGAAGTTAATCAAAAGGCAAATGTAGAGGAAAAAGATATAGAAAGATAATTTTTCTGATTGGGGACGGTTCCTTTTCCGAAAAAGAACCGTCCCCAATCAGAAAAACGGTTCCCAATCAGAAAAAAGGAGTGAAAATATGAATTCAAATGAACCACTAGCATATCGAGTAAGGCCTAAAACGCTTGAGGAATATGTTGGTCAAAAACATATATTAGGAAAAGATAAAATTTTATATAGAACAATAAAAGCAGACAGGTTATCAAGTTTGATTTTATTTGGACCTCCGGGATGTGGAAAAACATCACTTGCAAAGGTTATAAGTGAAACAACGAAATATAGATTTTATAAAATAAATGCAGTAACGGCAGGTGTTGCAGATATAAAAGCAGTTATAGAAGAAACAAAGAATTTTATGTTAAATCCAACAGGAAAAGCGATATTATTTATAGATGAAATTCATAGGTTTAACAAACTTCAACAAGATGCATTATTACCATTTGTTGAAAATGGGACAATAATTTTGATAGGTGCAACAACGGAAAATCCGTATTTTGAGGTAAACAAAGCTTTGATTTCGCGTTCGATGGTTGTAAAACTAGAGCCACTTGATGAAGAAGATATATTTGAAGTCTTAAAAATGGCACTAAAAAAACCGGAAGGACTTGGGGAATATAATATTAATATAGAAGATAAAACATTAAGAAAATTATGTACGATATCAAATGGGGATGTAAGAACAGCTTTAAATTCATTAGAAATTGCAGTTCTAACAACTGAGATGGATTCAAATGGAGTAATAAATATAACAGATGAGGTTTTGAAGGATTGCGTACAAGAGAAAAAGGCGGTATTTGATAAAAAGGGTGATTCACATTATGACAATATAAGTGCATTTATAAAATCACTAAGGGGTTCAGACCCAGATGCTGCTATATTTTATTTAGCAAGAGCAATAAATGCAGGAGAAGACCCGATGTTTTTAGCTCGTAGGATAGTAATTTCTGCATCAGAAGATGTAGGAATGGCAAATCCAAATGCGCTAGTTATTGCAAATTCTGCAATGCAAGCTGTAAATATGGTAGGAATGCCAGAAGCAAGAATTATTTTAGCAGAAGCGGCTGTTTATGTTGCAACATCGAAGAAATCAAATGCATCATATTTAGCTATAAATAGAGCTTTAGAAGATGTTGCAAGCAAAGATACAGGAGAAGTTCCTATGCATATTAGAAATGCACCAGCTAAGGGAATGGAAAGTTTGGGATATCATCAAGGATATTTATATCCACACGATTTTCCAGGTCATTATGTGGAGCAACAGTATTTGCCAGATAAGATGGTTGGAACTAAATATTATATAAAAGATGAGAATTGTGAGTAAGATTTTTCTGATTGGGGATGGTTCCTTTTACGAAAAATTTCCCATTGGGGACGGTTCTTTTCGCGAAAAGAACCGTTCCCAATCAGAAAAAAAGGAGTAAAAAAATGAATGTAGGATTTATATCACTAGGATGTAGCAAAAATTTAATAGATACAGAAGTAGCAATAGGAAAATTTAAGGAACACGAATTTAATATAGTAAATGATCCAAAAGAAGCAGATATAATAGTTGTAAATACTTGTGGATTTATAGAATCTGCTAAAGAGGAAGCTATAAACACTATTTTGGAGATGGCTGAATACAAAAATGGAAGATGTAAATTTTTGATAGCAATGGGTTGTTTAGTACAAAGATATTATAAAGAGTTGGCTAAAGAAATGCCAGAAGTTGACTTATTTTTGAAGATTGAAGATTATAACAGATTATGGGATAAAGTTGCAGAATTATTAGAACAACCAAATCAAAATGCATCAAAAGAAAATGATGCCATCACTACAATAGCTAGTAAAAATACAAAAACAAACGACGAGGATAATAAAATTAAGCAACTACCGATGTTTGCCGAAAAAGAGTATTTAGCAAGAACTGTTTCTACAGGTGAAAATTATGCTTATTTAAAAATAGGCGAAGGATGTAGTAATATGTGTACATATTGTGCAATTCCATATATAAGAGGCTTATTTATAAGTAGAAAGATGGAGGAAATCTTAGAAGAAGCTAAAATGTTAGCCAACAAAGGTGTAAAAGAAATTATTGTTATTGCTCAAGATACAACTAAATATGGAGTAGATTTATATGGTGAATCAAAACTTGCTGAACTTCTTCAGAAAATAAGTGAAATTAAGGGAATTGAATGGATAAGATTTTTATATAGCTACCCAGAGGGCATTACAGACGAACTAATTGATACAGTTAAAAATAATGATAAAATTTGCAAATATTTTGATATTCCAATTCAACATATTTCAAATGATGTATTAAAAAGAATGAATAGAAAAACCTCAAAAGAAAATATTGTAAACCTAATAAATAAAATAAGAAAAGAAATTCCAAATGTTATCCTAAGAACAAGTTTAATAGTAGGGTTTCCAGGTGAAACAGAGCAAGATTTTATAGAACTATTAGATTTTGTTAAAAGCACTAAATTTGATAAACTAGGTGTGTTTAAATATTCTAAAGAAGAAAATACACCAGCTGCCAAAATGCCAAATCAAATACATTATATGACAAAAAACGCTAGATATAGAAAAATAATGAGTGAGCAAAAAGAAATTTCCAAGAAAAAACTTGAGGAACAAATAGGAAAGAAAATGCAAGTTTTAATTGAAAATGTTTCTTTTGATGGTAAATATTTGGTGGGTAGAACAAGAAATGATGTACCAGAAGAAGATGGAATTGTGTATATTAAAAGAACAGATAAAAATGAAAATTTGCTAAATCAGTTTATTTGGTGTAAAATAGTAGATGTAAGTGATTATGATTTAATTGCAGAAGTTGAATAATAGAAAAAAGGAGGGAGCTAGAATGTCAAAACAAAGAAGTATTTCAAGTGAACAACTGCTATATATATTGATGAATAAAAGAGAAGAAGAAAATCAAAAAAAAGGAATAATAAAAAAAGAATTAAAAAAAGATAGTTGCAAAATATTAGGATTATTTCCATATAAGAGCAAAGTAACTGGAGAAGTAAAAGCTGGAAGATTATTTTTAATAAGTGAATTACACGATGGATATCAGTATGATATTATATATGATGAAACAGGAGATGTAATTGCGTATAATGATTATAGCGAAAAAAATGGATTGACAGTTGCAAAGGAAATAGAATTAGATAAGGAAAGATTAGAAAGACAAATTGATTTAATAAGAGGAAAAGATGTAGAAGATGACGACAACAATGGCTCAAATAATAATGATACATCAAAAGCAGGAGATGGAAGAGACTTAGCCAGTAAAGAACATGAAGAAAAAATGCAAAATAAAACAGAAGAACCTAAAAAAATTGAAACAGGCGAAGTTGATATAAATCAAGGACAACTAAGAAATCTAAAAGATGATATTTCGATGGACCATAGAACAAGAATAAGATTAGATACAGTTATTAATGGGCAAGAATTATGGAGAATTTTAGGAATACAAGAATCCTTGAATGGAAGAATGCCTAAGGGAGTATCTGAAAGAGCTTTTCAAAAAGGATATTTAACAAGAATAGATTCTAAAGAATTATGTGAATTAGAGGCTTCAAGAGGAGAAAGGGTAAAGACAAGAAAAGCAGAAGATACATTTGCAATTGTATCACCTAGTGGAGATATTGTAGAACTTGATGAAGGCGTTATTGAGCCTGTAGACTTAGGCCCAAGAGAAGATAGATTACTTCAAGAACAAAATAGGGAAAGATGGGCAGATGGAGAACATACATTTAAACCAGCAACAGATATGACATTAACTAGAACATCAATGTGGAGAATAAAAGATGTTAATTCAAGATTTACAGCAAATGAAGAATGGTTTTTAGGTGTTGATTATAATGAAGATTATGTAAGAAACGGAAGCAAACCATCTGATTCAAGATATTTAAAAGAGGTATCTATAATACAAGGTTCAAGAAATACAGACAAAGTATATAGTAAAGATAGCACTGAAGCGAGAACAAATCCAACAATAGAGTACAAATTAGAGGATGCCTATGAAGCACCACTTAATTCAAAAGAACAAAAACAGATGGAGCAATTAGAAAAAAGTGATTCTAATGAAGCAAAAAATGTAAGAAGAGAACATCAATCAGAATTAGAAAAAGTTGTAGAAAAACTAACTCAAAAATATGGTGAAAACTATAGGGACGAAATAACACAAAAAGTTGAAGAGGAACACAAAAAAGGTAATGATGTAGAAGAAATAGAAAAAAATGTCAAAGAAGAAATAGATGAATTAGAAGATGAAATGTTTAGACACGGAAGAAGAAGAGATATGTAGTAAAAGTTTTTTACGAAAGGATATAAAGAATGGAACAACAAAATTTAAAAGGAACAATAGAAGCAATTCTTTTTGCTGATGGAAGAGAAGTTTCAAGCAAAGAACTAAGTTTAGCCTTAGAAAAGTCCAAAGATGAAATTGAAGAAACAATTTACCAAATGAATTTGGAATACAAAGATAATGATAGAGGTATAGAAATAATAAAGACAGAGGACAATTATCAATTAGCAACAAGAAAAGAATATTATGAACAGGTGTATAAAATTATTGATAAAAGAAATAAACCAAAACTTTCAAATGCAGCAATAGAAACACTTTCAATAATTGCATATAATCCTAGAATATCTAGAGCAGAGATTGAAGCTATTCGTGGTGTTAATGTTGACGGTACTATGTATAAATTGCTTGAATATGGATTAATAGAAGAAGCGGGAAAACTAGATTTGCCTGGAAAACCAATGTCATATAAAACAACAAACGAATTTTTAAAAATGTTTGGATATAGTAGTCTAAATGACTTACCAGAACTTCCAAAATATAAGTTGGATTCTAATAATCAAATTGTTATTGATGAATTGCTTGATGAAGAGGCTCCAATGCCGAGTGAGCAAAAGAAAGATTAAGAAAGACACAAAAAGAACTGGTCATAATGGGGCAATGGGACCAAAAAGAACCGACCCCAATGGTCCCACAGAAAGGATGGAATATGGAAAAAAATTACGTAAAAGAAATAACAAATATAGATGAAGATTTTGCAAAATGGTATACAGATATCGTTAGAAAAGCAGAACTTGCAGACTATACAGATACAAAAGGATGTATAGCAATAAGACCATATGGATATGCAATATGGGAAAACATTCAAAATTATACAGATAAAAAATTTAAAGAAACAGGAGTACAAAATACATACTTTCCAGTATTAATACCAGAAAGTTTACTTCAAAAAGAAAAAGACCATGTAGAGGGTTTTGCACCAGAAGTTGCTTGGGTTACAGAAGCTGGAGGAGAAAAATTAGATGAAAGGCTATGTGTAAGACCAACATCAGAGACAATAATAACTACAATGTACTCGAGATGGTTAAAATCATGGGCTGATTTACCATTTGTTTATAACCAATGGTGTAGTGTATTAAGATGGGAAAAAGAAACAAGACCATTTTTACGCTCTCGTGAATTTTTATGGCAAGAGGGACACACAATACATGAAACTGAAAAAGAAGCCAAAGAGAGAACCTTACAAATGCTAGAAATTTATGCAGATGTTGCAGAAAACTTACTTGCAATTCCAGTAATAAAAGGAATAAAAACAGAAAGTGAAAAATTTGCTGGAGCAGAAGCAACTTACACAATAGAAGCTATGACATATGATGGAAAGGCTCTTCAATCTGCAACTTCTCATTATTTTGGTCAAAATTTTACTAAACCATTTGATGTAAAATTCCAAAATAGAGAAGGAAAACAAGAATATGCATATCAAACATCTTGGGGATTATCTACAAGATTAATAGGTGCAATTATTATGGCTCATGGAGATGACAGAGGTCTTAAATTACCACCTAGAGTTGCACCAATACAAGTAGAAGTAATACCTATTGCTCAACATAAAGAAGGTGTGGAAGAGAAAGTGTCTGAAGTTTATCATAGACTAAAAAAACAATTTAGAGTTGAAGCGGATTTTAGAAGAAAAGTATCACCAGGTGTTAAATTCAACGATTCTGAAATGAGAGGAATTCCTCTTCGTTTAGAAATGGGTCCACGTGATATTGAAAATGGTGAATGTGTATTAGTTAGACGTGATACATTTGAGAAAATCACAGTAAAATTAGATGAGCTTGAGGAAAAGATTACTGAGATTTTAGATTTGATTCAACAAAATATGTTTGATGTTTGCAAAAAAAGAATGGAAGCTAAAACTACTGTTGCACGTAATTTAGAAGAATTTAAGGCTAATATGGATAAAGAACAAGGATTTATTAAAGCAATGTGGTGCGGAGATCCTGAATGTGAAGCCAAAATTAAAGAGTTAACAAGTGCAAAGTCTAGATGTATACCTTTTGAGAAGGAAGATATTGGAGATACTTGTGTTTGCTGTGGTAAGAAGGCTGATAAGTTTGTTATTTGGGGTAGACAATATTAAAATAATTTAAAAGTGAATTTTATGTAAAAATAGCAAGAAAAATCTTGCTATTTTTTTACATTTATTGTAAAATAAAAAACGCAAAAGAAGGTGAAAAAAATGAATATAAGTAAAGATGGAAAAACCTTATATTTTTCAGACGAAGAAATAGATAGTGAAACAAACGGAGAAAAGAAAGTATTTGTAACAAAAAGAATAAATGGTCAAGAAAGTCACGTAAAAGCAGAAAAAAGAAAAAATATAGGAAAACACTTAGAAGATAGTACAAAACAACAAGATTTTGAAATTGATGATGACGAAATATTTAGCTTTAATAGTGAAATGGTACTAGGTGTAAACAGTTCAGATGAAAAAGAAGAAAAAACAAAGGCAAGAAGAAAAAAATCAAAAGTAAAAAAAGAAAAGACAAAAAAGAACCCAAAAACAAAAGAAAGAACTAAAGAAAAGTTAGAAGAACAATCTGAGCAACCTACTAAGCCAAGAACATCTAAAAAAAGAAAAAAATCTAAAAAGAAAAAAATAAATAAGAAAGTAATAGGATTTTTTAGCATAATAATATTAATTTCAATAATTGTAGTATTAGCATTAACAGCGCCAATATTTAATATAACTGATATAACAGTAAATGGAAATAATCAAGTATCAACCAATATGATCATAAATTTATCGGGATTAAGAAAAGGAGAAAATATTTTCAAATTCAATAGCACAGTTGAACAAAAAATAAAAGAAAATACATATATCGAATCTGTAAATATAAAAAGAAAATTACCAGGAACAGTAATAATATCTGTTAAGGAAAGAACGGTAAAATATCAAATAAATTTAATAAATAGTTATGTTTATATTGACAAAAATGGATATATATTAGAAAATTCATCAGAGAAAAAAGATGTGCCAGTAATTGTGGGATTATCAATAAAAGAAGATGAAATGCTGAATGAAAAAAGGCTAAAAACAGAGGATTTAGAAAAATTAAATGATATAATAAAAATAATAGATTCGGCCAAAACGATAAATGTTGATAATTTAATAACAGAAATAAATACAGAAAATAAAGAAAATTATGTTTTATATTTAGAAAGCAAGGGGAAAAAGATAAATATAGGAGATACGAGTAATTTAACTAATAAAATGTTATATGTGAAAAAAATCTTAGAAAAAGAGGAAGGAAAAACAGGTTCGGCATTTGTAAATGGCGATTTAAGTGCTGGATTTAAACCTTATTTTAGAGAAGAATAAATTTTTTCTGGTTGGGGACGGTTCTTTTTAGAAAATGTACCAAAAAGACCCGGTTTCAATGGAACACTCAATTAAAAAAGGAAAGGACGGATAATATGAACAAAAAGACAGAAGCGATAATACTAGGAATAATGTGTTTTATATTAACAATAGCAATATGCATTCAAATAAACACTGTAAACAACAATGGTTCAACAGTATCTGGAAGTCAAAAGCAAAATGATTTAAAATCGCAAGTATTAAAGATGAAAGAAAAATATGAAACTGAGTATGCATCTTTGCAAAGGGCGGAAAAAGAGCTTGAGAAAGAAAGAGAGAGTGCAACAAGTAATAACTCTGAACTTGCGGATTTAGAAAATCAAATTAAGAAAGCTAATTTAATACTTGGAAATACAGATGTAACAGGAGAAGGTATTATTGTAACTTTAACTGATGGAAAAGGTGATCCGAGTGCAATTGACCAATCAAATTATCTTGTTCACGCAGAAAATATTTTACAAGTTGTAAATGAAATGAAAAATGCTGGGGCAGAGGCAATTGCTATAAATGGAGAGCGAATTGTAAGTACATCTGCAATATCTTGTGATGGAAATGTGATTGTAGTTAATGGTAAGAAAATAAATTCACCTATACAAATTTCAGCAATTGGTTTACAAGAGTTATTATCAACTTTGAATAGACCAGGTTCTACTTTGGAATATTTTAAAAATAATTCTGGTAAGATTGTTGATTTTAAGAAGAATTCTAATATAGAGATACCTAAGTTTACAGGTGTTATAAGCTTTAAGTATGCTAAGACGGTTAATTAGTAAATTAGTAGAAAACGGGACCATTGGGGTCGGTTCTTTTTGGTCCCGTTTTGGCAAATTATATTAATAATAAAAATGGGACCAAAAAGAACCGACCCCAATGGTCCCAACAAGCTAAAAGAGAGGAGATATAAATGAAAAGAGGTAAAAAAAGTATGATTGTTACTATTGGAATAGTATGTTTCCTATTAGTAATGATAATATTTATGCAATTTAAAGTAGTTCAAGAATCACAAGAATCAAATATAGATTCAATGCAAGAAGCCGAATTAAGGCAGGAACTAGCAAATTGGAAAACAAAATATGAAGAGACAAAATCAAAGAATGAAGAGACATCAAATACCTTAAAAACATATAGAGAGGAGAGTACATCAGACGAAAAAACAAAGGAAACTTTGGAGACAGAATTAGAAAATTTGAATATGGCTCTTGGAAAAACAGATGTTGAGGGTGAGGGAGTAATAATCACTTTTAGAAAGAAAGAAGAAAGTGAATTAAGCGAAGATGAGAGAATTGATGAAATCTCTGCAATAGATTTAGTTTATATAGTAAATGCTTTAAAAGATGCCGGAGCAGAGGCGATTTCTATAAATGACGAAAGAATTGTAAGTACTACAGATATGGCAGATGTAGGAGGTTCTATTAAAATAAATAGTAAATATTTAAGAACAGATACATATGTAGTAAAAGCAATTGGAAATAGTTCATATTTGGAAAGCAGCTTATTTGGAAAAGGCGGATTTGTTGAGCAGTTAGATATTAGTGGAATTAAGTCTGATATTGAAAGAAGCAAAAAAGTTTCAATTTCAAAATATACAGGAGATTTTGAAACTAAATATATGCAAGAAAAAGAAAGCAAAAATAATGAATAATTTGTTTATAATAGGCAAAATAAAACCTAAAGATAAAATTTTAGAACAATAAATAAGGAGGCAAGAAAATGTTATTTATAGCTATTTTAATAGGATGTGTATTAGGAGCAATAGTTGGTATAAATGCACCAATAATATCTTATTCATACTCAAGTTATTTAGCAATTGCAATAATTGCGGCATTAGATTCTGTATTTGGAGGAATTGCAGGAACTTTAAAGGGAGAATTCAATTTTAAGGTATTTATATCTGGATTTTTCTGTAATAGTATTCTTTCAATGTTACTTACATATTTAGGAAATAAACTTAATGTTGATATTTATTTAGCAGCAATTGTTGTTTTTGTTGGAAGAATGTTTATTAACTTGACAATTATAAGAAAATATTACATAGATAAATGGTCAAAAAAATATGAAGAATACAAATTGAACAAAACAAATAAAACTCAAGAAGAACAGAAATAAGGTTACATAAAATGACAATAAAATTTCCAGAAAATGGAAATATGATATTACAAATTTGTTACAAATTTATTACAAAAATATAACAAATTCTATTGACATTTGTCTGAAAATGTAATATATATAACCTTAGAAAAATTAAATTGAAAATATGGAGGAATTATCTTGGCAATAGGAGATATCATAGTGGGCATAGACATTGGAACAACCAGAGTTTGCTTATCAACTGGTGAAGTAAACAACTTTGGACAAATAGAAATAATATGTTGCACCTCACATAAATGTAATGGATTAAAAAAAGGCAAGATAGTTGATGAAGACGATATAAGTTTAAGTATTGCCAAAACTATCGAACAAGCAGAAGAAGAAACAGAATTAAAAATAAACTCAGCTTATGTAACTATTCCAGGAAAATATGTAACAATAGTCCAAAACAGTGTACTAAAAGAAGTAAAGGACAAATTTGCAGGAATTTCCCAAAAGGATTTACAAAATGCTGTAATGCAAGTAAAAGACATAGAAATACCAGATAATAAAGTATTAATAGATGTAGCAATAAACCAAGTAGTATTAGACAATGGTAGAATAGTAAGAGACCCAGTTGGAAGTTTTGCATCATCATTTACAGTAAATGCACAAGTAATACTTGCAGATAAAGATTATATAAGAAAATTAACAGGTATATTTAAAAAAGCAGGTGTAGAAATAGATGGAATTATACCAGTAGCACTTGCAGAAAGAAACTTGGTATTAGATAAAAACGAATTATATGACAATGTAATGTTACTAGATGTAGGAGCAGAAAACACAGACATAGGAGTATTTGAGGGAGAAGAATTCAAATACACCAACACAATTCCATTAGGTGGAAATAACATAACACACGATATAGCATTAGTATTAAGTATATCAGAACAAGAAGCAGAAAAATTAAAAAGACAATATGGGCTAGCTTTAAAATCATTTATAGATAATGATAATGAAATAATGCTAAATACATGTACAGACGAATCAAGAAGCAAAGTCATAAAAAGTTCAGAATTAATTGAAATTATGGAAGCTAGAATAGAAGAAATATTTTCAATTATAAATAAAGACATAACAAACCAAGGAGTAAAATCAAGAATAAACAATGTAATACTTACAGGGCAAGGCATAACAAACATAAACAAAAGTGATGTGGCAGGAAAAATAGCACTAAATATTCCCGTAAAAATATCAACAGGAAGAGCAGTAAGTACAGTAAAGCCAGAATTTAGAACAAGTTACGCTCTAATACGATATATAGCATCAAGACCTTTTGCAAAATCAGTATCAAGTAAAATTGATACAAATTCGAAAGAGAGTTTTTGGAAAACAATAATTTCAAGAATCAAAGAATTTTTTTATAGCTAAAATAAGTAACAAAGTTACAAATGCTATATATACATATTTAAGGAGGAAAATAAATTATGATGGATATTGACGATAACAGCAATTTAACAATGATGGATGGAACAGCAACAATAAAAGTAATAGGAGTAGGAGGAGCTGGAAACAACGCCGTAAACAGAATGTTGGACCAAGGAATCAAATCAGTAGATTTTATTGCTGTAAACACAGATAGACAAGCTTTACAAAAATCAAAAGCAAGTACAAAAATTCAAATAGGAGAAAAAATAACAAGAGGACTAGGAGCTGGAGCAAATCCTGATGTTGGAGCACAATCAGCAGAAGAAAGTAAAACTGAATTATCAGAAGTTCTAAGAGGAGCAGATATGGTATTTGTAACTTGCGGAATGGGTGGTGGAACAGGAACTGGTGCCGCACCAATAGTTGCAGGTTTAGCTAAAGAAATGGGAATATTAACAATAGGTGTTGTTACAAAACCATTCACATTTGAAGGAAAGAAACGTTTAGCACAAGCAGAACGTGGAATAGAAAGCTTAAAATCAAAAGTAGATACATTAATAGTAATACCAAATGATAAATTACTACAAATAATAGATAGAAAAACATCAATGGCAGAAGCATTCTTAATGGCAGATGATGTATTAAGACAAGGTGTACAAGGTATATCAGACTTAATCACAGTTACAGGAACAGTTAACCTAGACTTTGCCGATGTAAAAACAATAATGTTAAATACAGGAATGGCACACATGGGAACAGGACGTGCATCTGGAGAAAACAAAGCAGAAGATGCAGCAAAAGAAGCAATACAAAGCCCATTACTAGAAACATCAATAGAAGGTGCAAGAGGAGTAATTATTAATATAACAGGTGGTGAAGATTTAGGTTTACAAGAAGTAAACACTGCTGCAGAATTAATTCAACGCAGTGTAGACCCTGAGGCAAACATTATCTTCGGTACAGTTATAGATCCAGAAATGCAAGATGAAATTAAGATAACAGTTATTGCAACAGGTTTTGACCAACCAGATGACACAAAATCTCCACTTCTTGATTCACTAGGAGTTGGAAATGCTTCTAAACCTTGGGAAAAGAAAGTTAGCTCAATACCTTCTAGCCAAGATTTAGGAACTTCACAAAATGATTTAGATATTCCATCATTTTTGAGAAAGAATAAAAATAAAACTTTATAAGATTAAAAAAATGCACCATTTGGACCGGGTCCTTTCGGGGCATTTTTTCTGATTGGGGACGGTTCTTTTTGCGAAATTTTGAAATGGGGACGGTTCCTTTTTCAAAAAGGAACCGTCCCCATTTCAAAAAATCACTGCTTTTTCATTTTAGGTTTCGAAATCAAAGAAGCAATATATCCAAAAAATACAGCAGCAGCAATACCACCAGCACTAGCTTTAAGTCCGCCTGTAAAGACACCTAAAAATCCATTTTGTTTAACGGCCTCCATAACACCTTTAGCAAGGTTATTTCCAAAGCCAGTTAAAGGGACAGTAGCACCACATCCTGCAAATTTAACAAGATAAGGGTAAATTCCAAGTCCACCTAAGATGGTTCCGACTGTAACAAAAAGCACTAAAATTCTAGCAGAAGTAAGTTTGGTTTTATCAATTAAAATTTGACCTATAACACAAATAAGTCCACCAACAATAAAACATCTAAGTAAAAGCATCCAATCAAAATTTTGCCAAAAATCCATAGTTTTAATTCCTTTCATATAAAATTAATTTTCTATAGCAATAGCCTGAGCAATTCCAGGAATAGATTCTCCTTGCTGAGAACTCATAGAATTCATAAGTGCTCCTGTTGCAATAAGAAGAATTTTATTCAATTTTTTAGTTTTTAACTGTTCAAATAAATAACCAGAAAAAACACTAGCACAACATCCACAGCCACTTCCACCAGAGTGAGTGTCTTGTGTAGATTTATCAAAAATAAGAACACCGCAATCATTGTAAACAGATTTTATATTATATCCTGCATCTTGAGACAAATCTATCAAAATATCTTTTCCAATATGACCCAAATCACCAGTTAAAATGGCATCATAATAGCTAGGTTTTCTTCCAGTATCAGAAAAATGAGTCATCAAGGTATCAAAAGCCGCAGGTGCCATTGCAGCTCCCATATTATTAGCATCTTTTATACCCATATCAACAATTTTGCCAGTTGTAATATGAGTGATTTTTGGGCCATTACCATTTTTAGCAAGCATAGCAGAACCACAAGCTGTAACTGTCCATTGAGAAGTAGGAGGCCTTTGATTTCCAAGCTCTAATGGAAATCTAAATTGTCTTTCTGAGCTACAGAAATGACTAGAAGCACTACAAATTGCATAATTTATGCCACCTTCTATAAAAACAGAAGCAAGTTGCATACCCTCAACAAAAGTTGAACAAGCACCAAAAATCCCATAAAAAGGAACATTTAATTCACGTAGCCCGAAACTTGAGGAAATACATTGATTTAGCAAATCACCTGCAAAACAATATTCAATTTTATCTGATGGAATGCCAGACTTAGAAATAAGAGTATTTACAGTTTGTTTTACAATCTTACTTTCAGCTTTTTCCCAGCTTTTTTCGCCCCACATTTCATCTTCTAAACATTGATCAAAATATTTAGCAAGTGGACCATCAGCTTCTTTAGGCCCTGCAATACAAGCAGTTTCTAAAATTGTAGGTGGAGTATTAAATTTTATTGTTTGTTTACCTAATTTTTCCATAATAAATTTATCAATCCTTTCTTTTTTAATTTCTGATTGGGGACGGTTCTTTTTCGTAAAAGGAACCGTCCCCAATCGGAAAATTTACACCAAAACACCATTGCAATTAAACAAAAAATAAACGATTCCAACAATAATAGAAGTAGAAATACCATACACCAAAACAGGACCTGCAACAGTGAACATTTTGGCTCCGACTCCCATAATATAGCCTTCAGATTTATATTCCATAGCAGGGGCAACAATAGAATTTGCAAAACCAGTTATAGGAACAAGTGAACCTGCACCAGCAAATTTTCCTATTTTGTTAAAGATATTAAGACAAGTTAAAAAAGCACTTATTGCAATTAAGATAATAGAAACTACAGTTCCGCTAGCTGTTTCATCTAAGCCCTTATATAAACAAAATGAAAATATAATTTGCCCAATTGAACAAATGAGTCCGCCAACCCAAAAAGCATTAAAACAATTCTTTAAAATAGGGGAGTTTGGCGACTTTTGATTTACATATTCTTGATAATCTTTTTGTGTATCTAATGGATTATTCATATTAACCTCCGATAAATAAGTTATATAAAGATTTTTTCCAAATTTTTTGAATTTATACAGAATTTTTCTGATTGGGGACGGTTCTTTTTCAGAAAAGGAACCGTCCCCAATCAGAAAAGAAGCAATCGCAACACGAAAAATATTACAAAAAAATATAATATTACACCAATATTACATTTATATTACATTTTAAGCAAAGGTATTGATTTTAGAAAAAAAAACATATAGAATAAAAAGTGACAGAAGAATGAAAGTTAAAACAAGAGAGAATAAAAGCAAGGAGCGAAAAAATGCAAAATTGTTTAGGAATATATATAGAAAACAATTTAATAAAATATGCAAAAGTTTCTAAAGACAGAGATACATTTAAAGTAGATGCATTTGGAATAAGATTTTTTGATAACTTGAATGAGGCAATAAAGAAAATAGTTGAAGAAACATACAGTTTTACTACACCTATATCAATAAATTTAGCAAATGAGCAATATTTATATTACGACATTTTTGCACTACTTTCAAAAAATGATATACAAAAGACGGTTGAAACAGAATTTGAAACATTTTGTGATGAAAATAAATATAACCAAAAAGCATTTGAAACAAGATATGCTTTAGTATCAAATGTACAAAATAAAGAAAGAATAAAAGCAATTCAAGTTATAGTAAATAAGATTGAGTTAAATAAACAAAAACAATATTTAGAAAAACATAATTTATCAGGAATATTACCTATAGGAACAGCAATTGCAAGTATAACAAGATTTGAGAAAAAAGAAAATGTTTTAATTGTTAATATGGAAGAAAAAACAACTATAACTACAATCTACGATAGACAAATATATAATGTTGAAACAATAGATCATGGAAGTCAAGAAGTTCTAGAAAAAATAAACAGAACAGAAAATTCTATGAGCAAAGCTTATGAAATTTGCAAAGGAACAACAATATATACAGCAAATGTAATAGATGATGCAAAAGAACAACCACATTTGGAAGATATAATACCAACTTTATATCAAATAAGCCAAAAGATAAAAGAAATTGTTGATGAATCACCTGTAAAAATTTCTACAGTATATTTAACAGGAACATTATCAGTTATAAATAATGTGGATTTATATTTTCAAGAATTTTTACCATCAGCTGATTGCAAAATATTAAAACCAAGTATAATTGAACTTAATGTTACACAAATTAATATAAAAGATTATATAGAAGTAAATAGTGCTATTTCTTTGGCAATGCAATCATTAGGTGAAGGTATGCGATCTTTAAACTTTAGAAAGCCAAACTTTATGGAACAAGTAAAACAACTACTAAATGCAGATGTTTCGATGGGAAAGAAAAAAGACAAGCCGGCTAAAGAAGGAAAAGGAAAAGGAAAAGCAAGTAAATTAGCAGGAAAATTACCTAAGATTTCTTTGGAAAATATGTCAATGACAGGAAGTTTAGACAAAACTGAAGTTATGCTAATTAGAGTTTTAATTGCAATAATACTAATAAATATAATATTTGTGGCTTTTTCAAAAGTATTATATGGACAAATGGATAAGAAACAAAAAGATGTTGAAGGTTTAATTTCTTCTGAAAATGCTCAGATAGGAAAAATAAATACAGACATAAATTCTTTGAATACTAAAAACACAAAATATACATCTTTAACGGAAGAATTAAAAGCAATAAATGATAAAATAAGTAATATTGCTGAAATGAAGAACTCAATTCCTAATCTATTAAACCAAATAATGTATACAATTCCAGAAGGTGTGCAACTTACATCAATACAAAATACAACAGGAAAGAAAATATCAATAATTGCTCAAGCAAGTGATTATGACCAATTAGGATATTTCATAGCTAAAATAAAAGTTTCAGGAATACTAAATAATGCTGTATCTTCTAGCAGCCAAAAAAGTGGGGATGTAGTAACAGTTACAATAGAAGGAGAATTACCATGAGAAAAATTTTAATAAGTATATTAGTTTGTTTATTATTAATTGGTTCTGCGTTCTTTATGGTAAATGGTATAAGCAAGGTAAATATAAAGGGAATAAAAGGGCTTAGCGAAAAAAATGGGCAGATAGAGCAAAAAATTTCCGATTTATCAAATGTAATCAGTGTTACATATGTAAATACAGAATCAAACCTAAAAAGAACAGCAAATACCTTACAAGATAGCAAAACTGAATATGAAAATCAAGCAGCATTATCAAATTCACAAAGTCCAAGTTATGCATCACAATTAGAAACTTATGATATAGATTACTTATGGACAAAACTTGGAAATTATGCAAGAGATGAAAAAGTTGTTATAAAAATAGACTTAGTAGCTAGTGGAACAAGCACAAATTTATATAACTTGAATTTCACAACTACAGGAGCTTATGTAAATATAACAAACTTTATATATGATATAGAAAATGATTCAAAATTAGGATTTAAGATTGACGAATTTAAGATGAATGGTTCAAGTGATAGTTTAACAGCAACATTTTCTTGTAAAGAAGTTCCAATAAAAGTTGGAAGTATAGATCAAGCAACAAGTAATAATCAAGGAGGAACAACTCCATCTGGAAGTACAACAGATACTACTGGAGCATCAGCGCAAGGAAATACGACGTCAACTACAACAGGAACAAATACTACTTCAAACACAACATCAAATTCGACAGCAACAGCAAGTAATACTACTGCTACCACAGGAGCAAGCGCGGGAACAAATACAAATAGTGGAGCAACAAGTACAACAACAAATACCTCTACATCAAGTACGAGTACAAATTATATAAATTAGGAGGCTCTTAAATGGCAAAAGTCATAAAGGAAATAATTATAATGTTAGTTATATGTTTATTAACTATGTTAGTTTTAGCAATAGCATTGTATAGATATATTCCAAATAGAAAAGCTGTGCCTGAAGTTGTTACATATACGGCCTCAGAAGATGTACAGGATTTACTTGAGGATAATATTGATACAAAAAGCGACCAAGACAATGTTATATTAACTTATGAAGTAACAGCAAGCGATTTGAGTGGATATCAAAGCACAAATACTTATGTTCCAGGAAAGTCAAATCCATTTGCACCTGCATCAAGTTCAGTATCGACAGATGGTGGAAGTGATAGCAATAACAGTGGTGATAATAATGGAACATCACAAAATAATGAACAAAAAAATCCAAATCAATCAACAGAAAGTACAGCACCAAGTATTTACAATGGTAAAGGTACTAAATAATTAATTAGATATTAACATTATATTGGCTTAACAGCTGATATATTAACAAATAAAAAAATAATTCAAAAGAGAGAGGGGGGAAAACTAATGAAAAATAACAAAGGTATAACACTTATTGCATTAGTTGTAACTATTATAGTTCTATTAATTTTAGCAGGAGTTTCTATTGCTATGTTAACAGGACAAAATGGTATATTAACAAGATCAAGTGAGGCTAGTGAACAATCAGCAGTTGCAGGAGCTAAAGAAAAAGTTACTTTAGCAGTAAATGAAGGAATAACTGATTATTACAAAGGTACATACGGAGCTGATTCTACAAGTAAAGCTGATATGTATGCTAAAGTAAGTACAGCTGTATTAGCTTTGAATGATAAAGGAGAAAATGGAGCAACAATAACAGCTACTGAAAGTGGAGAAACAGCTGGTGAAAAAACAGTTTCTGTTTCTATAACTTATAAAGGTGAAAGTAAAGCAACAGGAACAGTAGCTAAAGATGGAACATTTTCATGGACAAAATAATAAAATTATTATAATATAATTAATAATAAATAAAAGCATATGCATGCTATATGCATATGCTTTTATTAAAAACAAAAAAAGGAAAATAAGGAAAAAAACAAATGAACACATTCTTATATATAATAATATTCATAATGGGAACATTATTCGGCAGTTTCTACACACTAGCTGTATACAGAATACCAAGAAAAATAGATATAATAAAAACACACTCCTTCTGTCCTAACTGTAATCACAAACTAGGATTCTTCGAGTTAATACCAGTATGGAGCTACTTATTACTAGGTGGCAAATGCAAAAAATGTAAACAAAAAATAAGACCAAGATACTTCATATTAGAATTCTTATCAGGAGTATCATTTGTAATAATTGCATATTGCCTAAAAATAGATGCATATAACCTACAATTACAATCAATTGCAAAATTTGCATTTATAGCCTTATATTTAGTCTCAATATTTATAATTGCTGGCATAGACAAAGAATACAGAAAAATTGAAAGAGGAGTATTATACTATGGTTTGATGGTATCATGTAGCTACATAATATATCTATGCATAATGGGTCAAACTAGTATATATAGATATGTGATGTATTTAGTCACATTGATAGTATTATTAATTATAGATAGTGAAACACAAATACAAAAAGCAAAATCAAGTTATTTATTAGAAATACTAATGCTAATAGTAATAATGGTAATAAATACAGGAATAATAACAACAGGACTTTCAGTAATAATAACATTTTTAGCAATAGGAATAACAAAAATAATTTATGCAATGAAAAATAATTTAAACAAATTCAGAAAAGAACAAAAAGACATAACAGAAGAAATATATAAATTTGGATATTTATTTAGTATAACAAATGTAATTATATATATAGGAACCCTATATTTCACATATCACGGATAGAGGAGTAATAATGAAAAAATTTTTCAAGAAAAACAGTGGATTTGCGGGTATAGATATTTCGATATCAATGATAATAATATTAATATTTATACCAACAATATTCGGAATAGTTTATAATATACAGAAAATAAATGCAGATGTAAAAAGAAAATCAACAGCTGTAAATATAGCAACGAATGTACTAGAAATTGTAAAATCTGAAGCTTATAGTGATATTACAGCATCTGGAAATAAGCTAAATACAGACATAAAGAAAAAATATGAGGCATCAACCTACAAAAATACAGATAAAGAGGAAACTGGATATAGCTATGTATATTATAAAGCTATAGGGGAAAATGGAGAACATTACCAAATTCAACTTGGAATTAAGAATTATTATCCTAGTGATATAGATAGGCAAGACTATGTAAAACAAGTAAAAGTAAGAGTATTTTATCCTTATGGAGATAGTGTAAAAGATATAGATATAAGTATTGCAAAAACAAATACTTAAAAGAAAGGAACTTTGAAATTGAAATCAAATAGAGGTGTTACATTAACATCTTTGGTTATTTATATAATAGGTTTAGTAATTGTAATTGCTTTAATGAGTAATTTTTCAGGATATTTTTATAAAAACTTATCAGAAGTAACTATAAAACAAAATGCTGATGAACAATATTCAAAATTCCTATCATATATAACAAAAGATGCAAATGCAGATAATTTAACATTTGTAAAATCAGGGCTTGAAGGAAAAGACTGTATAGTTTTTGTATTTAGTGATGGAACAGAGCATCAATATATTCGTCAAAACCAAAATATATATTTTATAAACACAGAAAGTGGAAAAGAAAAAAAGCTTATTTTATGTGAAAATATTTCGGTTTCAACAAGTGATGCTTTTTATTATACAGACAAAAAACTTGATATAAATTTTAATATAAGTAACTCAAAATTTTCTACAGTGCTAAATGTTAAAATGTGAAATAAACAAAAGAAAGGATAATTTGTTATGGAAATTAAAAGAAAACAACCATTAGGAATAGAATTAGTAAGGAGAGGTGTTGTTAATGGAGATGCAATAGAAAAAGCACTTCAATACCAAACTGAGCATCCAAATAGAAGATTAGGTGATATTTTATATATATTAAAAGAGGCTGAGCCAAATGAACTTGCAGAAGAAATAGGAGATATTATAGGTGTTAAGGGAATTTACTTAACAGATGGAAAAATAAAAATTGAACCTACTGAATATTTGCCTTTAGATATGATGAAAAACTACAAAGCAATACCATTTGATATTGAATCTGGAAAAATAAAAATTGCTTTTGCTGATATTGCAAATAATCAAGATAATATAAAAAGTGTAAAAATGTTAGTTTTAAATAAAGGTTTAGTAATGGAACCATATATGGCTTTTGAAACTAATATAGATGAATATTTTACAAGATTTGAGGAAGTTTCAACAACTGTAATGGAAAACCTAGAGGAAACAGAATCTGTAACAGACTTAGTAGATAATATAATAAAACTTGCAATAGAAAAAAGAGCATCAGATGTTCATATTGAGCCTCAAATTGATGCTGTAAGAATACGTTTTAGAATAGATGGACAATTATTTGTTATGGCAAACATTGGAAAAGAAAAACAAGCACAAATAATAGGAAGATTAAAAGCCATATCAAATATGCATCAAGAAAAACAAGAATCACAAGATGGTAGAATTTTATTATATAGTGATTACAATATACGTGTATCATCACAAAAAAATATCTATGGTGAAAAATTTGTTTTAAGAATGCTTAAGAAAACAGAAAGTATCAAAAATATATTTGAACTTGGATTTCCTTATGGTGAAAAAGAATTAAATCGTGCAGTAAATAAGAAAAACAGTTTAACAATAATGGCTGCACCTACTGGAGAAGGTAAAACAACAACACTTTACAGTATATTAGATTACCTAAAAAGTGATGATATAAACATAACAACAATAGAGGACCCAGTTGAAATAAGAATACCAGGTCTTAACCAAATAGAGGTAGACAAAAATACTAGATTTGCAGATAGCTTAAGAACAATATTAAGACAAGACCCAGATGTAGTTCTAGTTGGAGAAATAAGAGATAAAGAAACAGCAGAAATAGCAATAGAAGCAGGACAAACAGGACACTATGTTTTATCTACAATCCACACAATTGATGCAATAGAAGTTGTAACAAGATTAAGAAAAATGGGACTTTCAGATTATGACATAGCAAGTACAGTTGGAACAACAATATCACAAAGACTACTTAGAAAAATATGTCCACATTGCAAGCGAGAAAGAGAATTTACAGATTATGAAAAAGAAGTAATTCAAAAAATAGGCGAAAAATACGATTATAATTTTAACCTAGATGGTGTAAAAACTTATGATGCAGTCCGGATGTGATAAATGTAATAATTCTGGTTACTATGATAGAATAGGTATATTTGAAGTATTAAATATAGATGATGACATAAGACAATTAATAATGGAGGGAAAATCAAGCATCGAAATAAGAAAAAAAGCTATGGAAAAAAGCTATAGACCATTAATAGTAGATGGTATAAACAAAGTTTTAAAAGGTGAGACAAACCTTGGAGAACTAAACAAAAAATTAATAATATTTAACAGTTTATAGGAGGGTTAACAAATGATTAATGTTAGCAAAGTTTTAGATGAGGCAATTAGAAAAGATGCATCAGATATACATTTTATAGTTGAAAACAAACCAATGCTTAGAATTGCAAGAGAATTAATTCCATCTGAAAATGCAGATGTATTAACAGAAGAAGATATGAATACAATATATGACTTTTTAGTAAAGGGAAACATAGAAGCAGATAAAGTTTTCCAAGAAACTAGAAAACTAGATACACTTTTAGAATATGCGGATTTACGTTTCAGGGTAAATATTTCTTCAACAGATGGTATTCCAATTGCAACACTTAGAATTATAAAAAATACACTTCCAACTTATGAATCGCTTGGAGTTCCAGATATAGTTAGAAGAATGACATATCAACCACAAGGATTAATCCTAGTTACTGGTAAAACAAACTCTGGTAAAACAACAACCTTAAATGCTTTAATAAATGATATAAACGAAAATCAAAATAGAAAAATATTAACACTAGAAAACCCAGTAGAATATAAACATCATTCTAAAAAATCATTAATAGTTCAAAAAGAAGTTGGACTTGGAAGAGATACCTTAAGCTTCCACGAAGGTGTAAAAAACTCTTTAAGAGAGGACTGCGACATCCTTGTAATAGGGGAGATTAGAGATAAAGTAACTATGGAAGCAGGAATAGAAATGGCAGAATCAGGCCACTTAGTTATAGGAACCTTGCACACAAAATCTTGTGCCGAAACAATAGACAGAATGATAAACTTTTATGAAGTTAGAGACCAAGCACAAATAAAATATATGTTATCATCAATATTAAAACTAGTTGTATCACAAAGACTATTGCCAGGAACAGATGGAAAATTAGTATTAATTCCAGAAGTAATGGTTGTAGATAATATAGTTTCTGGTATAATTAGAAAAGAAAAAATAAGTGTATCTGAAATAGAAGATGCAATACAAAGTGCATCTGAAAAAGGAAGTATAGGTTTAATAAACTCTTTAGCACAATGCTTTGTAGATGGAAAATTAACATTAGACCAAGCAAAAGCACAAATCGAAGAAAAAAATATTGAAATATTAAATAGAACAATAATGCAATTAAAAATAAAAAAAGACAGCGGAGGAATGGGTTCTATGAATGGAATGAGATATTAAAAAATATCTAAGGAAGGAGGATATGTTAGTTTTTTATGCTAACATAAACTGAATTAATGGCAACATTTTACTATAGAGCTTTAACTGATGATGGAAGAATTGTTTCAAATAAGGTTGAAGAAGGAAACAGATTAACATTAGTAAATAAACTAAAAGAAAATGGATTACATCCAATTTCTATACAACAAAGAAATGCAAAAAGAACCAAAGTCTTGAAAAAAAAGAAAAGAAATATTTCAGACATACAAGACGTATTGGAAAATGTTAATACTACCGTTATTTTAAATGATAATAGAAGAAAACTTTCTGTAAAAGACAAAATAAATAAATACTTAGGAACTGAAGATAAAGTAACAGAAAGAGATATATCAATATTTACACAAAACTTCTATCTACTAAAAAAAGCAAACTTTAATAATTTTCACGCACTAACTACAATAATAGACAGTACAGAAAATCTAACCCTTGTAGAAATACTAGAAGATATTCTAGCTGGTGTAGAAGCCGGAGATTATATGTACAAAACAATGGAATATTATTCAAATATATTTCCATATATATACATAAATATGATAAGAGTTGGAGAGCTTTCGGGGTCGCTTGAAAATGCATTATTACAAGCAATTGAATACCTAGATAGTTCTGCTAAAATAACAAAAAAATTAAAAGGAATACTTATTCCAAATATTGCACAATTTGCTTTATTAATAGTAATGCTATTTGTTGGAACACTATATGCATTACCACAAGTTGATAAAGTATTTGAGGAAGTTGGAACATCGGCTAAACTACCAGGAATAACAATATGGTTCCAAGGAGTTGTAAATGCAATGCTGAAATATTGGCCAATACCGACTATGATAATTGTAGGAATAGTAGCAGGAATAATTCTTTATATACAAACACCTAAAGGAAAGTATAGGTATCACTATTTTAAATATACAATGCCTATATTTGGTAAATTGATATTCTCACTTGATTTTTCAAGACTTATGAAGGCAATGCTTTTGAACTTAAAAAATGGAATGAGAATACAAGAAGCCTTAGATGTTAGTAAAAACGTTGTTAGTAACTATGTAATGCTATCAATAGTAGAAAATGCACTAAAAAATATCTTAATTGGTCAATCTTGGATAGAACCATTCGAGAGATCAGGATTAGCATCATCAATGATTACAGAGATGCTTAAAATAGGTATGCAAACAGACCTTTCTGAGATGATGGAAAAATTGGTGGAATATATGGAAATTGATATTGACAATACAATGGAAGCTATTATGAAAACTTTACCACAGGTTATGTATTCTATAGTTGGTGTAGTTTTAATTTTCTTCGTAGTAGTTGTAGTTGTACCAATGATTCAAGTTTATATGGGAAATTTCTTGTTCGATGCGTACTTATAAAAAAATTGAATTTTAACACACAAAGGAGGAATTGGTGTAAAAAGCACCTTTTCCTTTTTGTGTATTTTGTCTATTTGAGGGAACGTTTGAAAAATATCCAAAAAACTGGAAATTTATTCATTCTAGTTTGTGTCCTTTGGGAAAGGAATGAAAATAAATATGAGTAATATAAATGTAGGAATAGATTTAGGTGGAAGCCACGTAGCAATAGGAGTTGTAAATAACGAGGGAAAAATATTAGAACAATTTGAAAAAGATTTTACAGTAAAGGAAAAAGAAAATGTTTTACCTGTTGCAATAAGATATATTGTAGACACACTAAGGGAATTAAAGCAAAAATATGACCTGCTAGAATTTGGATTAGGAATGGCAGGAGCAATATC
>OGXW01000252.1_pt1 | contig 38748 bp, 34 predicted proteins | sample 1576341 | NCBI WGS metagenome assembly OGXW01 (sample SAMEA3541592, study PRJEB24748) | human gut metagenome | biome: human gut; feature: human-associated habitat; material: faeces | place: China | collected 2012
TTTCCCAATCATTCTTTTGGTGGGCAGTTTTTTTGGAATCTCTAACAAGGACAATGCTTTCGCTATCGTAAAGCTTGTGGCAGCGATTTTATTTGCTGTATTTATATGTGTATTTTTATATCTGGTAGTGTATGGCAAGGAGGTTGTAACACCGGCCACAGCCTTTGCTGACAGCAGACAGACCAAGATTGGAGGAGGTCTGGTGGGAGCTCTTATTGGATATTTTATAGTGCCGGCTTTTGGACTTATCGGATCTTACATAATTGACATTATCGTTCTTATCGTGACCCTTGTGCTTATTACCGGCAAATCTGCTATGCGTGGCATGAAGGCAGGGGGAGAGAAGGTATATGCTTCTGCCAGGGAAAACAGTGAGAAGTATCAGGAGTACAGGCAGTATAAGGCTGAGGAAAAGGCAAAGAGAAGACGTGACAGAAAAGTCAGTGGAGTCTCTACTGATACCAAAATCGTTGACAAAGCATCAGAATCAAATCAGATATCTGACGAAATGGGAGAGATACATATTGACAGCTATTCACAGTTCCCGGAGGTGAAGGAGGAGCAGCTTACAAGACTTACATCTGAGTCTATGGCTGAGCTTTTACCAAATGAGAAGACAGTACAGGCTGCACCAGAGAAAGCACCGACAGATATATATGCTGCAAATCCTTCTGCCGCAAATATTCCTGCATGGGAAGCTGCACCGACTGTACAGGAAAATGATGCTATTGAGAGTACAATCCCAGAGATAGACCCTCTCGACATAGAGATTCAGGCACCGGAGGAGCTCTTTGAGGAGCCTCCTGTTGTTGAAAAGACCAAGAGACGCGCCAGGGCAAATGCAGATGAAATCGAAACTGGCATAAAGGAAGTCGAAGAGACTATAAGCAAATCGGAAAATAACAGTGTAAGCGGTTATGTGCCGCCTGATATCAATATCCTTCATAAGGGTGATGCAAATGCTGTGGGTAATACCAAGGCTCAGCTTAAGGAGACAGCGGAGAAGCTGGAAAAGACTATGCAGATTTTCGGTGTCAAAGCCAAGGTTACAGACTACTGCTGTGGACCTACTGTCACCAGATATGAGGTACAGCCAGAGCTTGGAGTGAAGGTCAGCAAGATTTTTAATCTGGCAGATGATATCAAGTTCGCCCTGGCAGCCACAGATGTGCGAATAGAAGCTCCTATACCTGGAAAATCAGCCGTGGGAATTGAAGTGCCTAATGCCCAGAATGTCACTGTGCCATTCAGGGATTTGGTGGAGTCCCAGGAATTTAAGAGTAAGAAGTCACCTATTACATTTGCATTAGGTAGAGATATTGCCGGACAGGTTGTGGTTGCAGATTTGGCAAAGATGCCTCATCTTATGATTGCGGGTTCTACAGGTTCCGGTAAATCTGTGTGTATCAATACAATTATAACCAGCATACTGTATAAGGCGGGACCTGACGAGGTTAAGCTTATCATGATTGACCCTAAGGTGGTTGAGCTTAGTGTATACAATGGCATACCTCACCTTCTGATTCCTGTTGTGACAGATCCTAAGAAGGCTGCAGGAGCACTTAACTGGGCAGTTCAGGAAATGACTGACAGATACCAGAAGTTTGCAGATGCTAATGTCCGTGAAATCAATGGCTATAATGAAAAGATTGAGACAATGGAAGTGCCTGAGGGACAGGAGCGTCCTAAGAAGATGGAAAGAATCGTTGTCATAGTAGACGAGCTCGCAGACCTCATGATGGTTGCATCAAAGGATGTAGAGACAGCAATCTGCCGTCTCGCCCAGCTTGCCAGAGCTGCCGGTATCCATCTTATTATTGCAACCCAGAGACCTTCTGCGGATGTCATCACAGGTATTATCAGGGCTAATATGCCTAGTAGAATCGCCTTTGCAGTATCGACTGCCACGGACAGTCGAATTATTTTAGACCAGGCTGGTGCAGACAGACTTCTTGGAAAGGGTGATATGCTCTTCAATCCACAGGGGGCACCTACACCACATAGAATCCAGGGAGCCTTTATCTCTGACAATGAGATAGCTGCAATCATAGATGATGTCAAGGAGAAAAATGGCGAGAGTGCTTCAAATGAAGCTATCCAGAATGCCGTAAATGCAGCTCAGGTTTCGTCACAGGCTGTGGCTATTTCTGACGGAGGCGCAGATGATGATGGCAGAGATGCACTTTTTGCTGATGCGGCAAAAATAATAGTTGATAAGGAAAAGGCTTCAATTGGTATGTTACAGAGATATTTAAAGGTAGGCTTCAACAGGGCTGCCAGAATTATGGATCAGCTTGAGGAGGCTGGAATTGTGGGACCGGAAGAGGGAACCAAGCCGAGAATGGTCCTTGTAACTACTGAAGAATTAAGTTCGATTATTGACGAACTTTAGTTTATCATATATTATGTCCAAAAGGCATGATGTTTAAAGATAATGTTTATTAATTAAAGTGGAGGACAAGACATGAAAACAGATATTGAGATAGCACAGGAAGCTAAGATGTTACCAATTAAGGATGTGGCAGCTTCAATTGGCATTGATGAGGATGATTTGGAATTATATGGTAAGTACAAGGCTAAGATTTCTGATGACTTAATCCAAAAATCCAAGAATAATCCTGATGGCAAGCTTATTCTTGTCACAGCAATTAACCCTACTCCTGCAGGAGAGGGAAAGACAACTACCTCAGTAGGCTTGGGAGAGGCTTTTGGCAGACTTGGCAAAAAGGCAATTATTGCTTTAAGAGAGCCATCTCTTGGACCATGTTTTGGAATTAAAGGAGGAGCTGCAGGGGGTGGATATGCCCAGGTGGTTCCAATGGAGGATTTGAACCTTCATTTTACAGGAGATTTTCATGCTATTACATCTGCAAATAACCTTCTGGCAGCTATTCTTGATAATCATATCCAGCAGGGAAATGAGCTGGGAATAGATCCTAGACAGATTGTATGGAAGAGATGCATGGACATGAATGATCGTGTCCTTAGAAATATCGTTGTTGGTCTTGGTGCAAAAACTGATGGCATGGTCAGAGAAGACCATTTTGTGATTACAGTTGCATCTGAGATTATGGCTATTCTTTGTCTGGCAGATGATATGGCAGATTTAAAGAAACGTCTGGGAAGAATTATTGTTGCCTATAGCTTTGATGGAAAGCCTGTCACAGCAGATGATTTAAAGGCAACTGGTGCTATGGCAGCCCTTTTAAAGGATGCTTTAAAGCCAAATCTTATACAGACTCTGGAGCACACACCTGCATTTGTACATGGTGGACCATTTGCAAATATCGCTCATGGCTGTAACTCTGTAAGGGCTACCAAGACAGCCTTAAAGCTTGCTGATTATGTGGTTACAGAGGCCGGCTTTGGTGCAGACTTAGGTGCAGAAAAGTTCTTTGACATCAAGTGCAGAAAGGCAGGACTCAGACCGGATGCAGTTGTTCTTGTGGCTACAGTCAGAGCTCTTAAGTACAATGGCGGCGTTCCAAAGGATAAATTATCTGAGGAAAATCTGGATGCCTTAAAGGCTGGAATTGTAAATCTTGAGAAGCACATCGAGAACTTACACAAGTTCGGCGTGCCTATCGTAGTCACCTTGAACTCATTCATTACAGATACCAAGGCAGAGACTGATTTCATAGAGCAGTTCTGCAGGGAGAGAGATTGTGAGTTTGCCCTTTCAGAAGTATGGGAAAAGGGTGGCGAAGGTGGAATTGCCCTTGCTAACAAGGTTTTAGAGACTCTTGAGACTAAGAAGAGTGACTTTAAGCTGCTTTATGATGATGATTTATCATTGAAGGAAAAGATTGAGACTGTAGCAAAGGAAATCTATGGAGCAGATGGTGTCACATATTCACCAGCCGCTGAGAGAGAATTGAAGCGTATCACAGAGCTTGGCATGTCAAATCTGCCTGTATGTATGGCAAAGACACAGTATTCTCTGTCAGATGATGCCAAGAAGCTTGGCAGACCTAGCGGATTTAAAATCAATGTCAGAGAGGTATATGCATCAGCAGGAGCAGGCTTTGTGGTTGCAGTCAATGGATCAATCATGATAATGCCAGGACTTGGAAAGTCACCGGCTGCATATGGCATAGATGTAGACGACAATGGCAGAATAACTGGATTATTCTAATTATTATAGATATAAGGGAGATTTAATGGCTAATTTAATTGACGGAAAACAGATTTCCAGGGAAATAAAGGATGAATTAAAAGAAAAAGTGGCACAGTATAAGAGTGAGGGGAAGGAATGCAGTCTGGCTGTCATTCAGGTAGGTAATGACCCTGCCTCCTCTGTGTATGTTGGCAACAAGAAAAGAGCCTGTGAATACATAGGAATAGGCTCTGTTTCCTATGAGCTTCCAGAGGAGACTACAGAGAAGGAGCTTCTGGATTTAATAGCAAAGCTTAATGCTGACGACAGTATAAAGGGCATACTCTGCCAGCTTCCTGTACCAGACCATATTAATGAGGATAAGATTATCAATGCAATTGCACCTGAAAAGGACGTAGATGGTTTCCACCCTCAGAACGTGGGAAGCCTTGTGATTGGTCAACCGGGGTTTGTATCTTGTACTCCTGCGGGCATTATCGAGCTCTTGAAACGCAGCAATATTGAAATTGCGGGAAAACACTGTGTTATTATTGGAAGAAGCAATATCGTGGGAAAGCCTATGGCTCTTCTTATGCTTAGGGAAAATGCAACTGTCACAATCTGCCATTCCAGAACCAGGAATCTCAAAGAGATATGCAGGGAGGCAGATATTCTCATCGTAGCAATCGGCAGGCCACAGTATATTGATGCAGAATATGTAAAGGAAGGCGCAGTTGTAATCGATGTGGGAATCCACAGAGACGAGAATAACAAGCTGTGTGGAGACGTTAAATTTGATGAGGTTGAACCTCTTGCATCATACATAACACCAGTTCCGGGCGGCGTTGGTCCTATGACTATCGCTATGCTGATGAATAACTGTGTAAGTGCAATGGAAAAGAAGGGACACTGATTTACATGAGATGTATTTATTGTGGTGCAGAAATTAAAGAAGGCTGTATCTACTGCTCAGCCTGCGGAAAGGAAGCTCAGATAGTTCCGGACTATAATGCCTTTGAGGACGATTATTTAAACGGACTTATAGGAAGCGATTCCGATAGCAAAAAGCCTTCCAGTGAGCAGTTAAAGAAAGCCCGCGCCGAGAAGAAAAAGAAAGAAGAGCTGCGGGCAAAGAGAGAACAGCAGAAGAAAATCATCATAATATCTGTTGTGGTTATTATACTTGCTGTAATAATTCTGGTGTTTGCCATCATATCATCTATAAAGAATAAGCAGAATAATTCATTCGATTATCAGGTGGAGCAGGCAGAAAAAGCAGAAAAGAATGCTGATGATGACAAGGCTGTTGAGTATTACGAGAGAGCCCTGGAGCTTGATGAAAATAATATTGATGTCAGGTATGCACTGGCTGATATATATATGGATCAGGATGAACTTGATTCTGCCATGATACTTTATAAGGAGATTATCTCTATTGACAAAACAGAGATAGACAGCTACAAGCAGCTTATAGCCATATATGAAGAAAAAAAGGATTACGAAGCTGTTGCTAAGCTGGCAGAGGGCGTCAAGGATGCTAAAATACTTGCTTTGTTTGATGATTATATAGCCACAGCACCGATATTTAGCCTGGAGGGTGGAGATTATGACAGCGAGATAAGCATAGAGTTGTCTGCAGATTCTGGTTCTACTATATACTATACAACTGATGGCAAGGATCCTATTGAATCTGGCAAGGTCTATGACTCAGAAATCAAGTTTGAGGACGAGGGCAGCTATACCATAGAGGCTGTTGCAAAATCAGATAAGGGCTTATACAGTGATGTGGTTACAGAAAAGTATACTATAGAGTTCAGGGAGCCGGATATGCCTGTTGTAAATCCGGATGGTGGTACATTTTCTGCTGAGACAACAGTTCTGGTTGATGTGCCGGCAGGCTGTCAGGCATATTATACATGGGATTCTTCTGACCCTAATATTGACTCAGACCTTTATGCAGGAGGCATTACAGTTCCTGTGGGAAATAACATACTGTCTGTTGTTATATATAATCCTGAAACTGAGAAGTTCAGTGAAGTCTACAAGGGCAGATTTGTATATTATAATTAAAAATGAAAATACATAAAACCTGCCACTGGCAGGTTTTATGTATGTATATCTAAGTATGCGATAAAAGCTGAACGGGGTAGGTTTTATGTATCTGGTTAATGCTCAAATTCCAGGCTGCCATTTCCCATGCTCTTGATTCGGGCAAGTGAGTATACGTCATAGCCCTGGGCATTTAACTTCTGATGTCCCGACATGAAGGATTTCTCAATTAAAATACCAATTCCGGCTACAGTAGCATGAACCATTCTGATTAATCTGATTGCTCCAGTTGCAGCTTCGCCATCTGCAAGGAAATCATCAATAATAAGCACATGGTCATCTGATGTTATAACATCCGCAGAAAGACATAAATCATAATTTTTACCAGTGGTAAATGAATTTACCTGAGTCTGATATAATCTGTCGTTTAATACTTTCGAAGGCTGCTTTTTTAAAATAATCATCGGGACACCAAGTGCAGCTGCAGTCATGAGTGCAGGAGCAATACCAGAGCTTTCAATGGTAACAACCTTGGTAATGCCCTTTCCCTTGAAATGCTTTGCAAATTCCTCTCCGATGTGGGACATAAGAACCGGATCAACCTGATGGTTAAGAAATTTATCGACCTTTAATATATCTGCTCCTATTACATGTCCTTCTTTTAAAATACGTTCTTCTAATTCTTTCATTTTCCCACCTCCACAATAATATAGTTAAATTATACCATTCTTCGCGCATATTTCCATTACTTATTTATTATTTTCTTTAATTTGATTTTATATGCTATAATCGTCATATGAAAATTACAATTGTATGTGTAGGAAAAGTAAAAGAGAAGTTTTATCAGGATGCAGTTAAGGAGTATTCCAAGAGATTATCGCGGTATACAAAGCTTGATATTGCAGAAGTCGCTGATGAGAAAACTGAGGAGCAGTCTACAGAGGTGGAGATAAACCTGGTTAAGGATAAGGAAGGAGAGAGAATCCTTAAGGCTATAAAGGATGATGGTTATGTCGTATGTCTTGCAATAGACGGCAGGCAGCTTGATTCAGTTGAATTATCTGAGAAGATGAACAATCTTTTTGTTACAGGAAAAAGCCATATTTATTTTGTCATAGGAGGCTCGCTGGGACTCAGTGATAATGTGCTTAAGAGGGCTGACATGAAGCTTAGCTTTTCAAGGATGACATTTCCCCATCAGCTTATGAGGGTTATCCTCTTAGAGCAGATATACAGGGGCTTTAGAATAATGAATAATGAACCCTATCATAAATAGGAATTGGATATACTATAGATTCATATAATCTAGTATGAGTAAAATTTTTGAAGCAATGGAACTTCCAAAAGATATCGTACTGGGAATACCATATATCACCATGTATGGTAATCTGGAACTGATTATTGAAAACCACAGGGGAATCAGATGCTTTAATGACGAGCTGGTGGAGATTCTTGCTAAATCTAACATTATTTCTATTAAGGGGAGAAGTATGTCAATTTCTGAGTATTCTAAGGATTGCATTGTTGTGGAAGGATATATAGAGCATATTTCTTTTGCCAGTATATGAGCAGAATTAAAATATCACTCAAGGGAAATAATGTTCGCAGATTCATAAATTTATGCTCTAGCAATGATATAGAATTATATGATTTAAAATATGCTTCACCGGATGAGTACACCTGTACCATAAATACAAACGATTATTATGAGATGAAAAAGCACCTGAAAAAGACCCGGACCAAATCAAGAGTTATAAGCAGGATTGGCATTTATAGGCTGTATAAGCCCTTTATGAAATATTGGTACTGCCTGCTGCCTTTTATACTCATAGTCACGTTTTTGTATTGGAAGACCCTTAAAATTTCAGAGGTTGTTGTGTCTGGCGGTCAGAAAAGTCTGGACGAGAGTATAGAAGCTTACATAAATGACAATAATCTAGGAATAGGAACCTGGATAAGCAGCTATGACTGCACAAGGGCAGAGCAGCTATTAAAGCAGGAATTTGCCAGCATAACATGGAGCACCATAGGCATAAAGGGAAATGTCCTGTATGTGGAAGTAAGGGAGGCAACAGAACCCGAGCACATAAGTCAGGGGGAAAGCAGGGATATTGTAGCCAAAAGCGATGCCATTATATACAGCATTGTCACCAGAAATGGTACGCCTCTGGTTAAAAAAGGAGATACTGTCTTAGAGGGGGAAATCCTTGTCTCCGCAAGACAGGACATACTGGATGACAATCTGGAAGTTAAAGACAGCTTTTATGTCTGCAGTGATGCTGATGTGCTGGGCTGCACAGACCGGGTGGTAAATAAAAAAATATATTACAATTCCGGTTTTCTGAGGCAGGATGAAAAAATGCTTTTTATACTTGCAGAAGCCTACACCGATAAATATGTTTGCGATTTGGAAGAAAATGGGGTTTTAATTTTGTCTAAAAATGTTATGATGGATAAAGTGGGTGATTGTCTGTACCTGAATCTTAATCTAAAGACAATTGAATCCATTGTAAAATACTCTTACTGAATGAAAGGTATATATATGAGTTTAAACGAAGCTATAATAACCATGCCTAAGGAGCATGTGCAGAATGTTTTTGGACAGTTTGACGCCTTTGCGAAAAAAATAGAAAAGACTCTGGGAGTTACGATTGTGCTCAGAGAGGATCAGTTGAAAATAATTGGCAATGAGCAGAATGCAAGGGGGGCCAGAGAGGTTTTTAACCAGCTTCTGGAGTTGTCGAAAAGAGGAAATGTTATCACAGAGCAGAATGTAAACTATGCACTGGCACTTTTAGAAGAACATAAGGGAAACTCAATAGTAGAGATTGATAAGGACATAATCTGCCATACTATTACAGGAAAGCCCGTTAAGCCGAAGACAATTGGCCAGAAGGAATATGTGGATGCAATCAGAAAGAAAATGATTGTGTTTGGTATGGGACCAGCGGGAACCGGAAAGACATATCTTGCAATGGCCATGGCAATTACAGCCTTTAAGAATGAGGAGGTAGGACGGATTATTTTAACCAGACCTGCTATTGAAGCAGGTGAGAAGCTGGGCTTTCTGCCTGGAGATTTACAGAGTAAGGTTGACCCTTATTTAAGACCTCTGTATGATGCACTCTATCAGATTATGGGAGCGGAGAGCTTTCAGAAAAACATGGAAAAGGGTCTGATTGAGGTGGCACCTCTTGCATACATGCGAGGCAGAACCCTTGACAATGCCTTTATAATCCTTGACGAGGCACAGAATACCACACCCGCCCAGATGAAGATGTTTCTGACCAGAATCGGTTTCGGCTCAAAGGTGGTTGTCACTGGTGATGCAACCCAGAAGGATTTGGCACCTGGTTCAAAATCAGGACTTGATGTGGCACTCAGAGTACTTAAGAATATAGATGATATAGCAATCTGCAATATGACCAGCAAGGATGTGGTGAGACATCCATTAGTACAAAAGATTGTACAGGCATATGATGATTATGAGGGTAAAAGTACTGCAAGAAAAAAGAAACAGGAGAAAAGGGCAGTTGAAAGAAAAGGTTAACATGAGGAGAGCAGTTCCTGTTCTTGTCATAATACTTTCAACCTTTGTCTTATCAGGCATATTCTGCTATATGCAGAAGCTGTATCCGGATGAGATAATATGTGTAATGTGCATAAATATTTTTTATGTATCACTGATGGTATTTGAACTGGAATTTGACAGGAAAAGAAAATATATATCAAATAATACAAAGACAACCTTTGGGAGAGTTGCTGTGGGCTATCTGGCCTGCTGCATTATAGCCTTTTCCTTCTGGTATATGCAGTCATATTGCAAACCTGTGATTATCTTTGCCTTTATACTCTATGCTGTGGGCAACGAAATGCTTGCCTTCTTTATGGGCATGTATCTCGTTATATTGCTTGGAATGATACAGACAGGCGATTTTAATGAGCTGGCATTGTATATGCTGCTCTTATCACTGGGAATAGTAATAGCAAGGGCATTGGAAAATACAAAGCAGAAGTATCTGCTTCATATTAATACTTTTTGCATAAGTGCTGTGCTGCCAGGCATCTTTTATTACTTTGCCAATAAGGAAATTGATAACAAGATAATTATTTACTCTGTTATTAATGGTGTGATAGCAGTGGCAGCAGCTATTATCAGCTGCAGATACATAATCCCTGCTTCAAGGGCGGAGGGCGATAATTATCTTTTGGATATTATTGCAGAGGATTATGACCAGGTCAAGGAGCTTAGGGCATATTCACGCTTTGAGTATGACCATGCCCATATGGTGTCTGATATAGCTTACAGGTGTGCAAAGGCGGTGGGGCTTGACATGGATTTGTGTGCTGCCGCTGGTTTTTATTATAGAATCGGCAACTGGGAGGGGGCACCTTATGTAGAGAATGGCGTCAAAAAGGCTGAGGCCTTATGCTTTCCAGAAAAGGTTATACAGATTATAGCTGAGTATTATGGTGAGGAAGAGAAGCCTTCATCACCGGAGTCGGCACTTGTTCATATAGTGGATGCGCTTGTAATCAAGCTTGAGAAAATGAAAGAAGGCGTGGGTCTAAGCCAGTGGAATAAAGAGATGATAATATACCAGACTCTCAATGAGTTTTCGTCTTCTGGAATATATGATGTGTCTGGGCTTGGCATGAACCAGTTTCTTAAGATCAGAGAATATCTTACAAAGGAGGAATTACTGGGATGAGTTTTTTCTTAGAGGAAGAAGTAGAAGTCGATTTTGATTTTGACTATAGACAGATTGCAGAAAAGGTAATAAATTATTGTGTTGAGCGTGAAAAATTTCCTTATGAGGCAGAGATTAATTTAACTTTGACAGATAATGAAGGAATTCATATAATCAATAAGGAATATCGTGACATTGACAGGGCTACAGATGTGCTGTCATTTCCTATGCTGTCCTATGAGACACCGGGAGATTTTTCATTTTTGATGGATGAAAATGATGATGATTTTAACCCTGATACAGGGGAGGCAATTCTTGGAGATATTATCATATCAGTTGATAAGGTAAGGGAGCAGGCAGAGGAATATGGGCACAGCGAGCTCCGGGAGTTTGCTTTTTTAATTACCCACAGTATGCTTCATCTCTTCGGCTATGACCATATGGAGCCGGAGGAGGCAGAGGTCATGGAGAATAAGCAGAGACAGATACTTGATGAACTTTCAATTACTAGATAAGAAACAGAGGTAACTTTTAATGGCTAAGTCAAATACTAAGGGAACGAACTTTTTAGTACAGGGTTCAATCTTAGCAATTGCATCTATAATAAGCAGAATAATCGGTCTGATATACAGAATACCGATGACAGCGATTATTGGTGATGTGGGAAACAACTATTATGCAGCTGCATTTGATATATACAATGTAATGCTTATTATTTCTTCCTACAGTTTACCATTGGCGGTTTCAAAGCTTGTTTCAGCCAAGATGGCAAAGGGGCAGTTTAAGACAGCGTATCAGGTGTTTAAGGGAGCTTTGTTATTTGCGCTGGCATCCGGAACCATAGTTGCAGTTATAGTTTTCTTTGGAGCAGGTTTTTTTACAAAGACACTGCTCAGTACACCAAACAGTATATTTGCTTTGAGGGTGCTGGCACCGGCATTGGTTATTGTAGCCGTTCTTGGTGTTATCAGAGGATTTTTTCAGGGGCTTGGAACTATGATGCCAAGTGCGGTATCACAGATAATAGAACAGGTTGTAAATGCCATTGTCAGTGTCTGGGCTGCCTATGTCTTGTACAGGGTAGGGGCTAAAACAGGCGCGGTACTTGGAGATAAGGAGCATTATGCGGCTGCCTATGGTGCGGCAGGAGGTACGCTGGGTACTAATCTGGGTTCAGTAGCAGCCCTGCTTTTTGTTCTTTTTGTATTCGCTGTCTATCTGAGAGTTTTTAAGCGGATTATGAAAAAGGACCGCCATGTAAAAGTGGATTCTTTTGCATATACAATGAAGGTTCTGGTTATTACCATTATACCGGTACTGCTCAGCACAACCATTTACAATATAAGTGGTATTATTGATCAGGGTATTTTCAAAAAGGTCGCCCTGATGCAGGGATATGCCAATGATGATGTGGAAGTATGGTGGGGTGTATTTTCAGGAAAATACAAGCTTATGATTAACGTGCCTATTTCCATTGCATCGGCTATGGCAGCGTCAGCAGTTCCCACACTGACCTCAAGCTTTTCAAGCGGAGATACTCAGGGTGTCAGAACACAGATAAATGCTGCGATGAGGTTTGTTATGGTAATTGCTTTCCCTTGTGCAGTGGGGCTGGCTGTGCTTGCAACACCTATATTTACCCTGCTTTTCCCAAGTACAATAAACACAGTGGGACTTGCCACCAACATGATGTGGGTTGGTGCGGCTGCGGTAATTTTCTATTCCATGTCTACTCTGTCAAATGGATTATTACAGGGTATAAACAGGCTTAAGGTGCCGGTTGTAAATGCAGCAATTGCACTGGTGGTACATGTTATTTTACTGCTTGCGCTTATGCTGTTTTTCAGGCTTAATATTTACGCTGTCGTAATAGCAAATGCTTTCTTCTCACTGCTCATGTGCTTTTTAAATGCAAGGGCACTGGCAAAATACAGTGGTTATAAGCAGGAGATTGTAAAGACATTTGTGATTCCGTCGGTCTGTTCACTTATAATGGGAGCAGTGACATTTGGTGTATATGAAGGACTTTTTGCACTGACCAAAATAGTAGCAGTATCGCTGGTTGCCGCAATGCTTGTGGCTGTGATTGTGTATGCAGTAGCTTTGCTTCTCCTTAAGGGGCTTACAGAGGAGGAAATCCTTAAATTCCCTAAGGGAACGCTTATAGTAAAGATAGCAAAGAAGGTTCACTTACTATAATTGAATAAATCATAAAAAAATGCAGATACTTATACAGGGTGATTAAAATGAATCGAAGTATGAGTATCTGTTTTATTGTTTTATCAGTAATAGTGATAATTCTATTGACTTTGCACATAAGAAAAGAAGAAAAAATGCTGACGGAGCCGCCTGCAACGGAATATGAGGAGACTGAGAAGGTTATACAGGTGAACAATGAGAGCGAGTATTATGAGTACATTATAAAATGTATTGATAAGCGGCTTGAAGTCTTTAGAGAGGACGGAACTGTCTTTATGGAATCTGGCATATCCTATGATGAACTGCCGGACCGGATAAAGAGCCAGATAGACGAAGGACTTAAGATAAAGGACGACGAACAGCTATACGACTTTCTGGAGAATTATTCGAGTTAGTTGGTTGAATGTTTAATACCCTTATGCTAAAATGTTACGCGAGAATAAAATGAGGTGTAATATGGCCAATAAAGGGTATATAGCATTTGACACAGCCGTGATTGGAGCAGGAGCTGCTGGCTTTATGGCGGCAATAACTGCTGCAAGAAATGGCAGAAGTGTTGCGATAATTGAACATAAGGACAGACCGGGAAAGAAAATTCTTGCCACAGGAAACGGAAAGTGTAATTTCACAAATGAACGTATGGGCACAGAGTACTTCCGTGGGGACAAGAGGCTGATTGAGACCTCTCTTGGAAAGTTTACAGAAAGAGATACAATTGAGTTTTTAAATGGAATAGGTGTGGCTGCGAGAAATAAAAATGGATATTATTATCCACATTCTGAGTCGGCTGCATCCGTGCTTAAGGCACTTGAGATGGAGGCAAAGCGGCTTGGAATCAGAGTCTATACATCTGTAGAAATTCTTGACATAAAGACTGAACAGACAGGCTTTGATATTCTTGTAAGCGGTTTTAAGTATGTATGTGAGAAGCTTATAATTGCCACAGGCCTGCTTGCAAGCCCTAAGCTTGGAAGTGATGGAAGCATTTTTCCTATATTGGAGAAGCTGGGACACAGCTTCTCAAGAATTAATCCGGCTCTCTGCGGACTCAAATGTCATGGCTTTGACTTTAAGAGGGCGTCAGGAGTCAGATGTCAGGCAAGGGTGAGCGTCTATGTTGACGGAGAGCTGAAGGACAGCGACAAGGGAGAGCTTCAAATCGCGGATTATGGTATTTCCGGAATACCGGTTTTTCAAATCAGCCGTTTTGCAGCTGATGCAGTGGCTTCTAATAGAAAATGCAGTGTACAGATAGACTTCTGTCCAGAATATGAGGATGCAGAGCTTGTAGAGCTTCTCAAAAAATATAGAAGTATCATAGCAGACAGCTTTACTTTTGCAGACTTACTAAATGGCATATTTAACGAAAAATTGGCGGCTTCTCTTTTAAAGCAGGCAGACCTGTCTGAAAAGAAGCCGATAGGTCAGATAGAGAACGAAGAAATTACAGAGCTTGTAAAAGTCATAAAGAAGACAGAAATTGTGGTTGTTCAGGCAAGGGGCTTTGATTTTGCCCAGGTGTGTGCCGGTGGAATCAGGACAGAGGAGATAAACATCGACACACTTGAATCAAGGCTTGTGAAGAATATGTATTTTGCAGGAGAAATACTTGATGTAGATGGTATCTGCGGCGGATATAATCTGCAGTGGGCATGGACAAGTGGTTTTATAGCAGGAAGTAGTGTAAGCAGATAATGATAAAACTAAATCAGGTGAAAATGAGCATTTCACATACAGACAGTGAATTGCGGGATAAGATAAGAAAGAGCTTAAAATTAAATAATGACAATTTTACATATAAGATTCTAAAGAAATCTGTGGATGCAAGAAAGAAGCCTGAGCTTTTTTATGTGTATTCTCTTGCGGTCTCTGGTGTAAATGATGAGAAGATATTGGCTAAAGCAAAAAATGCAAATATATGTCTCTATAATGACAGGCATTATGCTATTCCAGAGCAGGGAGAGGAAGCTTATAGGGGAAGACCGGTTGTAATTGGTGCTGGTCCTGCTGGGCTTTTTTGTGCCTATGTTTTGTGTCTGGCGGGCTACAGCCCGATTGTTATAGAGCGTGGCAGGGCTGTAGAGGACAGGAAAAAGGATGTGGAGAATTTCTGGAAGACAGGTGTGCTAAATCCCACTTCAAATGTCCAGTTTGGTGAGGGTGGAGCCGGAACCTTCTCTGACGGCAAGCTTAATACAGCAGTCAGGGATCCGGGCGGCAGAAATAATTATGTGCTCCAAACCTTTGTGAAATTTGGAGCCAATGATAATATTTTATATGATAACAAACCCCATATTGGCACAGATGTCCTGTCAGAGGTTATTGCAAATATGCGTAAATTTCTGATTGAAAAGGGTACAGAATTCAGGTTTGAAACCTGCGTGACAGACTTTGAGATAGAATCAGATGCAGATAAGTCTGGAAAAATCAAGGCTCTGATCTGTCAGAATAAGGACAGAAAGGAATTTAAGCTGGAGACAGATTTGGCTGTGCTTGCAATTGGTCACAGCTCAAGAGATACCTTTAATTCATTAAATAAGAACAAGATATACATGGAAGCTAAAAACTTTGCCGTGGGCTTCAGGGTTGAGCATCCACAGCAGATGATAAATAATGCCATGTATGGGGAAAACTATCCTGATTTTTTACCAGCATCAAGCTATAAAGTCACATCCAATTTTCCTAACGGAAGAGGTGTGTATTCTTTCTGCATGTGTCCGGGAGGTTATGTTGTCAATTCTTCATCAGAGGAAGGCAGGACAGTTGTTAATGGCATGAGCTATTCAGGCAGAAGCGGAAGCAATGCTAACAGTGCCATAATTGTGTCTGTTTCACCGGAGGATTTTGGAGCAGATGATGCACTGGCAGGAGTCAGATACCAGCAGATGCTTGAGGAGAAAAACTATAAGCTTTGCAAGGGCAGAATCCCACAGCAGCTGTTCGGCGATTTCTGCGAGGACAGGGCTACAGTCCAGTATGGAGACTTTTGCAGCACCACAAAGGGCGAGACAGAATTTGCCAATTTGCGTGGATTAATGAGCAAAGATATGGAAGAATCCTTTATATCAGGGATGAAACATTTTGGTCATATAGTACCACAATTTGACAGATTTGATGCAATTTTATCTGGAATGGAGACAAGGACATCATCACCGGTCAGGATAAACAGAGACGACCAGCTTGAGTGTAATATCAAGGGAATCTATCCCTGTGGTGAGGGTGCCGGATATGCAGGCGGCATTACATCTGCGGCTATGGATGGAATCAAGGTGGCGGAAGCTATCATAAAAAGATATAAACCGAACTAGAAAAGAGGAATTTTTGTGCAAGAAGTAACACCTATGATGCAGCATTATCTGCAGACCAAGGAACAGTATAAGGATTGTATTTTATTTTACAGATTAGGTGATTTTTATGAAATGTTCTTTGAGGATGCAAAGATTGTATCAAAAGAATTAGAATTAACACTTACAGGCAAAAGCTGTGGACTGGAAGAGAGAGCACCTATGTGCGGTGTGCCCTTCCACGCAGTAGAAGGCTATTTAAACAGACTTGTATCAAGGGGCTACAAGGTGGCAATATGCGAGCAGGTGGAGGATCCAAAGCTTGCAAAGGGAATTGTAAAAAGGGAAGTAGTCAGGATTGTAACACCGGGAACTAACACAGATATGCAGTCTCTGGACGAGACTAAAAACAATTACATAATGTGTATAGCTTATCTGGGTGATAAGTACGGCATAGCCATAGCAGATGTTACAACCGGCGATTTCTATGTTACTGAGCTTGATTCAGAGCGCAAGCTTATGGATGAAATAAATAAATTCGCTCCGTCTGAAATTGTCTGCAATGAGGCATTTTACATGAGCGGCGTTGATATAGACGATATGAAAAATAGATTAAATATTGCTATTTCATCTTTGGATGCCTGGTATTTTGGAGACACTCTGGCCCAGGAGACCCTTATAAATCATTTTCATATCCAAAGCCTTAAGGGACTTGGACTTGAAGATTATGAGTCTGGTGTAATCGCAGCGGGAACCCTGCTTAAATATCTCTATGAGACACAAAAGAATACACTTGATAATATCTTAGAAATCCATCCATATTCTATTGGAAAGTATATGATAATCGACAGCTCATCCAGAAGAAATCTGGAGCTGGTTGAGACTTTACGTGAAAAACAGAAGAGAGGGTCACTGCTCTGGGTATTGGACAAGACCAAAACTGCCATGGGTGCCAGACTTTTGCGCTCATATGTGGAGCAGCCATTGATTGAGAAGGCTGAAATAGTAAAGAGACAGGAGCTGATTACTTCCTTAAACAAAAATGAAGTGACCAGGGAGGAAATAAAGGAGTATTTAAATCCAATCTATGACCTGGAGAGACTTATCACCCGTATCACTTACCAGACCGCTAATCCAAGGGATATGATAGCTTTCAGAAACTCACTTGAAATGCTCCCATACATAAAGACCCAGCTTGAGGATCTGGATGGAGAATTAATAGAAGAGATAAAGAATGATTTTGACTGTCTGGAGGACATACACAGTCTGCTGGTGTCATCAATAAATGATGAGCCGCCAATTTCAGTGAGAGATGGAGACATAATCAAGGAAGGTTACAACGAGGAGGTTGACCGTCTGAGAAATGCCAAGACAGAGGGCAAGACCTGGCTGGCAGAGCTGGAAGCCTCTGAGCGAGAAAAGACAGGCATAAAGAACTTAAGAATTAAGTATAACAAGGTGTTTGGATATTATCTTGAGGTGACAAACTCATTTAAGAATTTAGTTCCAGATTATTATGTCAGAAAGCAGACCCTCACCAATGCAGAGCGTTATATAACTCCGGAATTAAAAGAGCTTGAGGACACCATCATGGGAGCTGAGGACAGGCTGGTGCAGCTTGAGTATGAGCTTTTCAGAATGGTAAGGGAAGAAATCTCTGGTAATGTCAGACGAATACAGAAGACTGCAAAGGCAATAGCCAGGATTGACGTGTTTGTATCCCTGGCAACGGTTGCAAGCCAGAATAATTACTGCAAGCCAAGGATTAACGAAAGCGGAATCATTGATATAAAAAACGGCAGACATCCTGTGGTAGAAAAAATGATAAGCAACGATATGTTTATAGATAATGACACATATCTGGATAATAATAAGAACCGTATTTCCATTATAACAGGTCCAAACATGGCTGGTAAGTCAACATATATGAGACAGACAGCCCTCATTGTGCTTATGGCACAGATTGGAAGCTTTGTGCCGGCAGCTTCTGCAAATATCGGCATAGTCGACAGAATCTTTACAAGAGTTGGTGCCTCTGACGATCTGGCTTCAGGACAGAGTACCTTTATGGTGGAAATGAATGAGGTGGCAAATATTTTACGAAATGCAACCTCAAATTCCCTGCTGATTCTTGATGAAATCGGAAGAGGAACAAGTACCTTTGATGGTCTGAGTATTGCCTGGGCTGTTGTAGAGCACATAAGTAATCCAAAGCTTTTAGGTGCCAAGACTCTTTTTGCCACCCACTACCATGAGCTCACTGAGCTTGAAGGCAAGCTTAACAGTGTAAATAACTACTGTATCGCTGTAAAGGAAAAGGGTGATGACATAGTATTTTTAAGGAAAATTATAAAGGGTGGAGCTGACAAGAGCTATGGAATCCAGGTTGCCAAGCTTGCCGGTCTTCCGGATTCTGTCATTGACAGGGCGAAGGAGATAGTCAATGAGCTTCTCAAAAACGATATTACAGACACAGTCAGAAATATATCTGTAGACAATGGCACCAAAAAGAAAAAGGAACACCTGGATGAGGTGGATTTGACCCAGATGTCACTTTTTGACACTGTAAAGGATGATGACATCATAAAAGAGCTGGAGTCAGTTGATATTGGAAATATGACACCACTTGATGCACTTAACAAACTGTACGAACTCCAGAACAAGGTTAAAAACCGCTGGTAGAAAGGAAACAGATGGCTAAGATTGAACTGCTGACGCAGGAGACAATTGATAAGATAGCTGCGGGCGAGGTTGTAGAAAGACCGGCATCTGTTGTGAAGGAGCTGGTAGAAAATGCCCTTGACGCAGGAGCGACAGCGATTACTGTAGAAATTAAGGAGGGTGGAATCTCCTTTATCAGAATAACAGATAACGGCTGTGGCATAGAAAAAAGTCAGGTAAAGCTGGCATTTATGAGACACTCCACCAGCAAAATCCGTAAGGTTGAGGACTTGCTTAATGTGTCTTCCCTTGGTTTCAGGGGTGAGGCATTGTCCAGTATTTCCGCAGTGTCCCGGGTCGAGCTGATTACAAAGACATATGAGGACTTAACCGGCAGCAGATATGTGATAGAGGGCTCAAAGGAAATAGCTTTTGAAGAAATTGGTGCTCCGGAGGGAACCACATTCCTGATAAAAGACCTGTTTTACAATGTGCCTGCCAGACGTAAGTTTTTAAAGACAGCCCAGACAGAGGGAAGCTACATAAGTGATATAGTCGAAAAGCTTGCCTTATCACATCCTGATGTCTCCTTCAAATTTATAAATGGCAGTCAGACCAAGCTTCACACCTCAGGAAATGGCAACAGAAGAGACCTGATATATCATATATATGGCAGAGAAATCGCAGGCTCGCTTTTTGAAGTTGAGTATATGGGTGAGAATTTCTCAGTGTCAGGCTTTATCGGAAAGCCGGTGATTACAAGAGGAAACAGAAATTACGAGAACTTTTTCGTAAACGGAAGATACATAAAGAGTCCTCTCCTGTCAAAGGCTGTGGAGGAGGGGTACAAGAATTTCCTTATGCAGCACCAGTATCCTTTCGTGGACTTGTATTTTTCTTTCAATGCTGACCAGCTTGATGTAAATGTCCATCCTACCAAGATGGAACTCAGAATTGAAAATAATCAGGAGGTTTACAGGGAAGTCTGCAATATGGTATATAACAAGCTCTCCCACAGAGAGCTGATACCTGATGTGCCGGTCAAGGAAGAGGACAGACCAGGAAAAATAGTCAGAGAATACAAGGAGCCGATTCCAGAGCCTTTTGAGAGCAGGCGTCTGAATGATATAAGGGCAAAGGTATCAAAGGATTCTCCGTATGAGGCGAGATATCCGGAGAGACGCCCTGTGCCACAGTTTGTGGCAGACAGAACTAAAGCGGTGGCAGAAAATGCTTCTGTATCAAATGTTAGAACAGAAGTCAAATATTCAGCACCAGATAGCTCTTGTACAAATAATTTATCTGACGATTTTATGTCTGGAAAAAATAACTATGTCGCAGAGAGCCATGCTGCATTTGCTGCTGTTAAAAATGCAGGTGATTCAAGCAGTACAGACAATGTAAATAATATAAATGCAGCAAACAATACAAATAGTACATATAATATAAATAATACGGTAAATATAAACAATCCGGCAAATACCGAACCAGAAATCATAGAGGGAGAACAGCAGACCTTAGAGCAGTTAAACCCTTCCTTTATGTCCCGGGATGCCAGAAAGAGGCACAAGATAATCGGTCAGCTCTTCAAGACCTACTGGCTCATTGAGTACGAGGATAAGCTTTTCATCATCGACCAGCATGCAGCCCATGAAAAGGTCTTATTTGAAAGAACCATGGCAAAAATCAAGGACAAGGAATTTACCTCCCAGATCATCAGTCCTCCGATTGTCTTAAGCCTTGATGCCAGAGAGACAGAGATGCTGGAGAAGTACAGGGAGCAGATAGAGAGACTGGGCTATGAGGTAGAGCATTTTGGTGGTAAAGAATATATGATAAGTGCGATTCCGGATAACCTTTATAATATAGACATGAAGGACTTGTTTATAGAGATGCTGGATGATTTTTCAGATATGACAGGAAGAGAAACACCAGATTTGATACTGGAAAAGGTTGCCTCTATGTCCTGCAAGGCCGCAGTAAAGGGTAATGATGAGCTGTCGTCTGCGGAAATGGATGAGCTCATAGAGGAGCTTTTGACACTTGATAATCCTTACAACTGCCCACATGGAAGACCAACTATTATCTCTATGTCAAAGTATGAGATTGAGAAGAAATTTAAGAGGATAGTATAATGATAAAAAAGCCGATAATTGTGCTGACCGGACCAACAGCAGTAGGAAAAACTGAGCTGTCCATCAGTCTGGCACAGAAAATAAACGGTTCAATAATTTCAGCGGATTCCATGCAGGTATATAAATATATGGATATTGGGTCTGCAAAGATTACAAATGAAGAAATGTGTGGTGTAAAGCATTATCTGGTGGATGAGCTTATGCCAGAGGAAGAGTTCAATATATACAGATTTAAGGAAATGGCACTTAAGGCACTTGAGGAGATTTATGCAGAGGGAAAGATTCCCATAATTGTAGGAGGTACTGGATTTTATATTCAGGGACTCTTGTATGACATTGATTTTTCTGAGACTGTTGCAGATGAAGCCTACAGAAAAGAAATGGAGGACTATGCCAGAAAAAATGGTGCCCACGCCCTCCATGAGCTTTTGCGGGAGGTTGACCCGGAATCCTGTGACGCCATACACGAGAACAATGTAAAGCGAGTAATAAGGGCATTGGAGTATTATCACCAGACCGGTCAAAAAATATCAGACCATAATAAGAAAGAAAGAGAAAAGCAGTCACCATATAATTTTGCCTATTTTGTTCTCAATGATATTCGGGAAAATCTATATTCACGGATAGACAAACGTGTGGATTTGATGGTCGAAAACGGACTTGTGGACGAAGTGAAAAGACTTAAGGTTATGGGCTATACCCCTGATATGGTTTCAATGCAGGGCTTAGGCTACAAGGAGATACTCTGGTATCTTGACAATAGGTGTACACTTAATGAGGCTGTTGAAACAATAAAACAGGAGACCAGACATTTCGCGAAACGCCAGCTAACCTGGTTCAGACGCGAAAAGGAAGTAGTCTGGATTGACAAAGATAAATTTGATTATGACAATAATCGGATTCTTGATTTTATAAGCAATACATTAGAAGAAAAGAGGATAATCAATTGTTAGCAGAAAGTTATAAGAAGCTTGGAATATCTGAAGCAGTATACAGATTTGGAAAGGAAATCGAGGAAGAATTAAAGCCTAGATTTGATGAGATAGATGCGCGGGCTGAGATGAACCAGCTCAAGGTGATTTCAGCAATGCAGAAGAACAAGGTAAGTGCTGAATGCTTTCAGGCATCAAGCGGATATGGTTATAACGATTTGGGAAGAGACACACTGGAAAAGGTGTATGCTGACTGCTTTAAGGGGGAGGATGCCTTGGTACGTCCACAGATTACCTGTGGTACTCATGCCTTAGCACTTGCCCTCATGTCCAACTTAAGACCCGGTGATGAGCTCTTATCCCCTGTAGGCAAACCCTATGATACGCTCGAAGAGGTAATAGGAATCAGACAATCCAGGGGCTCACTTGCAGAGTATGGTGTGACTTATTCACAGGTAGATTTGCTTCCAGACGGAAGCTTTGATTTTGATGGAATCAAAAAAGCCATCAATGAAAAGACAAAGCTTGTAACAATACAGAGGTCAAAGGGCTATGCCACCAGACCAACACTTTCAGTAGAAAGAATCGGCGAGCTTATCGCATTTGTAAAAGGCATAAAACCGGATGTTATCTGCATGGTAGACAACTGCTATGGAGAGTTTGTAGAGGAAAGAGAGCCGCTTGAGGTGGGGGCAGACATGATAGTAGGTTCACTTATTAAGAATCCGGGTGGCGGACTGGCACCAATTGGCGGATATATAGTAGGTAAAAAGGAGTGTGTAGAAAATGCAGCCTATCGTCTCACTTCTCCGGGACTTGGAAAAGAAGTAGGAGCGTCTCTCGGTGTAATCCAGTCCTTTTATCAGGGACTTTTCCTTGCACCGACAGTTGTAAGCGGAGCCTTAAAGGGAGCTATATTTGCTGCAAAGATGTATGAAAAGCTGGGGTACAGGGTAGTACCAAACGGCACAGAGAGCAGACATGATATTATACAAGCGATTGAATTTAATAACAGGGACGCAATGATAGCTTTCTGTGAGGGAATACAGGCAGCTGCACCGGTAGACAGCTATGTAACCCCTGAGCCATGGGCTATGCCGGGCTATGACTGTGATGTAATTATGGCTGCCGGAGCCTTTGTGCAGGGTTCATCAATCGAGCTGTCAGCAGATGGACCGGTAAAACCACCATATGCAGTGTATTTCCAGGGAGGACTCACCTGGTATCACGCTAAGCTTGGAATCCTTATGTCTTTACAAAAACTTTATGATAGAAATCTTGTGAAGCTAGATTAGGTATGCTACAATTAAATGAAAATTTGTGCGAGGGTCTGGGTACTTTCTGGGAGAGTGAAAGGACTAAATGAAAGCACATAATACAATGAAAGATATGCCTGAATCAGAGCAGCCATATGAGAGAATTATGAGATTTGGAGTGGAGGCATTGTCAGATGCCGAGTTATTGGCGGTGATAATCAAAAGCGGTACGAGGGAGTATTCTTCCCTTGATATAGCCAGAAATCTGCTTAGGGACAGACACAAAAATCTCATAAATCTATACGATTATTCACTTGAGGAACTGACGGACTTTTCCGGTATCGGAAAGGTGAAGGCCATGCAGCTTAAGGCTGTGTGCGAACTATCGAAGCGTATTTCAAGGGCAAATATTGGATATACTCTTAAAATGGATAATCCCAGAGACCTGGCAGCTTACTACATGGAGCAGCTTAGACATTGCGAAAGCGAGAGGCTGATTTGTGCCTATTTTGATGCAAAGCTCAGGTTTGTGGGAGACGCGGTTTTGTCAGAGGGCTCTGCAAATGCGTCATTTGTATCAATGAGGAAAATCTTTAAGGAAGCTTTTGCCAAGAATGCAGTTGTAGTTGTTTTGATTCACAATCATCCGAGTGGAGACCCCGCTCCCAGCGATGCTGATATCTATGTGACTGAAAAGGTAAGGCGGGCCTGCGAGCTTATGGACATACATCTTGGAGACCATATTGTAATTGGTGACAGGGCATATTTCAGTTTTCTGGAAAATAACTATTTGAACGAAGGAAGAGGGAGAAAAGACAATGAACAATAATGTTTATGGTATTGACCTTGGAACAAGTAATTTCAAAATCTTTTGCAAATCCAATGGCAAGATTATGAAAGAAAAAAATACAATTGCTGTGATAAATAAAAATGAGATTTATGCTTATGGTGATGCGGCATATGCAATGTACGAGAAGGCACCGGAGAGTATCAATGTGGTATTCCCTGTAGTTGAAGGTGTGATTGCAGACTATAATTTTTTGCAGAGAATGATTTTTGACTTTTTAGAATCAAAGATGAAGGCAAAATCAAAGAATGCTGAGTTTATCGTAGCAGTACCTACTGATATAACAGATGTTGAAAAAAGAGCCTTCTATGAGCTTTTCTACAAGAGCAAGTCACGTCCAAAGAATGTACTCCTCTGTGAGAAGCCAATCGCTGACGCAGTAGGACTTGGAATTGATGTAAATGAACCGACTGGTGTGATGATTGTCGATATGGGGGCTGACACAACCGAGATTTCTGTTATCTCTCTTGGCGGCCTTGTCCTCAGCGATTTACTTCATTTTGGAGGAAATAGAATAGATGAGAGCATCATAAGCTATATCAGAAAAGAATATAATCTTGTGATTGGACAAAAAACGGCGAAGGCTTTGAAGGAGACAATCGGCTCAGGTCTTCCGGGCAGGGAAGAAAGCATGACAGTTGTTGGCCGTGATGTTGTCAGTGGACTTCCAATTGAGATGGAGATTCCGGCAGAGGTTGTATATGAGGCTATGAAGACTAACCTTGCAAACATATGCAATTCAATCAAGATGATTCTTGAAAAGACTCCACCAGAGCTTGCAAGAGACATAATACATTCTGGAATTTATATCACAGGTGGAGGTTCTCTCTTACATGATATCGATAAATTATTTGAGCAGATAACAAATATTAAAGTGAACACAACAGAGGTTCCAGAGGAGAGCGCTGCAAGAGGTCTTGTAAAGATTGTTTCAGACTCAAAGTTTAAGCGTCTTCCTTTCAGCATGAAGAAATAGGATTCGAGGAATAAATGAGTAGAAAATTTCGAAATCGTGGTGCAAAAAAGAGAGTATCTACAAAAATAACACTGTTAATAATGACATTGGTCTGTATTGTAATTATAATGGTCAGCCTCACGCTTAACATATCAGGAGGCCCCCTTAATTCTATCGCAGGCTATGTTTTCGTGCCTATGCAGAAGGGGATTAACAGTGCCGGTCTGTGGATATATGACAAGACAAATGAGTTCAAGACCTTAAGCGAGGTACTTAAGGAAAATGAAGCATTACAGCAGCAGGTAAGTGATTTGACATCAGAGCTTAATACCACAAAGCTTGAGAGATATGAGCTTGACAATTACAGGGAGCTTTTCGAGTTGGATGAGAAATATCCAAGCTATGACAAAATTGCTGCCAGTGTAATTGCAAAGGACAGTGGCAACTGGTTCTCAACTTTTATAATTGATAAAGGCTCAAAGGATGGCATCAGGGTGGGACAGAATGTCCTTGCCGGAAGCGGACTTGTGGGTATTGTGACTGAGGCTGGTCCAAACTACGCCAAGGTTAGAAGTATAATAGATGACTCAAGCAATGTAAGTGCAATGGTTACATCCACAGAGGACAATTTCAATGTAAGTGGTGATCTGCTCTCCATGAATGAGGATAAGGTTATTACTTTTTCAGGACTTAAGGATGAAGATGATAAGGTGGCTGTGGGTGATGCAGTTGTCACATCCTATGTCTCTGACCAGTACCAGCAGGGAATTCTTATCGGATATATTGCATCTATTGAGGTGAATTCCAATAACCTGACAAAATCCGGCACCATAACCCCGGTTGTTGACTTTCAGCATATTGAGAATGTGCTGGTGATCTCTGATGTAAAAAGTGATGTTTATTCGACAGAAAATGACACTGAAGAGGAGTAAGGCAGATGCGGAGATATATAACTTATTTTCTTATTATAGGAATATGCTTCTTACTGCAGACGACAGTATTTCAGGCTCTTGCTTTTGCTAATATTACACCAAATCTCATGGTTATAGTCGTTTCTGCCATAGGATTTATGAGAGGCAGAAAGGAAGGTCTCTGGGTTGGTTTTTTTAGTGGACTTCTTATAGACATTTTTTTCGGTTTTTATCTGGGCGTTTATGCTTTAATCTATATGTATATTGGTTATATAAATGGATTATTCCAAAAAAGATTTTATCCGGATGATATAAAGCTTCCTATGCTTTTAATCGGCGGAAGTGATATTGTGTATAATCTTGTTGTATATCTGGTAATGTTCCTTTTCAGAAGCAGATTTGCGATTGCAGATTATTTTACTTCTATTATCCTTCCAGAGTTTGTATACACAATGGTTATTACAATTTTCTTATACTATTTGTTACTCAAGATAAACCAGAAGTTAGAGGCATACGAAAAAAGGAGTGCGAAAAAATTTGAATTATGATGTAAAAGAATTCCTGAAAAAATTTTTCAGCTCAAGATTATTTGTTCTTGGTGCAGTGCTCAGTTTGTTTTTTATAATTTTGCTTGTGAGAGTTTTCACACTGCAGATAGTAAATGGTGAATCATATCAGGAAAATTTTACCATGCTGATACAAAAGACCCTGTCAATTGATGCGGCGAGAGGAAATATATACGACTGCAATGGCAATCTTCTGGCATACAACGAGTTAGCTTACTCAGTCGTAATCAGTGATAATGGTACCTATGACAGCACCAGTGACAAGAACGAGGAATTAAATGCCGAGCTTGCAGAGGTTATTTCTGTGATAAAGAAAAACGGCGAGAGCATATATAATGATAATTTTGCAATTGCTTTAAATGATGATGGACAGTATGATTTCCGCATATCAGGAACATCACTTAACAGATTCCGGGCAGATGTGTTTGGAGCTACATCATATGATAAGCTCGAATATAACAAGACCTTTGGTTTCGATGAATCAAAGGCTACGGCAGACCAGATTATGCAGTATCTGATGTCAAATGAAAGAGAGTGCTTTGATATCAGCGATAAGTATGACAAGGAAACTGCCTATGAGATTACAGCAATCAGATATGCAATCAAGGGAAACAGGTATTCAAAATATAAGACTACCACAATTGCCAAGAATGTATCTGATGTCACCGTGGCATACATGAACGAACATTCTGACACATTGACTGGTATTTCTATAGAGGAGGACAGTGTCCGCAAATACAATTACGCTGAGTACATATCGTCTCTGATCGGATATACAGGAAAAATATCTACAGAAGAGTATGATGAGCTTTCCAAGGATGATGACAGCTACACACCAAATGACACCATAGGTAAGTCTGGCCTTGAGCAGTACTACGAGAAATACTTGAGAGGCATCAATGGTGAAAAGGAAATATATGTAAACAGTGTGGGAAAAATCACAGAAGTGATAAGCAGTACAGATCCTACAGCAGGAAACGACCTATATTTAAGCATAGACATCAATCTTCAGGAAGCTGCTTATAAGCTTTTAGAGCAGGAAATCGCAGGTATTGTATATTCCAAGATTAAAAGCGGCGAGATACCTGTAAATGATGTATTTTTTGCCCTGGTAAATAACAATATTATTGATATTACAAAGTTTGATGATGATGATGCAGGGGATACAGAAAAAGCTGTTAATTCCGTGTTTGCATCAAATCAGGCAAATGTAATCAGCCAGATTAGTAGCCAGCTTAATTCGGACTCAGCTTTATCGCTTGAAAATATGCCAGAAGATATTCTGGATTATTTTACCTATATTTTCACAATGCTTAGGAATGATGAAGTGCTGGTTTCGGCTGACATAGATAAATCCGATTCGGTATATCAGGACTGGAAGAATAACAAGCTCAGCCCAGGAGAGTACCTTAAATACTGCATTTCACAGCAGTGGGTTGACATTACAAAGCTTGATGTGGACGAGCAGTATGCGGATTCTTCTGAGATATTTACTGCACTCTGCAATTATATTGAGACTGAACTGCAGGGGGACAAGGAATTTTCCAAGCTGGTGTATAAGTATTTAATCCAGAATGGAAGTATTTCAGGACAACAGCTTTGTATTATCATGTTTGAGCAGGGAATTGTGGACTATGATGATGAAGTGGTAAATGGTCTTAAATCAGGCTCACTTACAGCCTATTCATTCCTGTTGGACAAGATTGATAAAATAGAGATTACACCTGCCCAGCTTGCCCTGGATCCATGTACCGGTTCTACTGTAATCACTGATATTACCACCGGTGAGATTAAGGCGATGGTAAGCTATCCGGGCTATGATAACAATAAGCTGGCAAATGGGGTAGATGCTGAGTATTATGCGGCTTTACAAGAGGATAATTCCAATCCGCTTTATAATTATGCTACACAGGAAAAGACAGCACCAGGTTCTACATTTAAGATGGTTACATCTACAGCAGGTCTGGCAGAAAATGTTATCACTACAGGTACTACGATTAACTGTACTGGTGTATTCCATGATGTAAGCAATGAGCCTAAATGTTGGATTTATCCGGGCAGTCATGGAGCTGAAACTGTATCTGATGCAATTAGGGATTCATGTAACGTGTTCTTTTACACTACAGGCTTCAATCTGGCGGCAAAGGATACGGGAACCTATGATGATGCAAATGGTATAGCCTATATACAGAAATATGCATCTATATATGGTTTAAACCAGAAAACCGGTATTGAGATAGAAGAGAACACACCTGAGATTGCTACGGAGTTCCCTGTTATGGCTGCGATTGGACAGTCTGATAACAACTTTACAACGGTTTCTCTGTCCAGATATGTGACAGCGGTGGCATCAGGAAAGCTCTACAATTATCAGCTTATGAGTAAGATTGTTGATATAAATGGCAATGTGATTGAAAGCTATGAGCCGGAATACACTGATATATCAGATACACTGAATGCAGGCCAGTGGGATGCAATACATTCCGGTATGCGCATGGTGGTAGAAAATCTGGACAGCTTTGAGGGCTTTGAAATCCCTGTTGCCGGAAAAACCGGTACAGCCCAGCAGATTGAAACAAGACCTAACCATGCTCTGTTTGTTGGATATTTTCCTTATGATGATCCAAAGTATTCCATTGCGACACGTATTGCATATGGATATAGTTCACATAATGCAGCTTCGGCAGCAAGAAATATAATCTCATATTATTATGGAAACCAATCTTTGGATGATATTCTTGCATTAAATGCGTCAGGTGTAAATACATCGGCATCTTCTGCAACAGCAGATTAATAAAATAACTGAAGGAGGCTTCTATGAGTGAAGCAATTGTTTTCACTTCCGGAAAAGGCGGTGTAGGCAAGACAACAGTGCTTGCCAATATCGGAGTTGGTCTTTCACAGTTAGATAAAAAAGTCGTTATGTTAGATACGGACATGGGACTTAGAAATTTAGACCTGGTAATGGGTCTTGAAAATCGTATAAACTATAATATTTTAGATTTGCTGGACAATAGCTGCCGGTTAAATCAGGCGCTTATAAGAGATAAGAGGTACCCTAACCTATATCTCATTCCAGCGGCTCCGGGATATAAGAGTCTTTCCGGCTATACAGAGAGATTTAAGACGCTGATTGAGTGCCTGAAAAAGGAATTTGATTACTGTCTTATTGACTGTCCTGCGGGAATGGATGATGGATTCAATTTCGCAATATCTGCGGCGGACAGGGCTGTGGTGGTCACAACACCCCATATCTCGGCAGTAAGGGATGCCGGCAGAATACTGTACCTATTGGAATACAATAATTTTAACAAGGTTGACCTGGTTATAAATGAGTATGACAAGCATATGGTCAGACACAACGAACTCATATCACAAAAGGATATCGAGGAATTGTTGTCCATCAAGGCCTCAGGGGTTATCCCCTTTGACAAAAAGATTATAGTAAGCCAGAATCAGGGAATCCCGGTAGTTTCCCTTAAGGCGAGAGTTAACGCTCATTTTATGAAACTTACAAATCGTTTTAACAGATTGGAGATTATAAAAGGAGAGTGCCTTAATGAAGTTTAAAAGAACTGCCGGAACAGTCGCATGTGAAAGGTTAAAATGTGTCATGGAGACAGACCCCTTTGAGTGCTCTGGTGGGAATATGGCACAGATGAAAAAGGAGATATTGGAAATCATAGGCAGATATTATGATTTATCTCCTGAAAGCTATGATATTAAGATTGTATTAAAGAGTAAGAAAAGAGCAGCAAATGATTAAACAGTACAAATTGAGAAATTACCATTTTCAGTTAATAGTATTTATAGTTATACTAAACATTATCGGAATATTGCTTATTGGAAGTGCAAAGGAATCTGTGCAGTCAAAGCAGATACTTGGAATGGCAATGGGATTAGTGGTAATGGTAGCTATTTCACTTATGGACTACAGCTTTATACTCAAATTCAGGTGGTTGTATTACATAGGAACAATTGGCCTTTTAATACTGGTAGAGGTGGCAGGAAAAACAACCGGTGGTTCCCAGCGATGGATTAAGATTGCCGGTATCCAGTTCCAGCCTTCAGAGCTTGCCAAGATAGTAATTATATTGTTTTTTGCAGGATTTTTTGCTAAATATCAGGAAAAAGTAAACACGGTCAAGACGATTTTTCTGTCCTTTTTGCTTGTGGGCATTCCATTGGCATTGATTCTTATGCAGCCTGATACTTCTACAACTATTGCGACAATATTTATTTTTATTGTACTCTTGTTTATTAGTGGATTAAGTTATAAAATAGTTTTATCGGTGATAGGTGTATGCGTTCCTGTAGGTATAGCAGGCTTAAGCTATATTATCTCGAATGCAGATGCTTTGATTGCAGAACATTACCAGTTCAAGCGAATTATGGCATGGATAGATCCAGCTAAGTATTCAGATGCGGCTACCCAGCAGAGAAATTCTATTATGGCTATTGGCTCAGGACAGCTATGGGGTAAGGGACTCAACAACTCAGTTGCTACCTCTCTTAAAAATAGTAATTACATCCTTGAGCCACAGACTGATTTCATTTTTGCGGTTGCCGGTGAGGAGCTTGGCTTTGTAGGCACGATGGCGATAATTGTACTGCTTCTCCTGATAGTTTTGGAGTGCATACTGATTGGAACCAAGGCAAAGGATTTGAGCGGAAAGCTCATCTGTTGCGGAATGGCATCCCTGGTTGGCTTCCAGGCATTTATTAATATGTGCGTTGCAACTGGATTGATGCCAAATACAGGTATTCCATTACCTTTTGTCAGTTATGGTCTGACATCACTTGTTACTTTGTATATGGGAATGGGATTTGTACTAAATGTAGGACTACAACCGAAAAAATATTAGAGGGAGGTTCTAAATGAATATAGGACTCGTCGCACATGACTCAAAGAAAAAATTAATGCAGAATTTTTGTATTGCTTACCGCGGTATTTTAAGCAAGCATGAGCTTTATGCTACTGGAACCACTGGCAGACTCATTGAGGAGGTAGCAAATCTGCAGGTTCATAAATATCTTGCAGGACATTTAGGTGGAGTACAGCAGCTCGGTGCCCAGATTGAGCATAATGAGATTGACCTCGTTATTTTCTTAAGAGATCCGCTCAGACCAAAGCCACATGAGCCTGAGGTAAACAGTATTGTTAGAATTTGTGATGAACATAATATTCCTCTTGCAACTAATCTTGCAACTGCGGAGGTGCTTATTTTGTCATTAGACAGAGGAGATTTAGACTGGCGTGAAATGTATAAATAGACTCAAAAAAAGCAGACTGCTGTGTGTCCTTTGCATAGCAGCTCTTTTTGTAACCGGATGTGGAGCTCAGAAGGTGGCCAATGCCTATGATGTATATTCAAATGACTATACCCTGGGCAGCAATACCTATACATATTTCGGAAGCAATTTGTGTGTAACCAATAATGTCAATTACGGAACAGACCAGACACACTCTGACGTGGCTCAGGGTGCTGGTTTATTTAACATTGATACAAAGGAAGTACTGTACAGTCAGAATATTTTTGATAAATTATATCCTGCCAGTACTACGAAGATTTTAACCGCATATATTATTATCCGGTATGGTAATCTGGATGATATGGTTACTGTATCAGCCAATGCAGCAAATCAGGACGAATCTTCATCTGTATGCGGCATAAATGAGGGAGATGTGACTTCTGTCAGGAATCTGCTCTATGGGCTTTTGTTGTGCAGTGGAAATGATGCGGCAGTGGCTCTTGCTGAGTATTATTCAGGCAGTGTAGAGGCTTTTGCTGATGTGATGAATGCAGAGGCTTTAAAGATGGGAGCTACAAACAGCCATTTTGTAAATCCAAGCGGCTTCCCGGATGAAAATCATTATACTACGGTTTATGATATGTATCTGATTTTTTCCAATGCTATATCACTGGAGACTTTCCAGCAGATAATCAGTACCCAGACCATAGATGTCTCATATACTAATGCGGCTGGCAATACTATAGATAAGACTTATAACAATACAAACCAGTACCTCACGGGAGCTTCTGAAGCACCGGAGGGAATAAATGTAATAGGTGGAAAGACCGGCACCACATATGATGCAGGATATTGTCTTGTGCTGCTCAGTACTAATGCGAAGGGTGAGAGACTTATCAGTATAGTTTTTAAGGCTGATGGAAAATCCAATCTATATTTACTAATGAATGATATATTGTCGTCTTTTGGTAATTAAAGATTGTAATTCATGTGCAGGTATACTATAATAATATCAAAGAACTTGAAGGTTTTGGTTAGTTTTCACAATATTATATCCAGGAGGGGCCGCTATGATAGAGATTATATGTGGAGAAAAAGGAAAAGGTAAGACAAAGGAACTTTTAGGAAGGGTTAATTCATCTGTGGCATCTGCTTCAGGCAGTGTCGTATACTTAGACAAGAGTCAGAAGCATATGTATGAACTGAATAATAAGGTCAGACTTATCAATGTGATGGATTATTCTATTTCAAATTGTGATGAATTTATTGGATTTATATGTGGTATTGTTTCACAGGACAATGATCTTGAGGAAATGTACCTGGATAGTTTTTTGACAATTGCTTCTGTTGATACAGAAAATGAGATTACCTATGCAATTGAAAAGCTGGATGTGATTAGTGAAAAATATAAGATTAAGTTCATCATCAGTGTTTCAAAGAATATTGATGATTTGCCGGAATGTGCTAAGGCAAAGGTTGTTGTATCATTATAGTGTCTATGGAATATGTAGATTATGGAGTGTTCACAAGTTCTGTGAACACTCTTTTTACTGTATAGGAAATCACGCTGCAATTTCCCATACAGAAAAAGCAAGCAGGCTTGCAATATGCGCAGTTTTCTGTATATCTAAACTGTCATTCATCACAGATAAGCTGGCATTTAGATATCAGGTGTCTTGATACGTCCGAAGAAACTGATTATATAGATTCCGCTGAGTCCGACCAGAGCATATATAACACGGGAAATCCATGTCATGTCTCCCAGAATAAATGCCACAAGATCAAATCTGAAGAATCCAATTAAGCCCCAGTTTATACAGCCGATTACAGCAAGGGTTAACAGTGTATTATCTAACCATTTCATGATAGTGCCTCCTTTATTTTTATATTATTATTTCACTTATTTCGTCTTTTATACATTAGGGCATTATGTTAAAATCCCATCTTTGACAGTTGGAAAGTGAAAATTTCAACCGTTACTTTCCCGGTGCGCTCATTGTAGAGTTCTGTTTATTTGGCAGCTTCGCTTTTCGCCCAAGCCATGAGTTTTTAAATTTTTTAACTGGAAATAACATTATATTTTTAAAAAATAATGTAGTTAATAATTTATTATGATAAAATGAAATAAAACAAAGGATACTTCCTATGTTTATTATATCCTTATATGTTATTAATTAGTTCATTGGTCTTTATTTTACTAAAGAAAGATTAGGAGGATAATATAATGGTAACCAACAATTCGAATTCGTTGAAAACGGGAAAGTTTGATATTAGTACAGCGACACTCCATATACTGGCAATGACATTTATGCTTATGGACCATCTTTGGGCTACTATATTTCCTGCCCAGGATTGGCTCACATGTGTAGGCAGAATTGCTTTTCCTATATTTGCTTTTATGGTAGTTGAAGGATATTTTCATACTCATGATTTTAAAAAGTATGCCCTACGTATGTTGGCATTTGCTGTAATTTCTGAGGTACCATTTGATTTGATGTATGGCGGAACATGGTTTTATCCAGTGCACCAGAATGTTATCTGGACACTCTTAATGGGACTTTTGGGAATTCATTTGATGGAAAAAGTTAAGGAAAAACAGAAGAAGTGGTTATACATACTTGTATGTGTACTTGTAGTTATCTTAGGATTTCTTCTTGGAACATTATGCATGGTTGATTATTACGGCACAGGTGTGCTTATGATTTTTGTTTTCTATTTCTTTAGAGGAAGAAAATGGTGGTGCCTGATTGGTCAGATAATTGGATTATATTTTATTAATGTTGAAATGCTTGGTGGACTTATGTATCCTGTTCAGTTTCTTGATTTAGATTTTGAATTATGTCAGCAGGGGCTTGCTTTGTTTGCTTTGATTCCAATCTGGTTGTACAAAGGTCGTCAGGGACATCACTGTAAACCATTCCAGTATATCTGTTATGCTTTTTATCCAGCGCATATGCTTTTGCTTGTGGTAATTCTTAACTTCTTAAATAGGTAATTATTTTGTGTAAGCTCAGCTTTAGGGGATGGTATAATAATCTTATGAAGAAAAAGAAAATTGTGATTTGGGCTATTGTGGTAATTGCTATTGCATTATTACTTGAAGCCAGTATTTTAAAATATTTTAATGATAGAAATGTATATAGGATGTCAAATGTACTTCTTGATCGTGTTATTACTGTTCTTGAGAAAAATGATACTCGTAAGGAGGATTTAATTGAGTCGTTAAAGGACGAGTATATAATAAGAGCAAAGGCGGTGGCATATATCGTGGATGCTAAACCTGAAGTAGAGAATGATGTTGAAGAGCTTCAAAAGATTGCAAGATTATTGTCGATTGATGAAATACATCTGATAGATGAAGAGGGAAGTATTTATAGTGGCTCTTTGCCTGAGTATTTTGGTTTGAATTTCGATTCCGGAGAACAGATTAGTTATTTTAAACCTATGCTTTCTGACAAAAATCTTTCGATGTGTCAGGATGTTACACCTAATACTGCTGAAGGAAAAAACATGATGTATGCAATTACCTGGAATGATGATAAAACCAAAATGATTCAGGTTGGAATTGCTCCTACACGACTTTTTAATGAAATCAGGCAGAATAAAATTTCTACTGTTGTTGCAGATATGCCGGTGTATAAAGGAATGGAGATTTTAGTAGCTGATGTAAATACAGGGAATGTATATGGGGCAACAGATACAGGTAAGATTGGTATGAATCTTGATGAATTGGGTTTATATCCTGACGAAATAAGTGGAAATGGACATGTTGCAAAACATATAAAAGTAGACGGACATCATTATAGATGTCTGATGGCTAAAGACGATAGATATATGGTTGTTGTAACAATAGAAAGTTTACTTTATTTGCAGGGAAGTATGTCTGCGATAGTTCTTGTTGGCATATATTTTGTTATTGCGTCGTGCTTTATGTTTTATATGGCCACAAAAGCTATGCAGGAGAAGTTTGAAAAAGAGAAGCTTTTGTATACTTCAAATACAGATGAACTTACAAGGTGCTATAACAGACATGCATATGAAAATGATGTGAATAAGCTTGAACTTGATGATGAATGGATTTATCTGTCGATGGATTTAAATGGATTAAAACGGGTGAATGATTCATTTGGTCATATGGCGGGAGATGAGCTTATATGTGGTGCCGCAGAGTGTATGAAGAATATTTTTAATGATTATGGTAACGTATACAGAATTGGCGGTGATGAGTTTGTTGTTCTCGTTACAAATAACACTAATGAGTTTGACACTATGTTAAAAGATTTTGACAACAAAGTACTAAATTGGCATGGTGAGCTTGCGGATTCTATGACTATTTCTTATGGATATGTATTTAGTTCAGAGGAGAAATGGGAAACTATTCATGATATTTCTAAAGTTGCAGATAAGAGAATGTATGAGGATAAGGCTCGTTATTATCGCGAAAATGGATTAGATAGAAGAAGTAAGTAAAAATTCCTCTTGCTGTTGAATTCTATAAAGAATTAATTAGAAATTATTAAAGGCTTTTAATATAGTATGGATGAAGTTTGAATTTTTGTATAGTTCACTTTGGATAAAATCCGACTCTTCCGCGATTACAGATAAAGCTCTGTAAAAATGCAGGTTTTATGGGACCTGCGATAACTTTTTAAAAATTCAACTGTCAAACTCCCGTGCCTCCTTTATTTTTATATTATTATTTCACTTATTTCATCTTTTATACATAAACGCATTATGTTAAAATAAAAAGGAGAGTTATTTCTGAGAGGTGAATTTTGTGGCTTCAAATAATGATAAGATAATTAAATACAACAGACAATTTAGCCTCAATATAGGCATGGTTATATTTTGTGTTATTATTGTTTATATGATTTTTCATATTTTTACATATTTGACATCCAGTTCTATCGCCGAATATCAGGTTTCCCAAGGAACTATTGCAACAAATAATATTTACAGAGGTCTGATTATCAGAGATGAGACTGTGGCATATGCAGAACAGAGCGGATATATAAATTATTATGTGAGTGATGGCTCCAAGGTGTCCGTAAATGATGTGATATACTCGATTGACACTACAGGAGATGTTTCGTCTCAAATTACATCAGCAGTGGAGGATGGTTCTTTACTTGATAAGGAGTCCATAACAGATTTTGCAAATGAAATAAACAGCTTTGCCCAGAGCTATAATTCTTCGGATTTTTCCTCTGTGTCTCTTTTTAAGGAGCAGTTATCTTCAAGCCTGACACAGACCCTGAGCCAGAATGCTTTAAGCTCTCTGAGTGATGCAGTGGGAACAGCGGAGCAAAATGCTACATTTTATAAATATACTTCATCCCAGCCAGGTATAATCAGCTACAGGATAGACGGCTATGAGGGACTGACAGTCTCTGATTTCTCAAAAGAGGATTTAACTTCTACCAGCTATTCATCTAAAGACTTGGACAAGAATGCTGAGATTAATCAGCTGGATCCGGTATATAAGAGGATTAACAGTGATACCTGGAATATAATTATTGAAATTTCAGATTCATTGGCAGAGGAGCTTAATGATGGCTCATATGTTAAAATTAAATTCTGTGAAGATGATTACACCTGCAATGCTGCATATCAGATTATAAAGAAGGAAAGTTCGTATTTTTTAAATCTGGAATTAAAAACCTCTATGATTAGATATATCAATGACAGATATACAGAGATTGAGCTTGTCTTAAACTCAGAGACAGGACTTAAAATCCCAAATTCTGCCATTACATCAAAGGAGTTTTTTAAGGTACCTATATCATATTTTACACTGGGTGCAGATTCCAATGATCCCTGTCTGTTGATAAAATCAGATAAGGATGATGGACAGGTAAAGCTTGTAACTCCTACAATTTACTTTGAGACAGATGATTACTATTATATTGACAGTGAGGATGTAAATGAGGGGGATGTGGTAATGCTCAACGATTCCTCATCAACATACACAATTGGAACAGACAAGGAAGCCTTGACAGGAGTGTATAATATAAATAAGGGATATGCAGTATTCAAACAAATCAGCATTATATCACAGAATGATGATTATACAATTGTAGACCCGAAGACAGCTTATGGTATTTCTCTGTATGACCATATAGCCCTTAATGGGGATTCCGTTCATGAAAATGATATCATAAGCAAATAAAATATAGCAGAAAAGAGGAAAAAACAAATGTTAAAAGAAAATTTAACAAAAGTTGAGGAAAATATTCAAAAAGCCTGCGACAAGACCGGCAGGAAACGCTCTGAGGTTACGCTTATAGCAGTAAGCAAGACAAAGCCGGTTGAAATGCTGCAGGAGATATATAATGAGGGCATCAGAGAGTTTGGAGAGAATAAGGTTCAGGAAATGTGCGAGAAGATGGAGCTTATGCCTCAGGATATAAAGTGGAATATGATAGGACATTTACAGACTAATAAGGTTAAGTATATCATAGGAAAGACATCCCTGATTCATTCAGTTGACAGCTTAAAGCTTGCAGAGGAAATCCAGAAGCAGGCAGTAAAGCATGATGTGACTGCTGATATACTGGTTGAAGTAAATATTGCAAACGAGGAATCAAAGTTTGGAATATCCAAGGATGAGACAATCCAGATGGTAAGGGATATTGCAAAACTTGACCATTTGAAAATAAAGGGACTTATGACAATCGCACCATTTGTAGAGAATCCAGAGGATAATAGATTGTACTTTAGGGAAATCAAGCAATTATCAGTTGACATCAATAATCAAAACATAGATAATGTCAGTATGGATGTTCTGTCAATGGGTATGACTGGTGACTACATGGTGGCAATTGAAGAAGGTGCTACAATGGTCAGAGTCGGAACCGGTATATTTGGCGAGCGAAACTACAATATATAAAATAGAAAGCAGGTAAATAATCAT
>OGXW01000253.1_pt1 | contig 38729 bp, 44 predicted proteins | sample 1576341 | NCBI WGS metagenome assembly OGXW01 (sample SAMEA3541592, study PRJEB24748) | human gut metagenome | biome: human gut; feature: human-associated habitat; material: faeces | place: China | collected 2012
ACATTTCCACCATTTTTCTTGATGATTTCTTCTTAGGAATTTCTATATATACATATGATAGATTAACAGTTAATAATCAATATTTAATTAGTGAAAAGAATTTGGAAATACCAATTTTTTTATATCATCATATAGTAAAAGAGGAATCAGAAATTCAGTATGATTATATGCAAACAACAGAAAAAACATTTGAAGAACAAATAAGAGGTTTAGAAAATTTAGGATATCATTTTATAAGTTATCAAGATTTAATTGACTATAATAATGGGCAAAAAAAATTGTACAAAAAATCTTGTGTTTTAACATTTGATGATGGATGTAGAGATATCTATACAAATGCATATCCAATTTTACAAAAATACAATATACCTTTTACAATGTTTGTTGTTACAAATGCAGTAGGAGCAGATGGATGTGCTTCATGGGAAGAATTAAAAGAAATGCAAGATAGTGGATTAGCATTAATTGCATCACATAGTACAAATCACACAGAATTTAATAAATTGTCAGTAGCAGAAACCTTAGAAAATGTAGATAGCTCATATAAAGCACTAGAAGAAAATCTTGGAGAACAAAAGACAAAAATCTTCACATATCCATATGGATTATATAGCCAAGAACAATTAGAACCACTAAAAGAAGAAGGATATGTAATAAATTTAACAGATAATAAAATAAATAAATCTAAAGATTTAAATTTATATGGTTTACATAGGTGCTATCCACTAAGTGATTCCTTATTTAAAATGGAATTAAAAATAATTTATAGAAGTATTAGATACTAAAATAATAGTTTGATAAATAGTCTTTTTTATGATTTTGTAAAAAATCTGTGAATTATATTCCTTTTTATAAAATTTTATGATAAAATACTATGCGAAAAGGAGAGAGAGGAATGTCAATGCAAGAGATAACTGAATTTTTAGATAATAAAATAGAAAAAAATGAGAATATATTAGAAATAACATTTTTTGAAGTTCGAGTAAAAATGAATTTATCAGAAGAGCAAACTCAGGAATTTTTAAAGCTATGCAAAACAAGACTTGAAAACTTAGGATATCAAGTATATTTTACAGGAGCTAAATATACATATGGAGGAAGAAAAAAAGTAGTAGAGTCAAATGATTTAATGATAGCAGTAAAAGAAGTAGAAGAATAAATGTTAATAATAAAAATGATTAGTAAAAAATAAAGGCAAAACTTATGAAGTTATAGCCTTTATTTTTTATGTTTATAATTTTAGTCTTTTCTATTTCCAAATATAGAAAGTATTCTTAAGAAAATATTAATAAAATCTAAGTATAATTGCATAGCACAATAAATATGAATTTTTTCTTGATCTATGTTTGATTCACTTTGCAATAATTTTACTTTATTAATATCATATATTGTAACACCACAGAATAATGCTAAAATTAACCAGTCAATAAATAGATCAAAAGCAGAATTTTTAATAAATAAATTTATAACACTAAGTACAATTCCAGCAATTAAAAATACTGTGATATATGGTCCCCATGAGCTTAAATCTTTATTAGTTTTATAACCTATAAAAGCTAAAATTCCAAAAACTAAAGCAGAAATAACAAATAGGTAAACAACAGAATATAATTCATAAACTACAAAAACAACAGATAAAGTAATACCATTAAGCATTGCATATATGAAGTATAAAATTCCGACTGCTACTGGTGGAAGCTTTCTAAATAGAAAACTAAATAATAGTACAGCTACAAGCTCAACTATTAACAATACACCAAAAGAACCACTTGTAACTATATTTACAAACAATCCTGAAGAATATGTGTACCATGCAATAATTCCAGAACCAAGTAAACCTAAAAACATCCAGAAAAATGTTTTTCCAAGTATTTTGTTTTGAATGTTTACATCATCTTTCATATTAACTCACTCCTTATTTATATTTAGGTTTTTATGGATACCTATAAACCAAATGTTAATAATATTATTATATAGTTATAATGATTTTATTTCAATAATATAGAAAAAAATACTACACAAAATAGAAAAAGTTGAAAAAAGAAAAGCTAAATGATAAAATGGCAATGTAAAATAGTATATAAAAATATAAAATAGCAAGGAGAAACTGATGGGTAAAGTAAATTGGACAAAAGACCAAAAACAAGCGATATATGAAAAAGATTCAAATATATTAGTAGCAGCAGCTGCTGGTAGTGGTAAAACAGCTGTGTTAGTAGAAAGAATAATAGAAAAAGTTATAAATGACAATGTAGATATAGATAAATTATTAGTAGTAACATTTACAAATGCAGCCGCTTCTGAAATGAGAGAAAGAGTGTTAGATGCAATATATAAAAGACTTGATGAAGACCCAGAAAACGAAAAATTACTTAGACAAGTTACATTATTAAATAAAGCAAATATATGTACAATAGACTCATTTTGTTTAGATGTAGTAAGAAATAACTTTTATATATTAGACAATTTATCGCCTAACTTTAGAATAGCTGATACGACTGAAATCGAATTATTAAAGCAAGAAATAATAGAGAATATTTTTGAGAAAAAATATGAAGAAGGAAATGAAGAATTTACTAAACTGATACATACATATACAAGTTATAGAGATGATACACCATTAAAAGATTTAATAATAAAAATATATACATATATTCAAAGTAATCCATTCCCAGACAAATGGTTAAATGAAAAAATAGAAATGTTTAATTTACAAGATAAAATTGATAGAAATTTTGCTGAAACACCTTGGGGAATAGAATTAACAAAACAAATTGAAGAAGAACTAACAGATGGAATATATTCTTTGGAAAATATAAGCAATAAATTATCAGTAGAGCCAGAACTAAGTAAATTTTGGCTAACAATAAGAGATGACATTGATAAATTAACAGGATTAGAAAACAACCTTGATAATTGGGATAAATCGTATGAAATAAATCAAATCTTACATTTTACTACATGGCCAAGACAAGCATCACATTTGCCATTAAAAGATGAAGCAAAACAAGTAAGAGACAATGTAAAGAAAAAAGTACAAAAAGTATTAAACAAAATATTAATATGTAATTCAAAACAAGCAAATGAAGATATATTTGATATGTATTCTACACTTTCTAAACTAAAGAATTTAGTATTTGAATTTGAACAAGAATTTTCTAAAAGAAAAAGAGAAAAAAATATAGTTGATTTCCATGATGTTGAACATTTTGCACTTCAAATATTATTAAAAGAAGAAGATGGAAAAGTTAAGCCTACAGATATTGCTAAAAAATATCAAGAGAAATTTGAAGAAATAGCAATAGATGAATATCAAGACAGCAACTTAGTACAAGAATATATACTAAATTCGGTATCAAATGGAAAAAATGTATTTATGGTTGGAGATGTAAAACAAAGTATTTATAAATTTAGACAAGCAATGCCAGAATTATTTATAAGTAAATATAATACATACAAAATAAAGGATAAAAAAGAAAAAGACGAAGATTTAAAAATACAGTTATTTAAAAATTTTAGAAGTAGAAAAAATATATTAGACTTTACGAATTTAATATTCCAAAATATTATGAGCAATAATTTAGGTGATATAGACTATAGAGAAGAAGAGTACTTGAATTTAGGCACTAATTACAGTGAACCAGAAAATCAAAATATGAACACAGAAATACATATAATAGATTTAGCAACAGAAGAAAATGCTGAACTTGATGTTCAAAATTTTGAAAGTAATGATGAAAATGATGAGATGGTGGAAACAGAAGAAAGAGTAGAAGACTCAGAATTAGAAGCAAAATTTGTTGCAAATAAGATAAAAGAATTAATTAATAGTGGATTTAAAGTATGGGATAAAAAAATAGAAAATTATAGAAATATAACTTATAAAGATATTGTTATTTTATTAAGATCAACATCAAGTTTAGCACCAATGTATGAACAAGAACTAATAAATCTTGAAATACCAACATTTGCAGATAGTTCACAGGAATATTTGGATAGTATAGAAATCCAAACAATAATGTCATTATTAAAAATAATAGATAACCCAATGCAAGATATTCCGCTTGTAACAGTATTACGTTCTTATATAGGAAAATTTACAGATAATGATTTGATACAAATTAGATTATCAGATAAAAATGACAATTTCTACACATGCTTAGAAAAAGCCATAATAGATGTTAATGAAGAACTAAAGAATAAAATAAAAAGATTTATAAATAATTTAAATACTTGGAGAAAAGAACAAGAATATCTATCTTTAGATGAACTTATTTGGAAAATTTATAGTGATACAGGTTATTATAATTATGTTGGTTTAATGCCAAATGGATTACTAAGACAAGCAAATTTAAAAATGTTATTTCAAAAAGCTAAACAATATGAAACTAGCAATTATAAAGGGTTATACAGTTTTATAAATTTTATAGATAAATTAAAAACATCTAGTGGAGATATGGGTGCTGCAAAGATAATTGGTGAAAATGATGATGTAGTTAGAATTATGAGTATTCACAAAAGTAAAGGACTAGAATTTCCAGTAGTATTTTTATCAAGTACAAATAAACAATTTAATTTGACAGACTTAAACCAAGATGTCTTATTACATCAAGAAGTGGGAATAGGCGCTAAGTATATAGATTATGATAAACAAGTCCAATATGATACATTAACAAAAAGTGCAATTAAAAATAAAATATTTTTAGAAACTTTATCAGAAGAAATGAGGATTTTATATGTAGCATTAACAAGAGCAAAGGAAAAATTATTTATAACAGGTATTAATAAAGATTATGAAAAAAATATATCAAAACTTATAGAACAAACAGAAATGTACAAAAAAGATAAAAATAAAATAAACCCAATTTTAGTAAAACAATATAAAAAATATTTAGATTGGATATTATTAGTATATTTATATGAAAAAGACAATATAAAAGATATAATGGAATTACATATTCATAAAAAACAAGAAATATTAGAATATGTAAAACAAGATAAAAAAGAAGAAGTAGACGTAATTAAAAAGATAGAAGAAAATCTAAAAAATGATGTTGAAACTTCAAAATCAATGGAGAACATAGAAAATATACTAAATTATGAATACCCATATCTAATAAATACAGTCATCCCAACAAAAACATCTGTAACAGCATTAAAAGAATTATCGATAAAAAGCAAAGAAAATCAAACTAATGACCAAAAAGAAGATATAAATATTGTAACAGAATTTGCCAAACCTAAATTTTTAAATGATAGTAAAGAAGAAAAAATAACATCAGCTAAAAAAGGTACTTTAATACATATGTGTTTACAAAGGTTAAATGAAAAGGAAGAATATGATTTTGCTAAGGTACAAAATTTAATAGAAGATTTAAAAGCTAAAAAAATTATCACACAAAAAGAGGCTGAAAATATTAATATCAACAAAATTTTGACGTTTACAAAATCTGAAATATGGAAAGAACTAAAAGAAGCTAAAGAAATACAAAGGGAGAAACCATTTTATATAAATATACCAGCCAAAGAAATTTATAATGAAAATACTGATGAAAATATATTAGTACAAGGTATAATTGATTTGTATTATATAAGTAAAGATGGAAAACTAAAATTAATTGATTATAAAACAGATTATGTAGAAAAAGGCGAAGAAAATAAATTAATAGAAAAATATAAAAGTCAACTAGGATTATATGAAAAAGCATTAGAAAAGGTATTTAAAAGAAAAGTTGATGAAAAATATATTTATTCTGTTTATTTAGAAAAAGAGGTAAAAATAGGTTAGATAAATTTATATAAAAACAAGTAACATAAAATCTATAAGCTAAAAGTATTGAAAAAACACTATATCTTTGGTATAATAAGGTTATTGAATTAAAAGGATGGAAAAAATATGGATAGATTAAAAACATTTTTAAAATATGTATTATGGATTGTGATTTTTGCAATATTATCTGAGTTGCTTATTTCTGCAAGTTTGAAATCATCTTATGTAGACATTACAAGAAAAGATTCTACATCACAAGTAGAAATCTCACAAGCACAAGCGACACTTGTAAATGGAAAGATTAAAGGTACAATAAATGATGATAGAAAAGATAATTTAACTGGTAAATATGTAAAAATTACTTTATACTCAAAAAGAGAAAATGAAGTAGGAAAAAGATATATACCAATACAAACTACAGATGTAAATAGAACACAAGATTTTAGTTTGTATTTTGAAAAAGAAGATGTAAAATCATATGAAATATCAATTGTAGAAAACAAAGATAGTGGTGAACTTGAATTTCTTCCAAAAGAAATGTCAAGAGCACAAATATTTGTTGCAACATTATTTGCATTAATGATATTTGGATAATTTTATAGAAAAATGTTTAAAATTCTAATAAATGGAAAAACTAATATAAACCTTCTCAAGGAGGTGATATATTGGTTTTTCTTTTTGTTTTTATAATGATTATCATTATAGTTTATATAATAATATCACTAAAAATAAATTTTAAGATAGAAACATTTAATTATAACTCAATGCTTCCTAAAAAAGTAAAACTGAAATATAACATTTTAATTACAATATATATATTTAATAAAATACCAATTATAAAAATAAAACTAACAACAAAAAGCTGGAATAAAATACGCCAAAAAGTTAAAAAAAGAATCGATGAAATTGATGTAACAGATATAGAAAGAGATAGAGAAATAAATAAAAAGATATTAGAAATAACAAAAATGCTAAAAATAAATATAAAAGATTTTAATTTAAGATTAGAGCTAGGAACAGAAGATGCTATAATAACATCGTTTCTAGTACCAATTATTGGAATAATAATATCATATTTATTAAGACAAAATATGGTAGATTTTAAAAGACAAAAATTTATAATTCAACCAGTATATTGTAATCAAAATTTATTAAATCTAGTATTTTCAGGTATATTTGAAATAAAAATGATACATATTATTAATATAATATATGTCTTAATAAAAGGAAGAGGAAAGGAGTGGAAAAATGAGCGAACAACATCCAATAGAAGGGCTTATGGTCACAGCTATGAATAGTATTCAAGATATGATAGATGTAAATACTATTATTGGAGAACCAATTGAAACTTCTAACAATATAGTTATTATACCAATATCTAAAGTTTCATTTGGATTTGCAGCGGGTGGAAGTGAATTTAAAGGAGAAACAGTGGATGAATACACCAAAAAAGACAAAGAAGAGGCAATTCAATATAGATTGCCATTTGGAGGTGGTTCAGGAGCAGGAGTTACGATTAACCCAATAGCATTTTTAGTAATTCAACCTAATAATGTAAAATTAATGCCAGTTAATCACAGTTCATCATTAGATAAATTATTAGATTATATGCCAGATTTGATGGAAAAAGCTAATAATATGATGAATAAATGTGTACAAACTAAAAAAGAACAAACTCAAAAGATTATAAAAGAGATGCAAAAAAAACAACAAAAGAATAATAAAAATGAGGATCAAACAACAAAGGAAAAAGAGCCTAAAGCTGTAGAAAAAACAATTATACAAGAAGAACCTAAAAATTCAGAAGAAATGTATGAATTTGAATATGATGAAACTTTAGAGGACGAATAAATAAAGTCCGGCAATAAAGCATTAAAATTATAAAAAAGAACAGTTGAAATATAAGATTTTCATTACGTTTCTCGGTTTATTACGAAATTAAAGAAATTCTAACTTGTTTTATGGCACCCTTCCATTAAAAATGGACTCTTTCCATAAAACTACGTAAGAATTTCTAAGATTTCTTCATGCACATTCGAAACTTCATTCAAATTTTATATTTCAACTGTTTTTGTATTTTTTAAATTCTTAGTAAACTTACCCAAGAATAATAAATTTTTTTAGAAATTGTAAATAAATTAGTTTTTTCAATAGTATTTTTAGCAACAACATCTACCTTTGCAATAACATTACCATTGACTGAGAAATTAACTTCACCAAGTTTTTGACCAGCAGTTACTGGAGCTGAAATTTCATCAGGAATATCAACAATTTGTTCAATATTTTTATCTTTGCCTTTTTCTAATAATGTTCCAACATTATCACTTAAAACCGCTTCTACACTAGATTTAATACCTTTATTTACATTTAGAGTTTTTACTACATCATCTTTTTTCCCTAATTCTTTAAAAGAAAATGAATTAAAACCATAATCTAGTAACTTTTGAGCTTCTGCAAATCTCACTTTTGTAGAAGGAGCCTTCATAATTACAGCAATTAAAGATAAATTATCTCTTGTAGCACTTGCAGATAAATTATATAAAGCTAAACCAGTTGAGCCAGTTTTTAATCCAGTTGCACCTTTATAATATTTTATTAATTTGTTAGTGTTAGAAAGTTGTGACTTTCCGATTACGCAAAGTATCCATCCAAATAGTGGTATACTTGGTTATATCTGGGTGCTTAGAAAGTAGTTCACGAGACATTAAAGAAATATCATAACTTGATGTAACATGACCATCTTCATCTAGTCCATGACAATTTTTAAAAGTAGTATCATTCATACCAAGTTCTTTTGCTTTATCATTCATCATTTGAACAAAAGCATCTTCTGAACCAGCAATAAATTCAGCCATAGCTACTACACAGTCATTTGCAGAATTTACACAAATTGCTTTTAACATTTCATCTACACTTAAAGTTTCTCTAGGATCTAACCAAATTTGAGAACCACCCATACTTGCAGCATTTTCACTACACGGAACTTGGTCAGTTAAATTTATTTTACCACTATCTAATGCTTCCATTATCAATAATATACTCATAACTTTAGTAACAGAAGCGGGACGTAATTGCTCATGAATATTATGTGCATATAAAATTTGACCAGTGGATTGTTCAATTAAAATAGCAGAAGTAGATTCTAAATTAAGACTATTGTTTTCTTGTACAGAGCTATTTAAGTCTGATTCAACTTCTTCTAAAGGTTCTTGACCAGAAGACCATACATACACACTATCTTGTGCTAAACATGGAAATAAAAAATATGTATATAAAGAAAAAACAAGAAGTAAGCTAATAATTAATTTAAATATTCGCATAAAAAATCCCTCCAATTGATATTAAAATATATTCAAAATATTTATAAATATTCAAAGAAGGGATAAAATTAAGAATTTTTTAACTCTAATATAGTAATATTAACATTTTTTCCATTTGTAGAAGCTTTAATTTTTATATCATTACTTAAATTGTTTTTAAATTTAAAATCATAACTTCCGATGTGCAACAGCAGCATCTTTACCAGCTTTAGCATAAGGAACTCTATTACTATGATTATGTCTTTCTGTTACTTTTATACCATTTACTTTTGCAACAGCATTATATAAAGTGGTGCTAACTTGACAGTTTCCGCCACCAAGCCCTTTTTTCTTGTTACCATCATTATCATAAACATCAGCTTCTTGGTAACCTCTAGCAGAAGTAGCTTTACCTACTGTAGTACAAAAAGAAAATGAAGTACCACTTTTTACAGTTGTGTTATTTAAAGTATTACATGTTATTTGAATATTGTTTTGCCTAGCAGTATCAGAAGAATAAATTTTAGTTGAAAATGATGAAAGTTCAACTTCTTCTGTTATTGTAAGCGGAGTGCTTTGAGGTTGTTTTTGAGAGTTTTCAACAGCTTGGTTAGTATTGTTATCTGGATTATCAGGATTTTCTGTGTTTGAGTTAGGTTCAGCATTTTTTTCATTATTTTCTTCATTAGATTGAGTAGTATCATTTTCAGATGTATTATTAGGGCTGTTTGAAGAAGTTTTATTCGCTTCATATTCAGCTTGTTGATTATTTGTATTATTTTTTATTGAAAAATAAACACCTAAACCTATTATTACAATTAAAAATATTATTAAAATAACCCAATATCTATTTTTCATAATAAAATCAGATCCTTAATATATATTTAGGTTTTTATAAAAAGGAAATACCTATAAACCTATTAATAAAATAACTATCAAACTTAATATAACCAAAAGAAACATAATTTATTAGGTTTTTAGTTGACTTTTTTTAGAAATAAAAGTATAATTAATATGTAATTTTTTTAAGGAGAAAAGTGTTATGCTTGCAAAATATTGGAAAAAAATTGGAATGCTAATATTGATAGTTGCATGTGTTTTTAATATAATGGGTAAACTTGTTAGCAAATTATCATTAAATAAAGAAATGTTATATTCAGCAGTTTACATGCAAGAACATCAAGAAAATAATACACCACAAAATAACATAACATCAAACAGTATTAGTAATGAAACAACAAAAAGTAAATAATAAATAAATTTGAAAAACAAATTAATTAAAAAGCTTGAAAAAATAAAAAAAATATGATAATATAAAAAACAGTCATGTTATAAAAGCGAGAAAGAGGTGAACATAGATGAAAAAAGATATACAACCAGAATATAATCAAACAACTATTACATGTGCATGTGGTAATGTACTAGAAGTTGGTTCAACAAAAAAAGATTTAAAAGTAGACGTATGTTCAAAATGTCATCCATTCTGGACAGGAAATCTAAGACAAGAAACAGCAGGTGGAAGAGCAGATAGATTTAAGAAAAAATATGGTCTTGCATAAGAAAATGGAAAGTAGAAAAAACTACTTTCTTTTTTTGTTTTTAATATATTAATATAAAAGAAAAGCTTATACATTAATTGGCTACTATCCCTTGCAAAATCAACAAAAATATAATAAAATAATTATGCTAAAATAGGAAGGAAAGATATAAAAATGAAAATAGATGAAAATATAAAAAAACAAGAAAAATACATAGAAAAAATAGAAGAACTTAATAAAAAGAAAAATAGAAAATATAATATTTTAACAATGGGATGCCAATTAAATGAAAATGATTCAGAAAAATTATGTGGAATGTTAGAAAAAATGGGATATACAAAGACTGAAGATGTAAAAGAAGCAGATATTGCATTATTTAATACATGTTGTGTAAGAGAAAATGCAGAAGATAAACTATTTGGTAAGTTAGGAGAACTAAAAAAATTAAAAGCTGAAAAAGGTCTAATAATTGCAATTGGTGGATGTATGATGCAGGAAAAACATATAACAGACAAAATAAAAGAAAGTTATCCATTTGTTGATATATTATTTGGAACACATACATTATATAGATTTCCAGAAGATTTATATAATTCAATTCAAGAAAAAAGAAAAATTGAAGATATAATAGACATAGATGGTGAAATTCATGAAGGCCTACCAATAAAAAGAGATAGTAAAATAAAAGCATCTGTAACAATAATGAATGGATGTAATAATTTTTGCGCATATTGTATAGTTCCATATGTTAGAGGAAGAGAAAGAAGTAGAGAACCAAAAGATATAATAGAAGAAGTAGAGCAATTAGCAAAACAAGGATATAAAGAAATAACGTTACTTGGACAAAACGTAAATTCATATTTAAGAGTAGAAAGAGAAAAAAATATACCATTTACAAAATACAATGGAGTAGATTCATTTGCAAAACTATTAAGAGAGATAAATAAAATAGATGGAATAGAAAGAATTAGGTTTGTATCACCACATCCAAAAGATTTTACAGATGATGTTATAGAAGCAATTGCAGAATGTGACAAAGTATGTAAATTAATACATTTACCGCTTCAATCAGGAAATACAAATGTATTAAAAGTAATGAATAGAAAATATACAAAAGAGCAATACTTGGATTTAGTGGAAAAAATGAAAGCAAAAATATCTAATTTAACTTTATCAACAGACATAATAGTAGGTTTCCCAGGAGAAACAGATGAAGAATTTGAAGATACATTAGATGTTGTAAGAAAGGTTAAATTTGAACAGGTATATATGTTTATATATTCAAGGAGAGTTGGAACACCTGGTGATAGAATGGAAAATCAAATACCAGAAGAGGTAAAACATAAAAGATTTGACAAACTAAAGGCATTAGTAGAAAGTCAAATAGAAGAAAACAATCAAAAATATGTAGGAACAAAACAAAAAATCCTTGTAGAAGGAGAAAGCAAAAATAATCCAGAAATGCTAACAGGAAGAACAGATAGTAATAAAGTAGTTATATTTAAAGGACCTAAATGCCTAATAAATAACATAATAGAAATAGAGATAGAGTCAGAACATATGTGGTATTTAAAAGGAAAAGATGATTTTGGGGACGGAGCAAAAAATCATATAAGCTAAATAAATTATGATAATAAATTGGAGAAAAGTAATGGAAGAAGATTTATTTGAAAAAATATTAAAAGAATTATTAAATGGTAAAAGTTTAAGAGAACTTCAAGAGAAATACCATTTTGATAGAAAAAGATTTAAAGAAAGAATTGATAGAGAATATCCTATTGGTACTCATCAAAGAGAACAAGTAGAAAATCAATTAAGAGAAAATAAAAAAAATGGAAGTACAATTGATATCCCAGAAAGTCAATTAAAGGATACTATACGAGAAGTATTAAATGAAGAAATATTAATGGAAGAAGCGGCAAGTATATGTAAAGTGCATATTCAAACATTTAAAGAAAAAATGATTAAATATATTAATAAATCTCAAAATGAGGACTTAAGAAAGCTATATATTGAATATCAAAAAAAGAGAAATCCTGATTACTCTTTTATAAATTTTCAAGCATTATTTGTAGAAATGCTTGAAAATAATTATAGTCAAACTGAAATAGCAGAAAAATATGGAATTAATGCAAGAACAGTTAGTAGGGAATTAGAAAAATTAAAAGGTGAAGAAGAGTATGGAACTTTATATGAAATGGCAAAAGAATTTTCAGATAGAAAAATGAAGAGAAAAAAATTTAGTTCTTATGAAAACTTTTTAATGGAAAATTTATTAGAAAAATATAAAGATGAAGGACCGGTATTAATTGAAGAGTCAATTAGTAAAGAAGAAATTAAATATAGAAAAGCTAAAAAGATAGTAGAGCAAGAAAAAGAAATGGAAGGAACTGCAGAAGAAAAGGTTAAGGCATTAGGAATAAGTATTAGTACATTAAGAAGAGCAAAAGTGGAAGTAGAACAATATGAAAATTTGAAAAAAGATGAAAGAAATATAGAATAATAAATATAAAAGGAGAAAAATAAATGGCAGAGTTTTCACCAATGATGCAAAGATATCTTGAAACAAAAGAAGAATATAAAGATTGCATATTATTTTATAGATTAGGTGATTTTTATGAAATGTTTTTTGATGATGCAATAACAGCATCAAGAGAATTAGAATTAACATTAACAGGAAAAGATTGTGGACAAGAAGAAAGAGCTCCAATGTGTGGAATACCACATCATGCTGCTGAAATATATATATCAAAATTAATATCAAAAGGATATAAAGTGGCAATATGTGAACAACTTGAAGACCCTAAAAAAGCTAAGGGAATAGTAAAAAGAGGAGTTATAAGAGTTGTAACACCAGGAACCCTTGTAGAGAGTAATATGCTTGAAGAAAGAAAAAATAACTTTATAATGTCTATTTTTAAAAGTGGAATATATTATGGAATTAGTGTGTGTGATATATCTACAGGAGAATTTTATTCAGCAGAAATAAAAGACAACTATAATTTTCCAATGTTATTAGACGAAATTGCTAGATATACACCTTCAGAATTATTAGTGAATTCTATGATGTCAAATTGCCAAGAAGAAATAGGAAAAATAAAGGAAAGATTTGAAAATATTTATATTACTAATTTTAATGATAAATTTTTTACAAGTGAGCTAAATAATATAAATTTAAAATTTAACATAGTAGATAATAATGGCAAAAAAGTTGAAAATATACAAGATAAAACATTAGCAGTTAGCTCAATAAATGCTCTAGTTGAATATATAGAAGAAACTCAAAAAACAACATTAGACCACATAAATAAAATAACAGTATATCAACTTTCTAAATATATGGCATTAGACATAAATGCAAGAAGAAATCTAGAAATAACAGAGAAGATGCGTGATAAATCAAAAAAAGGAACATTGTTATGGGTATTAGATAAAACATCAACATCAATGGGAGGACGTTTACTTAGAAGATGGTTAAATGACCCATTAATAGATGTAAAAGAGATTAATAAAAGATTAAGTGCAGTAAAAGAATTAAAAGATAGTATAATGCTAAGAGGAGATGTAATTGAGAACCTAAAGAAAGTATATGACATAGAAAGATTAGCAGGCAAAATGGCATTTGGAAATTCAAATGCAAGAGATATGATTACACTAAAAAATTCATTATATAAATTACCAGATGTAAAAAACATTCTAAAAGGATGTAAATCAGATTATCTTATGGAATTATATGAAAGACTAGACGAATTACAAGATATACATGTTTTGATTGAAAATTCAATAGTAGATGACCCACCAATGACAATTAAAGAGGGTGGAATAATAAAACTTGGTTATGATGAAGAAATTGATAAATTAAAAACTGCACAAACAGAAGGAAAGAATTGGTTAATTCAATTAGAAGCGGAAGAAAAGGAAAAAACAGGAATCAAGAATTTAAAAGTTGGATTCAACAAAGTGTTTGGATATTATTTAGAAGTAACAAAATCATTTTTGGAAAAAGTACCAGATAGATACATTAGAAAACAAACATTAACAAATGCAGAAAGATATATAACAGAGGAATTAAAAACTTTGGAAAACCAAATATTAGGTGCAGAAGAACGTGTTGTAAATCTAGAATATGAAGCATTTACAAAAATAAGGGGAAAAATTGCAAAAAATGTAAGAAGGTTGCAAACTACAAGTGAAGTAATATCAACATTAGACGTATTGGCATCATTTGCACAAGTCGCAGAAGATATGAATTATTGCATGCCAGAAATAAATGATACAGGTATAATTGATATTAAAAATGGTAGACATCCTGTAATCGAAAAAATTATAGGAGTTGGAACATTTGTAGAAAATGATACATATTTAGACAAAAATGAAAACAGACTAGCAATAATTACAGGACCTAATATGGCCGGAAAATCAACATACATGAGACAAGTTGCTTTAATAACACTTATGGCCCAAGTAGGAAGCTTTGTACCGGCAGAAAGTGCTAATATTGGTGTTGTGGATAAAATTTTTACAAGAGTTGGTGCATCAGATGATTTAAGCATGGGACAAAGTACTTTTATGGTTGAAATGATGGAAGTTGCTACAATCTTAAAAGAGGCAACAAAAAATAGTTTAGTAATTTTAGATGAAATTGGTAGAGGAACATCGACATATGATGGTTTATCAATTGCATGGGCTGTGGCAGAATATATTGCAGATACAGAAAAATGTGGAGCAAAAACATTATTTGCAACACATTACCATGAGTTAACAGAATTAGAAAATAAAATAGATGGAATAAAAAATTATTCTATTGCAGTAAAAGAAAAAGGTGAAGATATAATTTTCTTAAGAAAAATTGTAAAAGGCGGAACAGACGAAAGCTATGGAATTCATGTTGCTAAACTTGCAGGAGTTCCAAAAGTTGTAACAACAAAAGCTAATGAAATCTTACGTTCTTTGGAAAGAAAAAATATCTTGACAAATAAAAAAGTAGAAAAACAAGACAAAAAACAAGTGGAAGGTCAATTTGATATGTATAATTACAAATTAGCCGAAATTGCACATGAGGTTGACAAAATCAATTTAAATGAGTTAACACCAATTGATGCTTTAAATACATTAGTTAGAATAAAAGAGAAAATGAAATAGAGATTCACTTAAGAATCTCTATTTTTAGATTTCAATTCTAGGCTGATACCTATCAAGCCACATATTTACTTGGCATAAATAAGCAATTAATTGTGGACCAATCCTTGGGTGTCAGAAAATAACACGAACAGCTAACTGCTGATACTGTAAGAAAAAAGAAAAAAACACAATCTGCAAAAATAAGATTTTTTTATAAAAATAACGAAAAAATAATATAAAACATGTGATTACTGAAATAAAGTGTTAGTTAATAGCACTTTATTTTTAACAAAAAATTAAACGAATAAAGCTTGAAATTATTGTAAATATATACTAAAATTACTTATGTAAATTTTTATAAACATATATTTTAATTAAAATTTATGGAGGTATTGATATGTTTATTGTTATAACAGGTCTTGATGGTTCAGGAACAAGTTCAGTTGCAGAGTTATTACATTCAATGGATAAAAATTCCATTATTACTCGGACACCAAGTTTTGAATACTCCAATAGAGAACAAGTTGATAATTCTGTAAGAGAAGTGTCACAGATGGCACATTATTTATACTATTTATCTTCTGTTGTTTATGAGTCTGACAAAATAAAGAGGGAAGGTAATTATAAGGAAAATAATGTTTATTGTGTCAGGTATCTTATAGATACAGTTGTATCTCATAGTGTTGCAGGACTTGATGTTAAACTTAATTATGAAACTTATGACATTTTAAAACCTGACTTAACAATTTTTGTTAAGTTAAATGAAGAAATTAGACAAAAGCGTATCACAGAAATGGGGAAATCAATTCTAGACAAAGTATTAGATGACAGCAAGAAAAGAGAACAATTTAATAAGAAATTCGATTATTTTCTTAGTTTAGAAAATGGTCCAATTATTGTTTTTAACAACAATAGTACAGATATTCAGAAGAGTGTTAAAGAATTATTTGAAACAATTAAAGAAAGAGGTAGACATTATGAATAATAATATGTATCTTTTAACAGATGAAGTGAAACTTTGTAAGCAAGATTATGATGAAAGAGAAAAGTTAATAAAGGAATTCAAAGAAATGCCTGAAGAATTTTTCTCAAAAATGAGACATTTTCAGCCACAGATTGGATGTTTAAATGCATGTGAAATCTGTAGTAAAACTGCTAATACAAGAGTTGAATTCTGGGAAGAACGGAGAATAAGAAATATTATTGCAGCTTTAAAATATGCATCTCCGCAGGCTAAGAAAAATTATTCTTTGATAACATATGATAGATATGAACATAGAAATGGAGTAATTTTTCCGTATCTTGATAATGATATTGGAAATTATCCTTATTTAGATTTATTTATTAGACTTGCATTCAAGGAATTAGGTGTAACAACAAGAATTTCAACTGTTAGTTATAGCAGGTATAATGAAGAATTGAATGATATGCATAAGAAAATCAATCTTCTTCACGAAAATGGACTTGGAGGAGTAAGGCTTTCTTTCACACCTTATGAAATTGGATGGTGTAGTAAAAATGCCACATATAGTCAGTTTGATTATACTCTTGATATGGCTAATTTATTAAAAATATATAAGCCGTATTATGAATTATGTGGTGCAGGCAGTAGAAAGATGTGTGTGGAGCTCAGATATAAGCCTTTGGTTGAAATCGAAAAAGTATTTGAAACTGAAGTCTTGAATCATAAAATTATCTGTGTTGGAAATTACTTATTTATTTCTAAGCAGTGTAATGTCGAAATGAGAGAAGCACATATCAAAGACCCATTCAATCATCAGATTGTATTAACTGAGGATTCAACAGAATTTTATAGTATTGAAATTTATGAATCATTTGAAACAGTCGAACAGTTAAAAAAAACATGCCACAAGTTCATTATTGGAAGTTTACAGGATTATAAAATTGCAGAGGTTTATCTTATGAGAAACTATGATGGTGAATATTATGCAATTAATCCGAGCATAACTGAAGATGGAAATTATGGCATGTGTATTTATCCAAGAACAGAAATTAGAGAAAACTCTGGATATGTAGTTTTAGAAAGATTTTTGGTGAATAGTATTATTGAATTTAAAAAGGCTAAAGGATTGAAAAGCTTGGATAAATTTGAAGATGCTACTTGGGAAGACGTTTATAATGTACTGAATATTTGTAGAAAAAATGCTAATAAGTACAAGTCAAATGGGCAGCAAAACAAGTATGTTTATGTAACAGAAGAGATTTTACCTATGGTAAATGCATATATTTCTGCTCTTCAAATTGCAGGGTATCCAGCAAAGAATTTCTTTGATGCAGAATTTACTATTGATACAGGAATTATTTGTAATCTTGGAAGAGCAATACATGAATTTAAGGGATTAACAACTAAGGAAAATGAACCAGTAACTCCAATTCATGAGAGAAATTATGGTATGTATAATAGTAAAATGAAAGAAGAAGGAGTATCTTGGAGACTTAGCTGTAACTATGAAAATAGCATTGTTATTGAAAAACTGAATATGTATGATACAGCAAGTGTAAGAGGACAGGTTGCTGAAAGAAAAGTTATTCAATTAAATAATTTAGATGAAATTTACACATCAAGTGATTTGAAGACAATGTATCTTGTACCAGGAGAAAGATTAAAATGAAAACAATAAGATTTTATAAGGAATTTGGAGAATATGGCTATTTAGCAACGTATTCCAATTATGGTTTCTTTAAAGATGGTATCTATTGGAAAACATCTGAACATTACTATCAGGCTCAAAAATTTTTTGAGCCTGAGGTAAAATTAAAAATTGCCAATGCTGAAACTCCTAAAATAGCTTCTACAATTGGAAGAGATAGAAGTCTTAATTTAAGAAGTGATTGGGAAGAAATAAAGCAAGATATAATGTATGATGCAGTATATTTTAAGTTTAAACAAAATGAAAATATTTTGAGAAAACTTTTGGATACTGGTAATGCAGAACTTGTTGAGGCAACGGTTAAAGAAAACTATTGGGGATGTGGACCTAATAATGATGGTCAAAATAATTATGGAAAAATTCTTGTTAGAGTAAGAAAACAACTTAGGACAGAGCAATACTAGGAGGAATATTATATGGAATTGATTTCCAAAAATGGATATGAAAAACTTTGTGAAGAATATCATTTAATGGATCAAAAGATTACTGATACACAAAGAAAAATGGGAGAAAGTGCAAAACGGGATAATGATTTAAGAGAAAATCCTGAATTTATGGAATTACGAGTAAAGGCTATGTACATTTTGCCTGCTGAAAAGGAGAAACTTTATAAAAGAATGCATGATTGTATGATAATTGAAGAATGTGAATTTTATAAATCGTTTGACGGTTCAAAAGTTATTCCAGGTTCAAAGGTCGTATATGATATTGATGGAGAAACTGAGACATTAACTATTTTAGGAGATAATGAATCAGATTTGGACAATGATATAATATCAGCAGCTACACCAATGGCAAAGGCACTTATTGATAAACATATTAATGAAATAATTGATTTTAATGGTATGAAAATTACTATTAAGTCAATAGAAAAAATTTAAAATTAATTTTTAAATAACAAAAAAGAGAATTTACTTTTTAAATTCTCTTTTTTGTTGTATAATCATTTCGATAAGGAGTGATTATATTATGAAACAAATCGAAATAACAGTAAGATTAGATGAGAATATGCAAAGTGCTATAAGTAAATTAGAAAATCAAGGATTCAAAAAAATTAGAGAAAGCCAAATAGATGATGTATATATGACAGCAAAACTAAAGGAATTAAATAAGGATAATATACAGACTATTTTAAAAAAATCTGTATTATTAAGAAGTCTAAAATTAGAAAATAAAGAAATAAAAAAGATTACATATAAAAATAAAGAGACTGATAAAGATGGAGATATTATATCAGAACAAAAAATAAATTTAGATTGCAGTGATTTAGAAAAAGCTAAAGATTTATTTGAACATTTGGAATTTGAAGAACTTATAAGAGTGAGATATAAAGTAACGGTATATGGCAAAGGTAAAGTAGAGTATGCATTTCAAGATGTTGAAAATTTAGGAGTATTAATTGAATACGAGAATATGAATGACTTTGAAGGAAAATCATTAGATGAAATTAATACTGTAAAGAAGAATATGTTTGAAGAAATTAAAAATACAGGTATTAATTTAACTGAAGAGAAAGATGTAAAAAAAGCTTATGAATTAATATTAAATAAATATTTTAATAAATAAAAAATGAAAAAACTAATAGAGAGACTGCTTTTTCAACAGTCTCTCTAAATAAAATTTTTAATGTTTACTTAATTTTCAATTCTAGGCTGATACCTATCAAGCCACATATTTACTTGGCATAAATAAGCAATTAATTGTGGACCAACCATTAATTGGCCAAACCATGGTCTTGTGAATGCTTTTCCGTCAGTTTCTAAAATATTCAAAATATATTGCCTATTTAACAAATTATTAATAGGAGCATTTTTATCTTTCATAATGTTTGTAAGCATTTCTTTTACTTTAGCCAAATATGTTGGATTATGAGTTTTAGGATATGGAGATTTTTTTCTATCAACAATTTCAGAAGGAAGAAAATCTTTACAAATATAGCGTAATAGACCTTTTTCGCGACCTTTTAGTGCTTTCCATTCCCAAGGTATGTTCCATACATATTGAGCTAATCTATAATCACAAAAAGGAACACGTAATTCAACTCCATTATACATTGCCATTCTGTCAGAACGTTCTAATAATGTTTGCATAAACCAATTTAATGTTAAATATGAAATTTTTCTTTTCTCAGCAGTTTCTTTTGAATCTGTTGGAAGTATTTCAACTTTATTCAAACTTTCATTATATCTAAAGTCTATATAATCTTTTAAAGATATTTCTGTACCAATTGAAGGATTTAAAAGTTTTTGTCTTTCATCTATTGATATGGACCAAGGAAAAGTATTACTTTCTAGAGCATCTTGTCTAAAAAACCAGGGATATCCACCAAAGATTTCATCAGCACATTCACCTGTTAATGCAACTGTTTTTTCTTTTTTTACGTTTTTACAAAACAATAATAAAGATGAATCAATATCAGCCATTCCTGGTACATCTCTTGCAATCATAGCATCTTCTAAAGCATTTGCTAATTCAGGTGTGTCTATTATAATTTTATGATGATTAGTTTTTAATCTCTTTTGAACAAGGTCAATGTAAAAGTTATCTGAATTTGGCTGAAAATCACTTTTAACAAAATTTTTATCATTATCAACATAATCGACAGAGTAAGTATCTAAAACAGGCATAGAACTAGTCTCGTAATAATCAGAAGCAAATTTTGTAATAATACTAGAATCTAATCCACCAGATAAAAATGTACAAAGAGGAACATCAGATACTAATTGTTTTGTTATAGAATCATTCAGCAAAAATCTTAGATGCTCACAAGTTTGACCAAAACTATCGGTATGTTCTTTTGAGGCAAGCTTCCAATATTGTTCTATGTGTAGACCTGAACTATTGTATATTGCAAAATGTGCAGGCTTAATTTCAAAGATATTTTTAAAAACTGTTAAACCAGGAGTGTGTGCAGGACCGATACCAAATAATTCCGAAATTCCTTGAGAATCTAATATCTTTTCAACACCAGGATATTTTAGTAATCCCTTGATTTCAGAAGAAAAGACAAGAGTTCTATCAACTATTGTATAAAATAAAGGTTTAACACCAAAATGATCTCTTGCTAAAAATATTTGATTTTTTTGTGTATCCCATATTGCGAAGGCAAATATTCCATTTAAATGTTTTACAACATCATTTCCATAATGAATATAACTTTTTAGCAATATTTCTGTATCAGAGTGACTATCGATTTTAAAATTATTTTCTAACAATACTTTTTTTAATTCCTTAGTATTATAAATTTGACCATTATAAACAATAATGTATGTTCCAAAAGAATATTTTTCTACCATAGGTTGTTTACCGTCCATCAGGATCTACAACAATTAATCTTTTGTGAGCCATAGCAACATTTTTATCTATGTAATAACCTTGTTCGTCAGGACCTCTTCTAGATATAGAATTGTTCATTTTTTGTAGTAAATCTTTTTCCTGTGATATATTTTTTTCAAAATTAGCAAATCCAACAAAACCACACATAATAATCCTCCATATAAAAATTATTTTAGATATTTATTTTGGGGGTATATATCAAAATAAATAATTTATATATAGTGTATGCAAAAAAAGTAAATAAAATTAATTGATTTAATAAAAAAATTGTAGTAAACTAGAAAGATAGGAGGGATAAAATGAATATAAAAAATGTATGGCTACATTTTAGATTAGTTTGTATTCATAAATGGAATGTATTTAAACTAAGTTGTAGAGTTGGAGAACCTTGGAGAGGATTTTGTCATGACTTTTCAAAATTTTCACCAACAGAATTTGTTGAAAGTTGTAAATATTATATAGGAACACATTCACCTATAATAGAAGCTAAAAAGGATAAGGGGTATTCTAAAGCATGGTTGCATCATAGAGGAAGAAATAAACATCATCCAGCATATTGGATAGATGAATTTGCACCAGAGCCAACACCTGTGATTCCATATAAATATGCTGTAGAAATGTTATGTGATAAGATGTCAGCTGCAATGACATATAAAAAGGACAAATTTACTACTCAATATGTACTTGATTATTGGAATAGAGAGTTGCCATATGAAAATATAAATCCAAAAACAAAACAATTTATAACAGCTGTATTAGAACAATGTGTAAAGAATGGAATAGATAAAACATTTACTAAAAAGAATTTTAAAGAACTTTACAAAAAATATTGTGAATAAACCAAGTATAACTATTGACAAAATATAAAAATACTTGTATAATTTTAAAGTGATTGATGTCAAAAGTCATGATTACTAAGATAAAAATTGAAAAGATATATACATATATCGCGATAAACAAGGAGGGATAATAATGGCACAACCAAAAAGAAGATGGTCAAAAGCAAGAACTCATTCAAAAAGGTCAACATGGAAAAAAGAAGTACCAACATTTTCAACATGCCCACGTTGTCATGAACCAGTTTTACCACATAGAGTTTGCAAAAATTGTGGATATTATGATGGAAAAGAAGTAATAGCTAAAAAAGAAAAAGAAAATGCATAAGTATTTTTGTAACGTTTGTAAATAGACAAGCGTTATTTTTTTATAAGGACGTGATATTAAATGCCAAAACAAACATTTTTTAACTTAAAAGAAGAAAAAAAGAAAAAAATAGAAAAAGCTCTAATAAAGGAATTTAGCAACAATACATTTGAAAAAGCTTCAATAAGTAATATAATTGCAGAGGCAAATATTCCAAGAGGAAGTTTTTATCAATATTTTGAAGATAAAGAAGATGCAATTTACTATATTATAAATAAGTATTTAGAAAAAGAAAAAAACAGAATATATCAGTATTTATTAAAAAATAAAGGAGATATATTTGAAACAGCAATTAATATATATGAGGATACTGCAAAAATAACAGAAAAAAATGAGAATGAGGAATTATTTAAAAATATTTTACAAGAATTAAAGAAAAACAATATAAATGTTTTTGATGAACATAAAAAAATATTAAAAAGCCAAAAAACTATTGAAAAAATGATAAATAAGACAGAACTGAACATAGAAAATGAAGAAGACTTACAAGATTTTTTGAGAATATTAAATGTTATAATAAGAGCAATATCAATGGAAGTTGTTTTAAAAAAGCTTACAGTTGAAGAGGGAAAACAAAGACTTATTAGAGAAATTGAAATATTAAAAAAAGGAATGAAAAAACTGTAAAAATATGTACAAATAAAGTTTATTATGTTATATTAAATTTACTTAATAAAATATAAAGAAAAGAGGGTAATGCAAATGTGGAAAAAATTTTTAAAAAAGTCAGGATGGACTGACATAGTAATTTCATTAGTATTTATATTGTTTGGTATTATGCTAATTGCAAGACCTGAATATGTAATGTCAGGTATATCTCTTTTAATAGGATTAATCTTTATTGCAATAGGTATATTAAAAGCAATAGATTATTTTTCAACAAATAAAACAGACAATTATTTACTTGCTATGGCAATTGTTATGGTTTTAATTGGAGTTGTGTTGATGTTTTGTTCAGATATAATTCTATCAGTAGCTAGAATAGTAATCGCAATTTGGATTTTGTACAGCGGAATATTAAATTTGCAAACAATAATAGTTTGGAAAGATTATAAAACAACTTTATGGATAGTAAGTTTAATATTAGCTATTGCAACTATAGGATTGGGAATGTATGTGTTAGTAAATCCGGGAGCATTATTACAAACAGGTGGAATAGCAATATTAATATATGGTATAGTTAATATAATTGAGAATATGATATTTATAAAGAAAATTGATGATTATTTAGATTAATACAATAAAGTTAAACTTAAATAAACTCTTAATGTTAAAAATTAATATTAGGGGTTTATTTTTTTGTGGCAAATGTCGAATTTAATCATATAATAAGATTAAAAGGAGGAAATAAGATGTTTAGAAATAGAAAATGTTATTGTATGAACAATAACTATCAAAACAATTCATGTCATATGCAAGAAAATATAATGGAAGACAAATGTAGTCAAGTGACGTCATATGACAATTATGAAGATGATTGTGGATGCGGATTTGATGAAGGTAGAAATGTTTTTCCAACTAATCCAATGCTAGCACAAAGCTATGTACCAATTCAATACATGGATAGAACTTTTAAGCCAAATGTAGGACTAAAAATGGGAACAATATTTCCTGAATTAGTAAGTCCGTATTTTCCTTGTCAATCAATGGAAGAGATACAATTTATAAAACAAAGAAATACAATAGGGAAGGGGTGTAATAAATAATGTTAAGAGAAAATAGAGGTTGTTCTTGCATGGAAGAAGAAAACAATGAAGTGCCAGAAAGAGTAGTAAATAGAAAAGAACAGGAAGAATTATTATCTGAGATAAGATGTCATGAATTTTCTATAACAGAATTAGCATTATATTTAGACACCCATCCAGATGATAAAAAAGCTTTATGTTTGCATAGAAAATATTGCAATGAATTAGAAAATATGAGAGATATGTATCAAAAAGTATATGGACCACTTATGATAACATATCCTTGCAATAAGTGGAGATGGCTAGAAGAACCATGGCCTTGGGAAGGAGGAGAAAATTAATATGTGGAGTTATAACAAATTATTACAATATCCAATAAATATAAAATGTACAGATCCAAGACTTGCTAAAGTTATAATATCTCAATATGGTGGACCAGATGGAGAACTTGCAGCATCATTAAGATATTTAAGTCAAAGGTTTGGAATGCCTGATCAAAAAGCTAAGGCAATTTTAAATGATATAGGAACAGAAGAATTACGGTCATCTTGAAATGGTAGGATCTATAGTTCATCAATTAACTAAAAATGCATCAATAGAAGAAATAGAAAAAGCAGGATTAGGAGCATATTACACAGACCATGGTGTTGATGTATATCCACAATCAGCATCAGGGGTACCATTTGATGCAACATGTTTAGCATGTAAAGGTGATCCAATTGCAAATTTACAAGAAGACTTAGCAGCAGAGCAAAAGGCAAGAGCCACTTATGAAAAATTAATAGACTTATGTAGAGATAATCCAGATGTAATTGATCCATTAAGATTCTTAAGAGAAAGAGAAGTAGTTCATTTTCAAAGATTCGGTGAAGCACTTCGTGGAGTTCAAGATAAATTAGCAGAAAGAAAATTTTATATAAATAATACAAATTGTTATAATAATAGAAATTCAGAGGAAAATATATGAAACTGAAAAATAAATTAAAAATATAATAAAATTGTAGAAGTTAATATTTAGAAATATCTAAGTATTAACTTTTTTAAAATTCGAAAACGTAATAGAAATGCAATAAAAATGCAATAAAAAAGTAATGCAACGTAAAAAACTCTTAAAAAGTATGTGTGAAAAGGCAAAGAAAAAAATATCACTTGCAAAAAATATAAATAATTGTTATATTGTTAATTATAAAATAGTTTTAATGGAGTTTTTAGGTAATATGAAAAAAATGTATAAAGAAAATAAAGCTATTACTATAGTTGGATTGGTAATAATAATATTAGTATTGTTAATTATAACAGGAATAACAATTGCGATATTAGTAGGGAATAGTAGAATAATAGAACAAGCAAGAGAAGCAAAAAATAATACACAAAAAGCTTTAGAAAATGAAAATGAAATACTAGAGAAATTTATATCAAAGATAAATAAAATAACAAGTGAAAATTTAAATGAAAATGAAGAAAATAATAGTACAAAAGGAAATGCAAAACAAATTAGAGAAAATGCAAAAAATACGTATGGAAAAGAAGTGTCAAATTATATAGTAAAAGATGCAAAAGAAAAAGAAATTCAAGCAGATAAAGATGTGAAATGGAAAATATTCTATGCAAGTGATGAAAATGTATATTTAATAGCAGATAGTTATGTGAAAAATACAGCACTTCCTTATGCAAGAACATTAAATGAAGATGGAATAACTGTTGCTACAGAAAATACCCAAATAAATTCACAGGAGATGATTCTAACTGTTTAAATGGTAAACAATATAGAGCACATTTTTTTAATATAGTAAATTTATATAGTGGAATGGATAGAATATTAGCGGACAAGACTTATGGAAATAGCTTGAAAAATATGAATAGTAAATATTTTAATACGTTTTTTGAACGGAGAAACAACAAAACTAAATAAAAAATATTATAATGGTAAAGCAGTGGCATATATGCAAGATACAGAAGCATGGAGTATATATAAAGATAGTCAAGGATATGCAGAGTATGCGATAGGTGGATCAAGTTTAGAGATGTTATATGATAGTTATATTCAAACACATACAAAAGTTGAAGGAAAATATAAATATACGGTTACAGGAGAAGATAGAGATAAAAATACAGATGGAGCAACAGGAAGTGGATATGCTGGGTATCAGATAAGTTGGGATGGAGGAACAACATGGAAAACATTGATAGACAATAGTGCTGGATATCTTTCGGCAGACACAAATAATTTATATGTTGTGGATCCATCACATGAAAAAGCATATGCATATTGGGTATCTTCTCCTTCTACAGTTAATAATGAGAACATTATACTTGTATATTATTATGGTAGAGTTCGTTCATACTATTATAATAATGAGTTAGTGGCTTTTAGACCAATAGTTTGTTTATCATCTAAAGTTACTTTAGAACTAAATGAAGTGAGCCAAAAATATGAAATAAAACAATAATTAAAAGTTCCAAACACTATGAATTTTTTATAAGATATGATATAAAAATATAAATAGTAATTAAAATTTAAAGAAAGAGATAATTTTATTTATGAATAAACAAAAATTATTAGAAAAATATAAAATGTTAGAAGAATTTACTGATAACATGAACAAAGATCATATCAGTGAATCATCAGCACAATGTTCATATTATACTATATTATCATTTATACCTTTTATAATATTAGTTATAACATTAATACAATATACAGGAATAAAACCAGACTCATTGTTTGAAGCTATATCAAAATTGATTCCATCTAGTATGAGCCAAATGGTTTTAGAAATTGTACAAGAAGTATATTCGAAATCTATAGGAACAATATCGATATCATTAATATTTACTTTATTATCCGCAGGGAGAGGATTATTTGCATTAACAAAAGGATTACATACAATATATAATACAGAAGAAAATAAAATAACATCATCATATATATATTTAAGATTAAAATCAATTGTACAAACTATTGTGTTTATATTTTTAATAGGAATAGGTTTAACTGTTTTAGTTTTTGGAAATAGTTTAAGAGAAATAGCACAGAGATATTTTGAACAATTTGAAAATTACAATTGGTTTTCAATGATTTTTACAGAAGCGGTATTAATATTTTCTACATTTATAATATTTTTAATCTTATATAAATTTGTTGGAAGAAAAAAAGTTACTTTAAGAAGTCAAATTTATGGTGCAATATTTGGAGCAATAGCCTTAAATGTAATATCATTTGTATTTTCAAAATATTTGTATATATTTAAAGGATTTTCTATAACATATGGAAGTTTAACAACATTAATGTTAATTATGATGTGGACATATTCTTGTTTCTATACATTATTTTTAGGAGCAGAATTTAATAAATTAATAAACAGTAGAAAAGGAAAAGAGGAATAAAATGGGAAAAGGTAAAAGAGTATTAACAAAAGAAAGTAATAAAAAAAGAAGATTAACAAGAAAAGAAGTAGAAATAAAGAAAAGAAAAATTAAAAAATGTTTCTTAACAATTTTAGCAATAATTATACTAGCTATTATAGCAATGATAGTAAATGATTTTGTAATAATTGATAATAATAAAACCACAAATTTAATAATAAATAATAAGAATGTAACTTCTAGTTTAAAACAAAAGGTATTAATAGAAGATGATATTATATATTTATCTAAACAAGACATATCAAACTTTTTTGATAAATACATTTACCAAGATGAAAAGACAGAAAAAATAGTAACAACATATGATAAAAAAATTGCAGAAATTGGTTTTGATGAAAATGAAATAAATATTAATGGCTCTGATAAGCAAATATCAGCACATGCAATTGAAAAAGATGGACAAATATATCTTCCTATATCAGAAATGACAGATGTATATAATATAGAAATATCAGATATAAAAGAATCTAATATTGTTACAATGGACTCATTGGAAAGAGAACAAAAAAGAGCAATAGTAAATAGTAATTGTGCAGTGAAAGCATCAAGTAATTTTATAGCTAAAACTGTAGATAGAGTAAAAAAAGGTGATGCTGTTATAGTAGTTTCTTCAGACAAAGGATATACAAAAATAAGAACAGCTAATGGAAAACTTGGAATTATAAAAACAAATAAGATAGAAAATGAATTTTTAATAAGAGAGAATATGGATGAAGAAAAACAAATTTCTGGAAAAGTTAATTTAACTTGGGATTATTATTCAGAATATGTTAATGCTCCAAATAGAGAAGGAACAACAATAGATGGAATCAATGTTGTATCACCAGCATTTTTCTACTTAGATGCAAATGGGGATTTAAAAGAGAATATAGGAGATTCAGGAAAAGCATATATAAAATGGGCAAAAAACAATAGATGTAAAATATGGCCAATGGTTTCAAATGGAGTTGCAGCAAACAAAAGTTTAAATATAACCTCAAATATTATGAATGATTATGAAAAACGTAAAAAGCTTATTGAAAGTATAGTAAATAAGTGTGTAGAATATGAGTTGGATGGTATCAATATAGATTTTGAAAATATGAAATCAGAAGATAAAGATATGTATTCAAGATTTATAATTGAATTAGAACCTCGTTTAAAGGAAATTGGAATGGTTCTTTCTGTTGATGTTACAGCTCCAGATGGTGGAGATACATGGTCAATGTGTTTTGACAGGCATGTAATAGGAAATGTAGCAGATTATACAATATTTATGGCATATGACCAAAATGGAAGTTCAAGTACAAAACCTGGAACAACTGCAGGATATAATTGGGTTAAATTAAATTTAGTTAAGTTTTTACAAACAGAAGAAATTAATCCAAATAAGTTAATTTTAGCTGTACCTTTATATACAAGAATTTGGACAACTAATTCAGATGGGAAAGTTATTAGCAATAATTCATTAAGCATAAAAAATACAGAAGCGGCAATACCGGATGGAATAACTAAACAATGGAATGATGAACTAAAACAAAACTATGTAACATTTTCATCAGGAAATAATACAAAACAAATTTGGATAGAAGATATAGATTCTTTAAAAGCAAAAATATCATTAATGAAAGAAAACAATTTAGCAGGAATCGCTTCATGGGAGGCTAATATGGCATATGATGATATATGGACTATGTTCAAAAATGAATTAAATAATTAATTATGTAAAAGTCATTTTAAGCACTAAGTTTAAGATGACTTTTATTATTTGTATAAATATTGAATTTATAGTATATTAATTCTTGACAATAAAAAAAATGACATATATAATACTAAAAAAGCACATTTGGAGGTATTTTGACAGATGCAAAAAAACGAATTTACAATAAGTAAATATCACAAATTAACAGATGAACAAATAATAGATGAAATAAAAAATGGTAATGAAGAAGCTTTAGTATTTTTATTAGAAAAATATAAAGATTTAGTGAACTCAAAAGTAGGAAAATATTTTATAATAGGAGCAGAACGAGAAGACACTATACAAGAAGGAATGATAGGTTTGTTTAAGGCAATAAAGAGCTATAATTCTGAGATGCAAAGTTCATTTAAATCATTTGCAAACATATGTATTGAAAGACAATTAATAACAGCAATAAAGACATCTAACAGGCAAAAGCATCAACCACTTAATTCTTATTTATCTCTAAACACAGCTGCATATGACAATAATGAAGATGATAGTGTAGAATTACTAGAAACATTTAATAGTAAGACCATAGAAGACCCTTTAGAAACAATAATGAAAAGGGAACAGTATAATGAAGTTGAAAATGCAGTAAATAAAAATTTAAGTGATTTTGAGAAAAAAGTTTTAAATAGTTATTTAAATGGTGAGAGTTATAATGCTATAGCAGAAAGACTTGATACACCAGTAAAATCAGTAGATAATGCAATACAAAGAATAAGGAAGAAAGCAATAAAAAATATATTGAATGGAAGAATATGTCAATAATTGACAAAAAATGGAAAAAGATATATAATATACTTGTAAACAATACAAGTATTATTAAGCATGGAGGGAGTACGTATGACAACAGTAGAGAAAGAAACATTAGAAAGTATTTTAGATGATTTACGGAGAATATCGAGCAATTTAGAAGAAGTGCTCGATAATGTAGAAAACACATCTATTGTACAGGAAGAAAATGTCAACTATGAGCAAAAGAAGGGGGAACAGATATCAATTATCTTAAAAGAATTAGGAATTGCACCAAATATAAAAGGATATACATATTTGAAATCTGCAATACTATATGTTTTCGAACAAGATGACAAGTTAAATTTGTTGATGACAAAAAATGTATATCCCAAAATAGCAAAAATTTATAACACAACACCACAAAGAGTAGAAAGAGCTATAAGGCATGCTATCGAAACGGCGTGGAATAAAGGAAACTTAGATACCCTAGAAAAGTATTTCTATAGTTGTACTAGTCCAAAAAGAGGAAAACCCACTAATTCAGAGTTCATATATACTATTGTAGATTATATAAACTCCAAAAAAGAGCTTCAGTAAATACTGAAGCTTTTTTTATGGAGCCTACAACGGGAATTGAACCCGTGACCTCTACCTTACCAAGGTAGCACTCTACCAACTGAGCTATACAGGCATGAAACTTTAAAAATTATACAATAATAAAATGAAAAAGTAAATAATTTCTATTGACTTTTTATAAAAAAGATATTAAACTATTAACATAAGACAAAAACGATGAGAGAAGAGTAAAATAGAAATTGCTTTCACAGAGAAAATTGGTCATAGGCTGAAAACCAATTAAAGAAAACCTATTTGAAAACTAACTCTTTTAGTTTCTAGTGAATAAGCTAGACGAGTAAGATACGTTAAAATCTTTTAATTAAGTAAAAAATAGGATGGAACCGTGTATATATGCACTCCTATAGATATTATAAAAATGTCTATTGGGAGTGCTTTTTATATGTTAGAAAAGTTATACAATAGATTTCAAGGAGGTTTTAAAATGGTCAAAGTAAAATTAACAGATGGTTCTATATTAGAGGTAGAACAAGGAAGTACTATTTTAGATGTTGCAAAAAAAATAAGTGAAGGGCTTGCAAGAAATGCAACATGTGGAAGTGTAAATGGTAAAGTCGAGGATTTAAGACATGAAATTAATGAAGATTGTGAAATTGTTATACATACTTTTAAAGAATATGACTTAGACGGAAAAAAAGCTTATTGGCATACAACATCACATATTATGGCACAAGCTGTTAGCAGATTATTTCCAAACGTAAAATTTGCAATTGGTCCATCAATAGAAAATGGATTTTATTATGATTTTGATGTAGAAAAACCATTTACAGAAGAAGATAAATCAAAAATAGAAGAAGAAATGAAAAAAATAATAAAAGAAAATTTAGCAATAGAAAGATTTTCTTTACCTAAAGAAAAAGCTTTAGAACTAATGAAAGACCAACCATATAAGCAAGAATTAATTAATGATTTAGCTGATGGGGAAGAGATTAGCTTTTATAAACAAGGAGATTTTACAGACTTATGTGCAGGACCACATTTAGAGAGCACAGGAAAAGTAAAAGTTGTTAAAATATTATCATCTTCTGGAGCATACTGGAGAGGTGATGAACATAATAAAATGTTGCAAAGAATTTATGCTATATCATTCCCGAAAGCAAGCCAAATGGATGAATATATGCAAAAATTAGAAGAAGCTCGTGCACGTGATCACAGAAAATTAGGCAAAGAGTTAGAACTATTTATGACAAGTCCATTAGTTGGTTCTGGATTACCAATGTATTTACCAAATGGTGCGACTGTTAGAAGATTATTAGAAAGATATATTCAAGATAAAGAAATAGAAATGGGATATCAACATGTATACACACCATCACTTGCAAATACAGAATTATATAAAGTTTCAGGACACTGGGACCACTACAAAGAAGATATGTTCCCTGTTATGAAAATGGATAATGAAGAAATGGTATTAAGACCAATGAACTGTCCACATCATATGTTAATATACAAAAACAAAATGCGTTCATATAGAGATTTACCAATAAGAATTGGAGAATTAGCACATGACTTTAGATATGAAGATAGTGGAAGTGTTTGTGGGCTAGAAAGAGTACGTGAAATGTGTCAAAATGATGCACATTTATTTGTAAGACCAGATCAAATAAAAGAAGAATTTGAAAAAGTAGTTCAATTAATTTTATCTGTATATAAAGATTTTGGATTTGAAGATTATGAATTTAGACTATCTTTAAGAGACAAAAACAACAAAGAGAAGTATTTTGATGATGACGAAATGTGGGAAAAAGCTGAAGGACAATTAAGAGAAATATTAACAGAACTTGGAGTTCCATTTTATGAGGCAGAAGGAGAAGCAGCTTTTTATGGACCTAAATTAGATGTTCAATTAAAATCTGCTGTTGGACATGATGTAACAGTATCTACTTGCCAATTAGACTTTTTATTACCTGAAAGATTTAAATTAGAATATATTGGAGAAGATGGAGAAAAACATAGACCTGTTGTTATTCATAGAGCAATACTTGGTACATTTGATAGATTTATGTGTTTCTTAATAGAAGAAACAAAAGGTGCATTCCCATTGTGGCTTTCACCAACACAAGTAAAAATATTACCAATTGCAGATGCGCAATTAGAATATGCTAAACAAATTGAAGAAAAACTTCATAAAGTAGGTATTCGTGTTGTCGTTGATGATAGAAACGAAAAAGTTGGATACAAAATTCGTGAAGCACAACTTGAAAAAGTTCCATATATGTTAGTTGTAGGAAATAAAGAAGTTGAAGAAAATACAGTTGCTGTTCGTTCAAGAGGAAATGCAGAAAATGAAACAATAAATGTAGACGAATTTGTAGCTAAAATTAAAGAAGAAGTAGAAAATAAAAGTAAATAAAAAGAAAGAGGAATTATAATGAAATTAGGAATTGTAGGACTTCCAAATGTGGGGAAGAGTACATTATTTAATAGTATAACAAAAGCAGGTGCAGAATGTGCAAACTATCCATTCTGCACAATAGAACCAAATGTAGGAGTTGTACCTGTACCAGATGAGAGATTAGATAAATTAACTGAAATGTACAATCCGCAAAAAACAACACATGCTGTAATTGAATTTGTTGACATAGCTGGATTAGTTAAGGGGGCAAGCAAAGGTGAAGGTCTTGGAAATAAATTTTTATCACATATTAGAGAAACAGATGCAATTGTAGAAGTTGTAAGATGTTTTGAAGATGGAAATGTGGTACATGTAGATGGAAGCGTAGACCCAATTAGAGATATTGAAACAATTAATTTAGAATTAATATTTGCAGATTTAGAGATGGTAAATAAAAGATTAGATAAAGCAAGGAAAAATTTGAAAGCTGATAAAAAATATCAAACAGAAATTGATTTATTTGAAAAAATAAAGAAAACATTAGAAGAAGGAAAATCTGCAAGAACATTGGACTTCAATGAAGATGAACTTCCAATAGTAAAAGAAACATTTTTATTAACCACAAAACCAATATTATATGTTGCAAATATTTCAGAAAGTCAAATAGATAATGCTGAAAATGATCCATTAGTTTTAAAAGTAAAAGAATATGCAGCACAAGAAAATGCAGAAGTGATTCCACTATGTGTTAAAATTGAAGAAGAATTATCAGGCTTGGAAGATAATGACAAAAAAGAAATGCTAGAAGCAATGGGATTAGAAGAATCAGGATTAGACAAGGTTATAAAAAGAAGTTATGATTTATTAGGATTAATGTCATTTTTAACAGCAGGAGAGCCAGAAGTTAGAGCTTGGACAATAAAGAAAGGTACTAAAGCACCTCAAGCAGCTGGAAAAATCCATTCAGATATAGAAAGAGGATTTATAAAAGCAGAAGTTGTTTCTTTTGATGATTTAATATCATCAGGAGGAATGGTTCAAGCAAAAGAAAAAGGACTAGTACGTCAAGAAGGTAAAGAATATATAATGCAAGATGGAGACATTGTGTTATTTAAATTTAATGTATAATCAATTTTATCTAATTTTAAAAGTGTAAAATATGTAATAGTTTTGTAATGAAACTGTAAAGAGAAAATGGATAAATTATATTGACTAATAATATTTTTAAGTATAAAATAAATTTATAGAAACACAAGAAAAGAGTATTTTATTATTTATTGCGATTTTTTCTTGAAATATATATATAAAAGTAGTATAATTAAGAATGATTGTAATTATAATAATAAAAAATCAAAAAGTAGAGGAGATATTAATATGAAGAAATCAAATTTAATCAAAACATTTTCAGTTTTAATTTTAAGTGTTATGCTAGTTTTAATGTGTTCAATAGTTAATGCTGCAGATAATAATACAGGATTTAATGATTTATCTGGTACATTATTATCAAACAATAGCAGTAATAATGCAAATACTAATTCTGCTAATAATACTGCAAATACAAATAATGCAACAAATAACTCATTAACAAATAATACAGCAAAAAACACAAACAAATCTAATAATTCAAGTGTTTATAATAATACAAATTTACCAAAAACAGGTGTAGCAAGTTCATTACCAATAGCTGCATTAGTTGTTATATTTGGTATATCAGCAGTATATGCTTATAAAAAAGTAAAAGATTATAGAAACATTTAATGTCAGTTATAATTAGATATTTATAGATAAAAACCTTTGATATTCAAAGGTTTTTATTTGTGAATATAAAAGTAATAAAGCTATTTTAATTGAGTTGATTTAATAATAAGCCTATTTCTATTTAAATTATTGCATGTAATCAACGTTAGTGTCTTAGCATTTAAATCATAGCTAAAAATAGGTGACAAGTCATTTTCTTTAACTTCATAAATATCAAATATTTTATATAAATATCTAATTTTGTTATTGTCATATATAATTATGTTATCTGAAAGATTTAAAGAATCTAAATTGCTAAAAAATTTATTATTGTCATAATTATGTCCAGCAATACATATATTACCATTTTCAGTAAGTGATGGGCCATAAAATTTACAAGGAGACAATTTCAAATTTTCTTCAGATAAACTTGAAAAAATCGGATAAGATATATCTAATTTTGGAATTTCAATAGTTCCAAATATATTAGTGGATATTTCTGTATTATCTTGAAAATATGAGAAGTCACTATATAGTTTGTATATATTGTAATTTCCGACTAATTTAGCAGATTCTTTTTCAGATTCTTTTATAGAATATAGGGTGTAAATTATACTGCAAATTAAAAGAACAGATATCATAAAAGAAAATAGAAACTGCAATTTAAAGAAATTTTTATTTAATTTTACTTTTTTATTATTTTTAGTAACTAATATTTGATTCATAGCTATAATAGTGTATGTAAATTCTTAAAAAATATAATAAAAAACTTGTCAAAATCTTAGAATTTTGTTATTATAAAAATATAAAATTAAGGAGTATGTAATGGCAAAAACAAAAGAAACAATAAGAAGAAAAAAGAGAAAAAATGTTAGGATTTTTCCAATATATAAAACTGTTTCTTGGGATTTATTGTTTTATTTCCCAATTATTTTTCTATTTTTAACACAAGTAAAAGGATTAACACCAGCTGAAGTTTTATTTGCAGATGCATTTTATACATTAGCAAATACATTTTGGCAATTACCTATTACTAGTTTAGTAGATAGAATTGGAAAGAAAAATTGCCTTATTATTGGTAATATTTTGTACACTTTAAGCATATTAGCAATGATATTTATGAAAGATTTTTATGAATTGTTACTTATACAATTTATTTATGCATTAGGATATTCAATAAAAGGAATATGTGAATCAAACATATTATATGATTCATTGCCAGCAAGTAAAAAGAGGGGAAAGGTTTTTGCGGCAATAGATGGAAAATCTTCATCATATTTTTATATATTTGATGGAATATCTTCTATAATAGCAGGCTTTACATTTGCTATTAATGGATATATACCAATGGTATTATGTTTTATATGTTGTGTAGCATCAACAATAATATCATTTAAATTTAGACATACAGTAATTAAAGAAGAAAAAGTAAAACCTATTAGTCTAAAAAAATATTTTAAACAATTAAAAGATTCAATGAAATTTTTCAAAAAATCTGACAGAATAAGATTATTGATATTATTAAATGCTGTATTTATGGGATTGATACTTGGAATAGTTAATTTAAGAAGTAGTATGCTTAGCGAAATGCAAGTTCCAGAAATTTATTTTGGAATTATATTTGCATTATTACAATTTTCAGCAGCAATTACAGCTAGAAATAGTGAACGTTTTCATAAAGCTTTAAGAAATAAAGTGCTTGGATTTTTGACATTTCCTGTAACAATATCTTGTATAATAATTGGATTTATAGGAACTGATCCATTGTCAAAATCATCACTAGTATTAATCTTTTTATTATATTTAGTTCAATATGCATTTAAAGGGCCATATAATGCGTTAATGACACGATACTTAAATAATTTCACAAATAAAACAATTAGACCTAAAATTACAGCATTAAGTAAATTAACACTTAATTTATTTATAGCTTGTATATCATTAACATGTGCATTTTTATTGAAATTTACAACAACTGCAAATACATTTATAATTATAGGTTGTATAATGACAATTGTGGCAGTGTTAATATTAGATAAAATGAAAGATAGAGTAGGGCTAAAACCTGATCAATACTCAAAAGAAGATTTGAAATATAGTACATATCAACCAGTTAAATATAGAAAAGAAAAATAAGATTTATAAACATAAAAGAACTAAAATTATTGATTGTTATAATTTTAGTTCTTTTTACATTTATATTAAAAAATTACTGATAAAAAACTTTAGCATGTTTAGAATAAATATCTGGAGTTACCTCAAATTTAATTTCAAAACACTTAAAATCAAATAATTGATTTTCTTCTAAGCAATCTAAGTATATATCTAGTTCATCAATATTTCTACAAGCTGCAATTATAATGGGATTTAATTTATAATTGAACATTAATTCAATTCCTAAGTCTAAAGCCTTAATTAAAGACAATTTTTCTTTGTTCTTTACAAGATTAAGTGTTTCCCTAAATCTGGATATAGGAGCATTTTTAAAACGAGATAATGGAAGAATGTAAAATTTTTTTATTACATCCTGAATAGAAGAAAATTCTTTATTATAAGTTTTATATATGTATTCTATATCTTCATATTTATATGGCAAATAAGCTTTTTGATCTTGTTCAGAAACTAATAAAATATTACGATCCATTAAAGTCCTCCTATAAATAACTTTATAATTTATTATATATATAAATAGTGTATAAGTAAATAATAATGTGTGAAAAAAATATTACATTTATGTAACATAATAAAATCATATTGAAAAGGATTTTTCTATATGATATATTGTAAATGTACTAAAGCAAAGGAGTTAAAAAAGTGTATAAAATAAAAAAATTTGATGAATCAGCTGAAAACGTACATAAAATACTAAAAATACTAAGTATATTTTGTGCCATAATAATAATTCCAATTATTATTTATAATATAGTTTTGATGGCAAAATCTATGATAAATCCTAATAAAATTCCAAGTTTTTTAGGAATGAAAAGTTTAGTTATAATATCAGAAAGCATGGAACCAACAATTATGCCTAATGATGCAATTTTTGTTAAAAATGTATCTAAAGATGAATTAAAAGTAGGAGATATTATTTCTTTTCAAGATGATGGATTTGTTAATACACACAGAATAGTAGAAATTATAGATGAGAATGGGAATACTGAATATAGAACAAAAGGTGACAATAATAAAAGAAATGACAGAAATTTAGTTGCTTATTCCAAAGTGGAAGGAAAATATATTTTTAAAATAAAAGGATTGGGAAATTTTGTTGAACTATTAAAAGATAAGATAACACTAATATGTTTATTGATTATACTGATATTTATTTTAATGTATCAAATTAAATTAAACAAAAGAAAACTATGCAGTTTCAGCAGTCTCACTGCTGTCACTGGAGGAATCCACGCTTAAACCGGCCAGAGAATCGGTCCGGGTCACAGGTGCGTCGTCTTTCTGAACCAACTCTGCTGCCTGGGCGGAAGTGCCAAGGACGGCGATGGCTGCTGCTGT
>OGXW01000256.1_pt1 | contig 38461 bp, 29 predicted proteins | sample 1576341 | NCBI WGS metagenome assembly OGXW01 (sample SAMEA3541592, study PRJEB24748) | human gut metagenome | biome: human gut; feature: human-associated habitat; material: faeces | place: China | collected 2012
GTATTGACTTGTGCCTGTATGCTGCGGTTGTTCATGGTTGAACGTTGTGCCGATGGGGCGCCGTGGGCGCCTTGAATGTGTGACGTTTTGGCGGAGGCTGGCGCGTTTGTGAACGCCGCGCCTGGTTTGCTGGGATGATTGTGGTGTGTTACGTTTGCGTGGAATACGTGGACGCGTTTGTGAACGCCGCGCCTGGTTTGCTGGGATGGTTGTGGTGTGGGTTACGTTTGCGTGGAATACGTGGACGCGTTTGTGGACACTGCGCCTGGTTTGCTGGGATGGTTGTGGTGTGGGTTACGTTTGCGTGGAATACGTGGACGCGTTTGTGGACACTGCGCCTGGTTTGCTGGGATGGTTGTGGTGTGTGTTTACGTATGTGTGGTATGCGTAGCATTTCGAGGATTGTAAAATTGGTCTGATATGGGTGGATTATTTATCAGGAGTTGCTGGGAGGTTGAGCTGGGATGGAGGTTTATACCGGGTATGGTGATAAGGGGATGACGGATCTTTCCCATACGAAGAATGTTTCAAAGTCGGATGATCGGATTTGTCTGATGGGGTCGGTTGAGGAGCTGATGAGTCATATTGGGCTTGTGCGGGTTCTGGTTGATGATGTGGATGTTGTCCGGATGCTGGAGAAGATCTCGGAGACTTTGAAGAAGATCATAGATGGGGTTTCTGATCCTTATAATCGGGAGTTTAAGGTCAGTGAAGACCGGACGGAGCTTCTGGAGGAGGAGATTGGCCGGATGAAAGAGATTTTTTCCGGAGAGAGGCTTCCGATTCTTCCGGGGGATTCCCGAGTTGCGGCTGAGATTGATGTGACAAGAGCTGTGGCGCGGAGGGCTGAGAGAGAGCTTGCGCTGGTCAGTGTGAAGTTTGGATCGGATACCGGAGCCAAGAAATATATGAATCGATTGTCGGATTATTTTTATGTGTTGGCAAGGTATGTGGATGCAGCGAAGATTGAAGAGAAGAAGACAGATATTTCTGAAAGTGTTCAGGAATCTGTGAAAGCAGAAACTGCTGGGATTGTAGCTAATGTTGGGGCAGAGGCTGTAGGAACTGTTGGAAGTAGTGCAGATGTTGCAGCGGGTATATCAGCGGTGGATGTAAGAGCACAGGATCCACAGATGGTGCAGAAAAGGGATGTACAGGTTTTTGATGTGCAGAATGGGACTGTGACGACAGCAGTGGGAGGAAATACGGCAATGGCACAGAATGACAGTATGGCAGCAAATACGGCGATGATCCAGGAAGTGCTGAAGCGTATGGGTATCCAAGGGCGTATCACATTGGATTCTGCCAAGAGGCTTATTGAGAAGATCGAGCAGGAAGCTTTGAGAAGAAACAAGCCTTCTGTAATTGCGATATGCAGCCCGGATGGAAATCCGGTTGCGGTTCATGTGATGGATGGATCTTTTCTTGTAAGCTTTGAGGTGGCTTTGAAGAAGGCCTATACATCGGTTGCAGTGAAGATGTCCACCATGGAGCTTTCCAGACTGACACAACCGGGCCAGACATTTTATGGCCTTGGAAAAATGAGTGACAATATTGTGATATTCGGAGGTGGTGTACCCCTAAAGGTTGGAGATACCATCATCGGCGGTCTCGGTATCAGCGGCGGTACCGGCGAAGAGGATAACAGCCTTGCAGAGTATGGATTGCAGGTACTGAATGAGGTACTGTAGGATAAAAACAAAACGTATAGACAGCTCAGAGAGAATAAATAAAAGGGACGTGTTGCAGTGATGATTTTTAAATCAATACTGCGGCACGTCCCTTTTGAATTATTTATTTCCAGCTAATCTTCAGGCATTTAACGGAAATATCACTTTTTTCCGGTGCCTGGACCATGTTCTGGATGAAATAGGTTTTTGTCATGGCTTTTCCGGGCTTTAGGTTCAGTGTCAGGTTCTTGGTCCAGTACATCTGGTCATAGATACCGGAACCGGTGGTGATCTTTACTTTTGCGGTGGTGATGGTTTTCGCAGAAGTATTGGTGAATTTTAAGGTATAATAGGTCTTCATGTCATTGGGACCATACTTGATACCGGCAACACTGATCTTCAGATTTTTGACGGTAGGTTTGGCGGCCGGTGCAGATACAGTAATAGTGATCTTACGATTGACACCGTTTAAATTTGCGGTAACCGTGGCTGACCCTTTTTTCTTTGGGACAAGATAGTTTCCGGAAATGGCAAGTACGGAAGGCTTGCTGGATTTTGCATTTTTAATGGTCAGACTGGTACCGCCCTTCAGATTAATGAGGGAACGCATGCTGACCTTGGAACCAACCTTGAGTGTAGTTTTGGAAGCGCGGAAGGTTGCTACGGTTTTTGAAGGCGAGGTTACTTTTCCGGTCAGCTTACAGGCTGCGGCCTTTGGATAGGATAAAGTGATCTTTGCGGATCCGGCTTTCATGCCCTTCAGGGTAACTGTGAAACGGCTGCGTTTTTTGGAATCCTGAGTGATGCTTTGTACCTTGAGAACAGAGCTGTTGGAAGAAGTAACCTTGAATTTTGATTTGCTGATGGTTTTTACGTAGGGATCAGAAATCTCGATTCCGATGGAAGTGGTTTTTCCGGTTCGGATGCTCTGGTTCAGATAATTGTTGTTGGTGATAAAAATTTCAGGCACTGCCTGTTTGATGGTAACCTCATAGTCACAGTCTACCGGTACCGGACATTCTTTATTGCCGAAATCGAACTCCAGGTAGCCATCCTCTATGTTGTCATCGTAGGTGAAAAAGGTTTCCTTGTATGCCAGCGGTGTATAATTTGAAGTGTTCAGCTTAACCACATTGATCCCATCGATGGAAAATGTGGTGCTTTTTGGGATGACTCCCTTGGGTGAATAAAAGCTTACACGAACTGTCACGGCATAGACCCGTTTTTGGCAGTTTGCATTTTTGATGTTGATCGGGAAATTAATGTCTGAAAATTCATCTTCGATCACACCGTCGGTATCACGGATAGTGGAAGTGGTTCCTTTGGTCACGACCCGGACTCTGGCGTGGGCATCCTGGGGAAGCAGGAGCACAATAACGGAAAAAAGAAACAGGAAAAAAATTGCTTCGATGGTTTTTATTTTTCTTTTACACATGACAAACCCTCCTTTTTTATGAGCATACCGGCTGTTACTGAACAGAGGAGCGGGTACTCCATGAATTCATGGTCCTCTGTTGTGGGACAGTATAAACAGACTCTTTCTCTTATATCATTATAACAGGAAACTAGGGAGGAAGTGCTTTGTGATTTTTTTGTATCAATTGGCAATTTATCTGTAAATATGTTAAAATAAAATATTCGGAAAACAGCAGCGATTCGACAATGAAAAAGAGAAGCGTTACAGTTCCGGTGGGAACGTAACAGAAAGGATCATGTCGATTTATGACGAAACAGGAACTTTTAAAGACCCACTTCGGGTATGATACATTCAGAGAAGGGCAGGAAGCGGTGATCGATGCGCTTCTTGCAGGAAAAGATGTTCTGGCAGTGATGCCAACCGGCGCAGGAAAATCCATCTGCTATCAGGTACCGGCACTGATGATGAAGGGGATCACACTGGTAATATCACCGTTGATCTCCCTTATGAAGGATCAGGTGAGAAGCCTGAACCAGGTCGGTATCTCAGCAGCATACCTCAACAGCTCTCTGACGCAGGGGCAGTATTTCACAGCCTTGCGCTATGCAAAGGCAGGACGATATCCGATCATCTATGTAGCACCGGAGAGGCTTACCACAGAGGCGTTTCTGGATTTTGCGCTGAGCGCGGATATTTCCATGATCGCAGTGGATGAGTCACACTGTGTATCACAGTGGGGACAGGATTTTCGGCCAAGCTATCTGAAGATCGCAGAGTTTGTGGCACAGCTTCCAAAAAGACCGGTGATCGGTGCATTTACAGCTACAGCCACGAAGGAGGTCAGGGAGGATATTGCAAGACTTCTGGGGCTTCAGGATCCCTTTTGCACAACCACAGGATTTGACAGGGAAAACCTTTATTTTGCAGTGAAAACACCGAAAGATAAATATAAGGAAGTACACGATTACATACTGGAGCATCCGGACGACAGTGGAATCATCTACTGTCTTACCAGAAAGCTGGTGGAGGAGGTCTGCGGAAAGCTGATCCGTGACGGCATCACGGCCACCAGATATCATGCAGGACTTTCCGATGAGGAACGCCGGAACAATCAGGATGATTTTATTTATGACCGCTGTCGTGTGATGGTAGCCACCAATGCATTTGGAATGGGAATCGACAAGTCCGATGTACGTTATGTCATTCATTATAATATGCCGAAGAACATGGAAGGCTATTATCAGGAAGCAGGCCGTGCGGGCCGTGACGGCGATCCTGCGGAATGTATCCTGCTTTACAGCGGGAAGGATGTGGTTACCAATCAGTATCTTATCGAGAGAGGACAGGATAACCAGGAAATGGAAGCGGCAGCCTGGCGCCTTGTCCGGGAGCGTGATCAGGAGAGGCTGAAGCAGATGACCTTTTACTGCTTTACTCATGATTGTCTGCGTGAGTACATCCTGAAATATTTTGGGGAATACGGAAAAAGCTACTGCGGAAACTGCCTGAACTGCCAGACCGAGTTTGAAGAGCAGGATGTGAGCCAGGAGGCCAGGGCAATGATCCGGTGCGTGGAAAGCAGTGGTCAGAGATACGGAGTGAACGTGATCCTGGATACTCTGCGCGGCGCATCTACGGCGAAGATCCGGCAGTATGAGATGGATGGAAATCCGGAATATGGAGTCTGTGCAAAGATTCCGGCACACCGGCTGCGGCAGATCTTTAATTATCTGGTACTGAAGGAATATCTTCATCTGACGGATGACGGATATACGATTGTAAAGCTGACTACCGCTTCCAGGTCATTTCTGGAGGAGGAGCATATCCTCACAATGAAAATGTCAAAAGAGCTGGAGACGAAGAAAAAAGAGAAACGGAGCAGACTTCCGAAATCTGCAGTCGGGGAGCTGGGAGAACAGGATGAGCCCCTTTTTCAGAAGCTCCGTGCTCTTCGCCTGGAAATCGCCAGAGAGGAAAAAATCCCCCCTTATATGGTCTTTTCCGACAAAACCCTTATCCATATGTGCATTCTGAAGCCCGGAAACGAGGAGGAAATGCTGAATGTGACAGGAGTCGGCAGGCACAAGTACGAAAAATACGGAAAAAGGTTTATAGACGCGGTGAAAAATCTGTAGGAAAGAGACTTTTGCCGTCGGAAAATGAAGAGCGAAATGTTCTGGAATTTCTTGCATTTTAAAGAGGCATTTGTTAGAATAAGACAAGCAGGAAACATCCGGCGGCTATAGTGCGGCCGGATCGTTTTTAACTGTATCATATTCTGCTGCACGTTCCGGTGCAGCGTACAGGCATTTCGCAAGCAGAGTTCTATGCAGCAGTGGAATCCCTTCGAGTAGATGGACCGACTGTGTGAGATATCCGTTGGTCAGAAGCAAGCAGTGAGGTGGATGATCGTATCCGCTTTCAATTAAGACATAATCTGGTGCTGGTCACTGCGTGAACAGAGATCAGGCTCCTTCACGATCTGCGTCGGCTTTTTCATGCAGAAAATCTGCCCTGCCGGCTTTTTTTCTCATACAGAAGAGTAGCATGTATTCATAAAGACATGAACATAGCCCGTCTGCAAAACGGGAATCCGTTCCGGCATGACTGTTCTCCACCAGGCCGAAAAAGCTGTATTTACATAAAACAGCCCAATTCCTCAAAAAGCAGGATATCCGCAATATGTGCGAAATCCTGCTTTTTGTCATGTAATACTCTGGTATGTGCCATTAAGACGTGGAAAAATATTTCAGCGTCTTTTATATTTGCCGGGGGTGATCCCCTTGTACTTTTTGAAGGTACGGATAAAGTAGCTCAGATCATTAAAGCCATTCCGATAGGCGATCTCCGTGATGGAATCATCGGTGGTAGCCAGCTGGCAGCAGGCCTGCTCGATCCTCTGGCGGTTGAGGTAATCCATTGGTGTCTGATGCGTCATCTCGGAAAAGAACCGGCAGAAATATTTGGGAGACATGGAAACCGAAGCGGAAAGCTCCTGTAGGGTAATGGGACTGGCATAGTTCTTTTCAATAAATTCCACGACCTGCTTCAGCTGGACAATGCGCTTGTAATCTCGTCTGGTTTTCCGCAGGCTTTCCAGGTAGTAATGATTACCAAAAACCAATCCGAAAAAGTGGTAAAATTGTCCAAACACAACCAGCTCATATCCTGGCTTCCTCTGCCAGAAAGAATCAAAAAGAGAGTTCACTGCTCTCTGGATATCAGGCTGCTTTTCAGTGAAATGGTGATAGATCAGAAGCTCCTGGTGGCTGATCTTCTGCATATATTCTGTGCAGACGGAATTAAATTTCAGAAACATGTTCATATCAAAAACAATGCACTGATAGATACAATCCTGAGGAATTCCGGAATGCAGAACTCCACTATTGACAAAAATCACATCTCCGGCTTTTGCTGTAAAACTTTTTTCGTCTAAAGTGACGGTGAGAGTGCCCTGTAATACACGCATGATTTCACATTCTACATGCCAGTGGTAGGACATGACATAGCGTGGATGGCTGCTGTCAATGTGGTGGAATTCAAAAGGAAATTCATAGGTACCTCGAAGTCTGTCCTCATTTCTTCCAAGATCGTGCAAAATACAACCCTTCTTTCTTAAATTTTATAGTTTTTTTAGGAACTCATATGAAAAAGTGAATATTGTACTGTTTTTTGCTATTATAACACAAGTAATTTAAAAGATGCAATCGTATAATAAAAGCATAGTTCGGACAGGAGTTGTTGGAACGTAAAAAAACTGTAAGTTATAATAGTGAATATAAATTTAGGAGGTAATTGTTACTATGGCAAAGAGCAGATTAGTAGGCAGCTATCCGGTTATCGGTATCAGACCAACCATCGACGGACGTAGAGGAGCCCTCGATGTAAGAGGATCTCTGGAAGATCAGACTATGAACATGGCCAAATCCGCAGCAAAGCTTTTCGAGGAGAACCTGAAATATTCAAATGGTGAGCCTGTAAAAGTTGTTATTGCTGATACCACCATCGGACGTGTTGGTGAGAGCGCTGCATGTGCGGATAAATTCCGTAAAGAGGGTGTAGATATCACTCTTACAGTTACACCATGCTGGTGCTACGGAGCTGAGACCATGGATATGGATCCACAGACCATCAAGGCTGTATGGGGATTCAACGGAACAGAGAGACCTGGTGCTGTATATCTGGCATCCGTTCTTGCTACACATGCACAGAAGGGCCTTCCGGCATTCGGTATCTACGGACATGACGTTCAGGAAGCTGACGACACATCCATTCCGGAAGACGTTAAAGAGAAACTGTTAAGATTCGGCCGTGCAGCAGTTGCAGCTGCATCCATGAGAGGTAAATCCTACCTGCAGATCGGTTCTGTAACAATGGGTATCGGCGGATCTATCATCGATTCTGATTTCATCGAGTCCTATCTCGGAATGAGAGTTGAGTCTGTTGATGAGGTAGAGATCATCCGTCGTATGACCGAGGGTATCTACGATCACGAAGAGTTTGAGAAAGCTCTCAAATGGGCAAAAGAGACCTGCAAGATCGGCTGGGACAAGAACCCGGAAGAGCTTCAGTTCTCACCAGAGAAGAAAGAGGAGCAGTTCGAGTTTGTTGTTAAGATGGCAGTTATCATCAAAGAGCTGATGAACGGCTGTGATAATCTTGATCCGAAATTCTCTGAGGAAGCAATCGGACACAATGCTCTTGCAGCTGGATTCCAGGGCCAGAGACAGTGGACAGACTTCTATCCAAACGGTGACTTCGCAGAGGCTATGCTGAACACATCCTTCGACTGGAATGGCGCTCGTGAGCCGTACATCCTTGCTACAGAGAACGATGTTCTCAACGGACTTGGAATGCTGTTCATGAAACTCCTTACAGGACGTGCTCAGATCTTCGCTGATGTTCGTACATACTGGAGCCCAGAGGCAGTTAAGAAAGCTACAGGATATGACCTTGAGGGTGTTGCCAAAGAAGCTGGCGGATTCCTTCATCTGATCAACTCCGGTGCTGCTTGCCTGGATGCTAACGGACAGGCTAAAGAGGCTGACGGAACACCAGTTATGAAACAGTGGTGGGATGTTACAGAGGCAGACCAGAAAGCAATCATGGACAATACAGAGTGGTGTATGGCCGACAACGGATACTTCCGTGGAGGCGGATACTCCAGCCGTTATGAAACACGTGCTCAGATGCCTGCAACTATGATCCGTCTGAATCTTGTAAAAGGACTTGGACCGGTTCTTCAGATCGCAGAGGGATGGACAGTAGCCCTTCCGGAAGAGGTATCTGACAAGCTCTGGAAACGTACAGATTACACATGGCCATGTACATGGTTCGCTCCAAGATGCGATGGCAAAGAGGGACCGTTCAAAACAGCTTACGATGTAATGAACAACTGGGGTGCTAACCACGGTGCGATCTCCTACGGACACATCGGTGCAGACCTGATCACAATGTGCTCTATGCTGAGAATCCCGGTATCCATGCACAACGTTCCTGAGAAGGATATCTATCGTCCGGCAGCTTGGAACGCATTCGGTATGGAAAAAGAGGGTGCAGACTTCCGCGCTTGCAAGAACTATGGACCACTTTACAAATAAATCATATTGTTAAGATAACGGAATATCAAATCCTCCGGCATGCATGTGCCGGAGGATTTTTTTGTGCCGTGTTATATGGATAGTTGGGAAATATACTGTTCGGATCTACGGAAAAAAGTTATAATAGAAAAAGATATATATGAATACGGGAGGTTACGTAGATGAAATATATACAGCTGAACAATACAGATCTGAACATCAGTCCTATCTGCCTCGGAACAGCAGGATTTGGAGATAAATCAGACCTGGAAAAAAGCTTTGAGATTCTGAATGCCTTTGTATGGGCAGGCGGAAATTTTATTGATACGGCAAATGTATATTGCAAATGGCTAAAAGGACATGGAAATTGCAGTGAGCAGATCATAGGAAAATGGCTGAAAGAGAGTGGCATGCAGGGAAAAGTTATTGTGGCAACGAAGGGCGCGCACTATTCCTTTGAGGATCCGGGCCGCAGCAGAGTGAACAAAGAAGATATCCGCATGGATCTGGATGAGAGCTGCCGCACACTGGGAAAAGATGAGATGGATTTTTACTGGCTTCACAGAGATGATCCGGAGAAACCGGCGGAGGAAATCGTGGATATTCTGGAAGAATTGAAAAAAGAAGGCCGGATCCGTTATTATGGATTTTCCAATTACCGCACAGAGAGGCTGAAAGAAATTGCTCAGCGTCTGAGAGAACGAAATCTTTCAGGGATCACAGCAGTATCCAATCAGTGGAGTCTTGCAGGAATCAATCCCGGAGGAAATACAAATCCGGATCCTACACTTGTGGAGTTTTCCAGAGAAGAATATCAGTGGCACTGTGAGACAGGCGCTGCTGCCGTTCCGTTTTCTTCCACTGCAATGGGATTTTTTTCAAAACTTCAGAAAATGGGGCTTTCCTGTACAGATGCAGAGGTGGATGCATCCTGGGTGCGGGAGAAGGAAACACAGATCACAGGTCTTTCAGAAAGTATGAAAAGATCCTACTGGAACGAGACAAACCTTCGCACCTATCAGAAGCTGTTAAAGCTGCAGAAAGAAACCGGCCACAGCCTGCAGGCCCTGTCTTTGGCATACTTTTTCCATCAGCCATTCCAGACTGTGCCAGTAACCGGCGTCAGCAATCCTTCACAGCTAAAAGATGTACTGGATGCCTGTGAGATCGACCTTGCACCGGAACTGTTCGGAGGCTGGGTGAGCGCAGGAGGTGCTCGATGAAACTGATCCATTTATCAGACCTTCACCTGGGAAAACGTGTCAATGAGTTTTCCATGATCGAAGATCAGAAATATATTTTGAACGAAATCCTGAGGATCATTGACGAAGAAGCACCGGATGGGATCCTTCTCGCCGGTGATCTTTATGACAGACCGGTTCCGTCTGCGGAAGCCGTGCAGCTTTTTGACCGGTTTCTTACGCAGTTGGCAGAAAGGAAGATTCCGGTGTATGCCATCAGCGGAAATCATGACAGTGCGGAAAGGATCGCTTTCGGTTCACAGATCATGAGCAGCAGCGGGATCTGTATGTCCCCGGTATACGATGGAAAAACAGAAAAGTACTGTTTAACGGACAGCTATGGAGAAGTTTGGATCCATCTGCTTCCATTTGTGCGTCCGGCAACTGTGAGGCACGGACTGGAAGGAGAAGAAGAGGTGGATGAGATCCGTACCTACCAGGAGGCAGTGCAGGGGGCAGTTGCACATATGGAGATTGATAAACGTTATCGCAATGTATTGATCGCCCATCAGTTTGTGGTCGGTGCCATGCGCTGCGATTCTGAAGAGATCTCCGTTGGAGGTATCGATCAGGTGGAGGCAGATGTGTTCCGAGATTTTGACTATGTGGCACTTGGCCATATCCACAGTCCTCAGAATGTGGGAAGCGAGCACATCCGCTATTGCGGAACTCCTTTGAAATATTCTTTTTCCGAGGCAGGACAGCAGAAATCCGTGACAGTTGTGGAGCTTCTGGAAAAAGGAAATCTCAGGATCATGGAGATTCCGCTGAAGCCTCTTCGGGATATGCGAAAACTGAAAGGCACATACATGGAGGTCACATCACTGTCCAGTTATCAGGACACAAACACAGAGGATTATGTGCAGATCACGCTGACAGATGAAGAAGATATCGTAGATGGAATGCAGAAGCTCCGTACTGTTTATCCGAATCTGATGAGGCTGGAATATGATAACCGACGCACAAGAGAAAACCAGGAGATCGCAGGTGCAGAAACGGTGAAAAGGAAATCCGAGCTGGAATATTTTGAGGAATTTTTTGAACTGCAGAATAACCAGCCCATGAATGAAGAACAGCGGAAATATTCCGAAGATCTGATCCGTAAGATCCAGGAGGTGAAATAATGAGACCGGAAAAACTGACCATCAGTGCCTTCGGGCCCTATGCAGATAAAACAGAGATTGATTTTTCAAAGCTTGGAGAGGGCGGTCTCTACCTGATCACCGGTGACACCGGAGCAGGAAAAACTACGATCTTTGATGCGATCACCTTTGCGTTATATGGAAGAGCCAGTGGAGAGGTAAGGGAATCCGCCATGTTCCGGAGTAAGTATGCAAAAGATTCCACGGAGACTTTTGTGGAGCTTGTTTTTTCCTATCAGGGGAAGACCTATCACGTGCGCCGGAGTCCGGAATATATGGCTCCGAAAAAAAGAGGCACCGGACAGACTCTTAGGAAAGCTGAGGCACAGCTGATCTATCCGGATGACCGGCAGCCGGTGACAAAGGCAAAAGATGTTACTGTGGCAGTGGAACAGCTTCTGGGACTGAGTTACGATCAGTTCACACAGATCGCAATGATCGCCCAGGGGGATTTTCAGAAATTACTTCTGGCAGGAACTACACAGAGAGGAGAAATCTTCCGACAGCTCTTTCATACAGGGCTTTATCAGCAGGTTCAGATGAAACTTAAGGATGCGTCAATAGCCAGATATAAGGAATATGATGAAATGCGCCGTAGTATTGCCCAGTATTTGGATGGAGTGAAAACGGAGACTGCTTCATGGCAGGAGGCAGAGGAATTTGACGAACTGAAAAAGATAAAATTCGAGGGAAAACTGGAGCGGAGTCTGGAACTTCTGAAGCAGTTTCTGGAATATGGTGAAGCACAGGAAAAAGAGCTCCGGGAAAAAGAAGACTCGCTTAATCAGGATATACGAAAAGCAGAAGAGGCACAAAATCTTGTGGCTCAGAAACGAAATCTGGAGCTGAAAAAGAAAAAAGCGGAAAAAGATCTGGAAGAATTAACACCACTTCTACAGCTTGCAGTAGAAGAGGCGGAAAAATATAAAGATGCAGATCACAGATGTGAAGAGCTTGGAATCAGGATCCGTGAAAAAGAAGAAAAGCTGAAAAAATATCAGGAGCTGGAAAAGCTGAAAAAAGAGCTGGAAACAATCGAAGGAAAGCTTGAAACAGTCAGTGAAAAAAAAGAGAAGGATATTTCCGAAGAGCAGCTTTTGCAGAAAAAAGATGAGGAAGAAAAAAAACGCCTTTCAATACTGGCAGATGCAGGAGAAGAACTACAAAAATACAAGTTTGAGTACGATAAACTGGACAGTGAAAAACGAAGCTATGACAGCTGTCTGCTGACGGAAGAAGAGATCAAAAAAGAACAGAAACAGATAGATGGATGGCAGGAAGAAATCATCCGGAAAGAAACGCAGCAGAAGGAAGAGCTGGAGCAGCAAAAGAAAGACAAGGCGCTGTTGGACAGCGCGGAGCTGGAACTTCAGAAGGCAGAGACGAAAAAGACAGAAGGGCTTCGGAAAAAGAAAGAATTAGAAGGACTGATTGCTCTGGTTAAGGAGTTTCAAGAGGCTTATAATGCCACGAAAGAGCAGCAGGAAAAATATAAGATTTCCATTGAAAAAGTACAAAAGCAGAGAGAAGTTTACCAGAAACTGTTTCAGAGTTTTCTGGACGCGCAGGCAGGGCTCCTGGCGCAGGAACTGAAAGAGGGCTGCCCATGCCCGGTATGTGGTTCTTTCGAGCATCCGCGTCCGGGAATACTTCCCAAAGGACAGGTTGTGGATCAGGAAATCCTGGACAGAGAGAAACAAAAACTGGACAGACTGGAGAATGACGCAAATACGCAGAGTGTGGAAGCAGGAAAACGAAAAGAACGCCAGAAAACATTATGGCATCAGATCCAGAGGGAGGCACAAGAGCTTTTACATGAGACGGAATGGAAAAAGCTGATCCCTTTGCTGAAAGAAAAACAGGACCAATGTGAAAAGCAGCTGGCAGACAGCGAGGAAGAGATTCGCATAGCAATAGAACGTAAAAAAAAGAAGAACGAAACAGAAACGTGGATCGAAAAGCTGGAAACAGAGATCGTTCAGTTACAGGAAGAGAAAAATCAATGTGACAGAAAACAGGCCGGTCTTCAGACAAGAGACGTGGAAAACAAAAAGCAGCAGCAGATAACAGCAGAAGAGATCCGAAAACTGATTCAGAAAAGTCTGGTGGCAGGAAATGGAGAAGTGACGGACAACACAGCTGCAGGATTTGAAAGACAGATACAGGATATGCTCAGCTGCCTGTCAGAAAAAGTTCAGGGAAAGGAAAAAGAAGCAAAACAGAAACAGGATCTTGAGAAGCTGATCATAGAAAGAGAAAAGACTCTGAAAGAATTGGGAAGAGTTATCAATGAAGCTGCACAGGACATCGTACGTCTGGAAACAGAGAGGAAGAACAAAGCACAGAAAGTGGATGAGCTGAACGAAGAACTCGGAGAAGGTGGAAAAGAATCTCTGGAACAGGAAATAAAAACACAGAGGAAGCTGTATGAAGAGCTGAAAGAAAGCAGCAGAAGAGCTCAACAGAAATTACAGGAGATCCGGGCGGAAAAGGAAAGAATAACAGCGGTTGTAAAAAACTTTGAGGAGCAGAAAAAAGAGATCGGAGAAGTAGACGAGGATGAGCTCAGAGAGCAGTACAGCCGTTTTAGGGAAGAGAAAACACAGCTTTCGGAAAAACGAAAAGCACTTTTTTCTGTTCAGAAGGGAAATGAGGAAATATATCATAAAGTGCAGGTACGTCAGACGGAAATGACTGCGGCGGAAAAAGAATATGTCTGGATGAAAAATCTTTCGGATACCGCAAACGGAAAACTGAACGGAAAATCCAAGATCGAGCTGGAAACGTATATCCAAATGGCGTATTTTGAGCGGATCTTAAGAAGGGCTAATCTCCGTCTTCTGACCATGAGCAGCGGGCAGTATGAACTGAAGCGGCAGGAACAAAGTGAAAACAGGAAAGAGAAAGTCGGATTGGACCTGAATGTAATCGATCACTACAACGGCACGGAACGAAGTGTGAAAACGCTGTCTGGCGGGGAATCCTTCCAGGCATCTCTGTCCCTTGCACTGGGCCTGTCTGATGAGATCCAGGCCTGCGCAGGGGGAATCCGGCTGGATTCCATGTTTGTAGATGAAGGATTCGGATCCTTGGATGAGGAATCCCTGGAACAGGCCCTGAAAGCCCTGACAAGTCTGGCCGACGGAAAACGTCTGGTAGGAATTATCTCACATGTGTCAGAATTGAAAGAGCGGATCGAAAATAAGATCATCGTTACCAAAAAATGTGGTGGGGATAGTGTGGGAAGTAGTATAAAAATTCAGTGAAAACGGCAGGAAATCTTCCGGTAATCATTGGGAGTCATACCGGTCTGCTGCTTGAAAATACGGCTGAAGTAACGAAAATTGGGATATCCTACCATGTGGGATATCTCATTTACGTGATAGGAAGAAGTTTTCAGCAATTCTTTCGCTTTCTGAATACGCAGATCGGTAAGAAGATCCGTGAAATTTTTGCCGGTTGTTTGTTTGATCAATCTGCTGATATAAGGAGTACTTCGGTTAAATTCATCGGCGATACTGTATAGGCTCAGAGGTTTTTCATAATTTGCACGGATATATTCGATCAGCTGACTGGTCAGGTAGTTGTTTTTATTAATTTTATCAGTATTCAGAAGACCTGCAATCTGAAACATCCAGTCCCGAAATATTTCAGTCTTTTTTTCCGGAAGTAAGGTTGAAAAAAGCTCTTTCTGTGTTTTTGTGATCTGACGTACCGAATCTGACAGTTCCGTGGAAGTTGACTGAAAAAAAGAAAGAAAAAGAGTCATAAAACTATACATGAAACTGTTGAACTCATCAGGAGTTTGCCGGGTGAAAAACTGGGAGATCTCATCAAAATGCTTTTGAATCATTGTTTTGTCACCGGAAGACAGGGAATTGAGAAGAACCTGAAAATAGTTGGATTTTTCATACATGACAGCAACGGGGTTGGTTTCCAGATCACGGTAGAGCATGACAAAATGACTGGAATTTTTCAGGGTGTTAAAAATTTCTACAGTCTGGCTTCGAAGCAGGGGAATTTCAGACAGATTCTCAGAGTGACTGCTGATGGCTGCGGACATGATAACGTGATTCTTTTTCAGTTCCCCGTGTATGAAATTAGTTATTTTTGTAAGTTGTTTTTCATCAATGTCCGGACATAAGGAATACAAAGCGTTTCCATAAGAAAAAATAAGAGCTCCCGGAATCTGTTCCTGAAGATAATGTTCGGCGATATGCGTAAAGTAATATTCTTTTTCCAGATCTTTTAAAATTGTTGTAGAACATTTGCAGTATAAAAGGTAATAGCTTTTAATATGATCCAGGCGGAGCATGGTGACTTCTTCATGAAAAGAAGAAAGGGAAGTGGTGTTCCTGAAAAGCAATCGTTCAAAAAAATCTTTTTGAAGATTTCTGATATTTTCTTTTAGATAGGATTCATATTTTTTGCGCATGATCGCCTGATTTTTCCGTTCTGTGATAGTATGTATAGCTTTCAATACGGATTCTTTCAGGACGTTTTCGTCTACTGGTTTTAGGATATAATCGAAAACATGGTTTTTAATCGCTGTCTGTGCATACTTGAAATCAGAAAAACCGGTAATCAGTATTACGATCTTATCTGGAAAATTATTATGCACGAAAGAAGAAATATACAGGCCGTCTTTTCCAGGCATACGGATATCCGTAAGAATGATATCTGGTTGCCGGGAGGATATGATCTCCAGTGCTTTTGCTGCATTGTCAGAAGTAAAAATATTCTCTTTTTCTGTAAAAATCTGTGAAATATACATTTTAAGTTTTTCCAGGATGATTTTTTCATCATCAACGATCAGAATTTTCATTTTGTCAGGTCCTCCCTTTGATGTATTTGTGGAATACGGATCGTAACACATACAGAAGTACGGTCTTCCATATTTTCAAGAAGCAGTCCATAGGAATTTCCGAATTGGGACCGTAGCCGCATCTGAATATTTATAAGCCCAATGCTTTTCTGGTCGGAAAAAGAAGTTTGTGATACAGAGTGAATCTTTTCAATTACCTGGTGAGAAAACAGGGGGCCGGTGTTATAGACTTTGATCAGTACATCGTCTTTAAAAGTAAATAATTGAATAGAAAGAAAGCCATTTTCCACAGATTCACTGATACCATGTATGATAGCGTTTTCAACGACCGGCTGTATGATCAGTTTTGGGATATACAGATCTTCCATGGGATCGTTACATTCGATCAGAAAAAGAAGCCGATCCTGGAAACGCATTTTCTGAATATCCAAATATTCTCTTACGTAATTAAGATCTTCTGAAATAGTAAGAAGATCAGGGCCTTTGATGCTCATTCGCATGATATTAGCCAGTTTTGGAACGATATCTGTGATTTGCGCTGTTTTTTCAAGAGATGCCAGGCTTGAGATACAGTCCAGGGTATTGTAAAGAAAATGTGGGTTGATCTGTGCCTGAAGCGTTTTCAGCTCTGCGTTTTTCAGAAGAATCTGTTGTTCCGTGATCTTCTTTCCGGATTCCTGAAGGCGCAGGAGCATATGGTTGTATTCCTTTGTCAGCTCAGAAAATTCGTTGCTGGAAACTGTGTGGATCAGGGCGGTTTCATCGGCAACAGAAGTTTGTTTTAACTTAGTGATAAAAACCTGAAATTCCTGGGATATGGTTCTTGAAATCTGAATAACAGCGAAAATCAGTATCAAGAGAAAAAATATGGAAATAACCAGTAGCTGACGCCATACACGATTGATCGAATGAAATGCGCCGGTTGTGTTGAGAAGCCCTCCGATTTGTAAGAAATCGTTTACAGAATAGCGGATGGCATAAAAATTACTATTCCCCCTGTGGGAGTGATAATTCATATTCATGCTGGCTGTGACGGATGGGGCATAGGGGGAAGTTGTATATACCAGGTCACTATTTTGAAAAAGGGAATAATAACTATATTCAGAATCCTGATGCTCCGTGATCATATCCTCCATAAACCGGATATTGATCTCAGTCAGTAAAATACCGATCTTCTTTTCTGGTTTCTGAATGTCAAAAATATTTTTGGCAGCAGTGATGGTATAAGGTTCCTTTGGAGAATAGTAATAACAGAGAGTTCCCTTTGGTTGTTTTAGATACTCACTGAGCTGCTCCAGTTTTTGCTCCTGTTGTTCCAGGGTGGAATTATAAATAGTCTGATTGGAAATGATCCCATTATCGGTCAGAACAATATAAACCCGTTGAATTTTAGACTGAGCACCTAAAAGATATGTGGAGAAAAGGGTGTTACACTGGGACTGAACTTCTTCCGGACTGAGCTTTTTATCTGCATAGGAATGGATCAGAGACTGAATTTCTGTTCCGTAAAGCAGCAGATCAATGTTGGAGTTCAGTGAGGAAAAATAACTGGCTGTATTTTTGGCGATAGACAGAGTATTCTTTTCATGTTCCAGAAGAATATTGTTACGGGATTCTTTTACATAAATCATATAAAAAGAAGATAACAAAATGATATAACTGAGGATCACAACTGGAAGAACGATGACAAGAATTCGAAATTTTATAGAGTGTTCTTTAAATTTTGCAGTAATAGAAAACAATTCTTACCCCTCCTTTTGGCATTATTATATAATGATGAGTGAAAAAAACCAATACATATTATGAAAAGTGACACATAATGTCAAGAAGTGTGCACTGTTTTGATATTAAAAATTATAATATAATGAGTTCATCAAAAAAGAACGGAGGGTTTACAAATGAAGAGAAGAAAGGTGACAGCGTGCGCAATGGCAGCGCTCATGGCAATGGGGCTTGTTGGAACAGTGATGCCGGTTTACGCAAAAAGTAATCTGAAAAATGCAGACGATGTAGTTGAGATCAAGATGGCAGTGTGGACTTCCGGAGCTGCGGATATTTACAATAAAGCAGCGGAAGGGTTTAATCAGACTCATGATAATATAAAATTATCTGTGGAGATGCAGTCCGGAGATTATAACCAGTATCTTGGAGCAAAGACAGCGGCAAAAGATCTGCCGGATCTTTTTGAAGTAAGTTCTTATTCTCAGGTATATGATTTTGCACAGAACGGGCTGCTGGCAGATGTAAGCGATCATGAGTTTGTGGACAAACTTTATGACAATGCAAAAGAAGCAGTTACTTATGATGGCAAAGTGTGGGGATTTCCACAGATGTATGAATGGTGGGGTGTACTTTATAATAAAGATCTTTTTAAAAAAGCAGGAATTGAAAAAGTGCCGGAAACTTTTGATGAGATGAAAGCAGTCTGTGAAAAACTTCAGGCTGCGAATATTACACCATTTACCGCTATTTATAAAGATAACTGGACAGTAAGTCAGGAATTCTGCTCCTTATTCGGAGGAGTACTTGGTGGAAAAGATAAGATCGACAGCTGGCTGGATTCCATGAATAAGGGAGAAGGAAGCTTTAAGGTGGATGGCGTAGACAGAGTCTTTGATTTTATGGATCTTATGAAAGAAAATTCCGGACAGAATTATATGGATTCGGATGCGGCCACAGGATTTTATGCATTTGCAAACCAGGAAGCAGCAATGATCTTTCTTTCAGATGCGGCAACGATTTCTGTAGGAAGTGTAACACAGGATCTTCCCATCGGATTTTTTGCAGTTCCAGTAAGTGATAACGCAGATGATGCAGAAGTTGTGGCATGTGCAACAGATGCGATCGTGGCCAACGCAAACGGGGAACACTTGGATGAAGCCCTGGAAGTGCTTGATTATATCGGAGATGGCGGGGACTGGCTGAAAACAGTGACCAACAGCTACGGCGGCTTTATGGCTTGCATGGACATTGAAGCAGATGATGAAATTGCAAGTAAGGATTATTATAAAGATCTGAAAGCGTATATGGATGCAGGAAAGGTCAGAAGTACTTTGTGGAATCAGCTTCCAAGCGGAGCAAGCGATGTTCTGGGCGATGATGTTCAGGGATATTTTGCAGGAATAACCGATGAAGATCAGACACTGGATGCTCTTGATGAAGGATTTAAAAAGCTTGCAGAAGAATAAACACACAGGAAAACAGGCGGACTTTTAAAAGTCCGCCTGCTATATACGGGGGTAGGAAACATGTCGGACATTTTATACAGAAAACAGAAAAAATATTATTTCCTTCTTGTGCTGCCGGCACTGTGTATTTATACTTTTGCGCTGGCAGGACCGTTAATTTTTGGAACGATCCCGAATTCGTTTTTCAGTTGGAATCTGATCAAAGGAACGCATAACTGGATCGGAATAAAAAACTTTGTCGATTTGGTCCATGATAGAGATTTTATACAATCTATGTTTTTGACGTTTAAACTTGCAGTGGTTACGATTGTTCTGACCAATGTACTGGCTTTTTTTATAGCTCTGGCGTTGAATACACATATTTTCGGTAAGCCAGTGATCCGGGCGTTCTTTTTTATTCCGAATATTATCAGTGGAGTTATGATCGCCCTGGCGTGGACATTTATTTTTCAGAAAGTAACGCCAATAATTGGAGAACTTTTACATTCGGAAGCAGTAAAAGGGTTTAGCTGGTTCGGGAGTTCAACGGCAGCATTTGCGGCGGTATCAGTGGTTACCGTGTGGCAGGGCCTGGGATTTTTGATGATCCTTTACATCACAGGTTTGCAGTCGATTCCTCTTGATGTGATGGAAGCGGCATGCATTGACGGATGTGTGGGACTGAATCGTATTATAAAAATCCAGCTTCCGCTTCTGATGCCAACGATTACGATCAATCTGTTTGTATCTATTGCAAATGCATTTAAAGCATTTGATATTAACTACGCTTTAACCGGCGGCGGACCTTCAAAAACAACACAGACGATCGCCATGAATATTTATGATGACGCATTTGGAACTTTTAATATGGGGTATGGCTGTGCGAAATCGGTGATCCTGTTTTTGATCATAGCAGCAATTTCCTTGATTCAGCTTAATATTACTAGAAAAAGAGAGGTGCAGTCATAATGACATGGAAAAAGAAAATTGCAGGTACCGCAGCAATGTTTATATTAGGCTTTATTTTTATTTTACCGGTATTGTGGATCGTTATGAATTCAATTAAAACAAGTCCGGAAATTGCGGCTGATTTTCTGGCATTACCAAAGTCTTTATATCTTGATAATTTTAAAAATGCCATGGAAAGCATGAATTTTTTAGTTGCATTAAAAAATTCTGTTGTGATTACATTGGGAGCTATGCTGGGAGGGCTGTTCGTATCGTTTGCCGGTGCTTTCGGAATCTCACATCTTCGTGGGAAAATCTCACAGAATCTGTATCTGTATTTTGTTTTCGGACAGATCGTGCCGTTTCATGCAGTTATGATTCCTATTTCTGTACTTGCTACAAATACCAATCTTACCAATTCCCTTGGAGGAATTATCATTCTTGATATTGGATTCTTCTGTGCGTTTGGAATTCTGACATTTACGGGATTTTTGAAAAATGTACCTCGGGAGCTGGAAGAAGCAGCCGCAATAGATGGATGTGGAGTTTTTCGAATTATGACGCAGATCGTATTTCCACTTGTTAAACCAGCAACGGTCACGATTGGTGTATTGTTTTTTATGTGGTCCTGGAATGACTTTCTGCTTCCAAGTATTCTCATTGGAGACAGTGAACTGAGACCGTTGACGGTAAATCTTTTCATGTTCAGAAGTGCTACCAGCACACAGTGGAATCTGTTTATTGCAGGACTTACCTTGTGTATTATTCCCACAATTATCCTTTACATCTGTGCACAAAAATATATTACAAGCGGACTGACAATGGGAGCTGTAAAATAAAGGAGGAATGAAGATGCAGTTATTCAGGATCATTCCGTTGGAAGAAGATCTGTGGGCGATCAATGAAATAGATAAGACGGTTATGTATGTGATAAATGGAACAGAAAGAGCTCTTCTTCTGGATACGGGACTGGGACTTACCGATTTAAAAGAAGAAGTTTTGAAACTTTGTGGAGAAAAATCTCTGATTGTTGTAAATACTCATGCTCATGTGGATCATAATTCAGGAAATTATCAATTTGAAGAAGTATGTGTGGGAAGGTATGACGAACCTTTTTCCCATCAGATCGTAGACCAGGAGCTGAGAGAAATGTCTGAGCTCATGTTCTTTGAAATTCCTGAAAAAGAGGGATTTTCGTTTGAAATGTGGAATCCCGGGCCGGCAAGAAAAATCTGTACAGTCAGGGATGGGGATATCTTTGATCTGGGAGATAAAAAACTTAAAGTTCTGGAAGTTCCCAGTCATACCCTGGGGTGTATTGCATTGTTTGAGGAGAAGAAAGGATGGCTTTTTACAGGAGATATCATGCTCACCTGGGAAGTGTGGGGACATTTGAATCCTGGAAAAAGTCCGCTTGCCCCATCTGCTTCTTTGCGTGTATACTATGAAAGCCTTTTAAAATTGAAGAAAATCAGAAAAAAAGTAAGCAGCGTTTTTCCTGCCCACGTCTGCGAAAAAGAAAAAGACTGTTATAAAAAGTATGCGTTATCTCCGGAAATTATAAATATATATTGTGACGGAATTGAGAAAATATTTTCAGGAGAACAGAAAGGTGAACCTTATTTTCATATGGTTGAAAACGGAAGTGTTGTGAAGTTTACAACAGGTGGTATTGTCTATCAGAAAGATAGGATGAATTAAATAGGAAAATATCGGCAAGTTGATTGATTATAGATTCCCTCAAAAAAATCCCCTGTACGGTTTGGTGTTTGTACGTAGATCCGGCACAGGGGATTTTGGTGTTTATAAGATCAGACTTTCTGATATTCTTTCTTTTTCTCAGCCTTGGCTTCGCAGGTAAGCTCAACACCAAGCTTACGGAAGCTGATCACATCCACATCGGAAAGCATTACGGAAGTATGAGCCTGGCATCCACGGAGATTCGGGATCTGTTCCAGGGCAAGGCGTGCGGCATCGCTGGTTGCGGCACTTATGGAAAGGGCGATCAGGATCTCATCAATGTGAAGACGTGGATTCCTGCTTCCCAGATATTTGGTCTTCAGCTGCTGGATCGGATGGATGGCATCCGGAGAGATCACATGAAGCTCGTGATCGATTCCTGCCAGCTCTTTCAGGGCATTGAGAAGAAGAGCTGCGGATGCGCCGAGAAGATCGGAGGTTTTTCCGCATACGATCTTTCCGTCAGGAAGTTCCAGAGCGGCGGCAGGGCCATTGGTTGCTTTTTCTTTTTCGAGGGCAGCCGGAACAACCTTACGGTCAGTGATCTCTGCATGAGCCTGCTGGAGAAGAAGCTCGATCTTACGTACCTCATTCTCTGTGCCGGAGCCGGAAACCAGAGCGTTCATGCTCTTATAATAACGGCGGATGATCTCCTGGCGGGAAGCCTCCTGGCATACTTCATCGTCAACGATGCAGTTACCTGCCATGTTGACACCCATATCTGTCGGAGATTTATAAGGGCAGCTGCCCATGATCTTCTCAAACATGGCCTGTACAACAGGGAAAACTTCTACGTCACGGTTGTAGTTGACGGTAGTTTTGCCGTAAGCCTCCAGATGGAACGGGTCGATCATGTTGACATCGTTCAGATCTGCAGTGGCAGCTTCGTAGGCAAGGTTTACCGGATGTTTCAGAGGAAGATTCCAGATCGGGAAGGTCTCGAATTTTGCATAGCCGGCTTTTACCCCACGTTTGTATTCGTGGTAAAGCTGGGAAAGGCAAGTTGCCATCTTTCCGCTTCCTGGTCCCGGTGCTGTGATCACGACCAGAGGTCTGGTAGTCTCGATATAATCATTCTTTCCATAACCCTCGTCACTTACAATAAAGGAAGTGTTGCTTGGATAGCCGGGGATCAGGTAAAGCTTGTAGACACGGATTCCCAGTTTCTCCAAACGTTTTTTGAAGAGATCGGCGCTTTCCTGGCCGGAGTACTGTGTGATGCATACGCTTCCCACATACAGGCCACGGCTTGAAAACTCATCCATAAGACGGAGCACATCTTCGTCATAGGTGATCCCAAGATCGCCACGTATTTTATTCTTGTCAATATCATTGGCGCTGATAACAATAACGATCTCCGCCTGATCAGAAATCTGCATCAGCATGCGGAGCTTGCTGTCCGGTTCAAAACCCGGAAGAACACGGGATGCATGGTAGTCGTCAAACAGTTTGCCACCGAATTCAAGATAAAGCTTGTTGCCGAACTGACCGATTCTTTCACGGATGTGTTCTGACTGCATTTTCAGATATTTGTCATTATCAAAACCTATTTTCATTTGTCTGATTTCCTCTCCTCTTTAATTTTCCAATTCACTGGGAACAGTATACTACAACTTTACGTTCACTGGCAATATCCAATGCGGTGTTTTTTCGATGGTATTTTTGTAATCTCGCAGTTGATTTATATGGTTTTTCTCTTTATAATAAAGAAATGACAAGAGGAGGAAAAAAATGAATAATCAACTGAATAATGATCAGGACGGGAAGCGACCTGACAACAAAGATCCCAGGCAGGGATCAGGTAAAAATCATCAGTCGATTCTGGCTTTTCTGATATGCCTCCTGGTCACACTGGTGTGCTTCGCGTTGTTTACCAATATGCTGAAGGATAACAGCAGTGAGATCTCCTATGATAAATTTATCGATATGGTGGATAAGGACCAGGTTAAGGAAGTAACGATCCAGTCCAGTACATTGACGATCGTACCCAAGAAAAAGAATTCCAAGTACGAGGATATGAGCTATTACACCACGAAGACCGAAGACAGTACAGCACTTACCAAGAGACTGGAAGGAAAGGGAATCAAGTTTGAGACCGATCCGCCGGATGTTTTTGGTGAATTTGTTGCAATGATCCTGAGCGTGGTTCTGCCGACACTGCTTCTGTTCGGACTTCTGATGTTCTCCATGCGCCGCATGAACAAAGGCGGCGGGATCATGGGCATGGGCGTAGGCAAGAGCAAAGCCAAGGCATATGTGCAGCAGGAAACGGGCGTTTCCTTTAAGGATGTGGCAGGTCAGGATGAAGCCAAGGAATCTCTCCAGGAAGTTGTGGATTTTCTTCACAACCCCGGAAAATACACAGCCATCGGAGCCAAGCTGCCTAAGGGCGCACTTCTTGTAGGCCCTCCGGGAACCGGTAAGACATTACTTGCCAAGGCAGTTGCAGGTGAAGCGCAGGTACCGTTCTTCTCTCTTTCCGGATCGGAATTTGTGGAGATGTTTGTGGGCGTGGGTGCCTCACGTGTCCGTGACCTTTTCGAGGAAGCCAAGAAGAATGCTCCGTGTATCGTATTTATCGATGAGATCGATGCCATTGGTAAAAGCCGTGATTCCCGCTATGGCGGCGGAAATGATGAGCGTGAGCAGACATTGAACCAGCTGCTTGCGGAGATGGATGGCTTTGATACATCCAAGGGACTTCTGATTCTTGCTGCGACAAACAGACCGGAGGTTCTTGATCCGGCTCTTCTCCGTCCGGGACGTTTTGACAGACGTGTGATCGTTGACAGACCGGATCTTAAAGGAAGGGTGGATATCCTGAAGGTACATGCCAAGAACGTACTTCTGGATGACACCGTTGATTTTGAAGCTATTGCACTTGCAACTTCCGGTGCGGTAGGCTCTGATCTTGCCAATATGATCAATGAGGCTGCGATCCTTGCAGTCAAGAAGGGACGTAAAGCTGTATCACAGAAGGACCTGGAAGAATCCGTAGAGGTAGTTCTGGTGGGAAAAGAGAAGAAGGATCGTATCTTAAGCAAACAGGAACGCCGGATCGTATCCTACCATGAAGTCGGACACGCACTGGTAAATGCACTCCAGAAGGATGCGGAGCCTGTACAGAAGATCACCATCGTACCCCGTACCATGGGAGCACTGGGTTACGTTATGCAGGTACCTGAGGAAGAAAAATATCTCAACACCAAGAAAGAGCTGGAAGCTATGCTGGTAGGCTATCTTGGCGGACGTGCTGCAGAGGAGATCGTTTTTGACACAGTCACTACAGGTGCTGCCAATGATATTGAGCAGGCTACCAAGGTGGCCAGAGCCATGATCACACAGTATGGTATGTCTGAGAAGTTCGGACTGATGGGACTTGCCACACAGGAGAACCAGTATCTCAGCGGAAGAGCAGTTTTAAACTGTGGTGATGATACCGCAACAGAGATCGATCATGAGGTGATGAAGCTTCTCCACCATTCCTATGAGGAAGCCAAGAGGATCCTTGGAAGTCACAGAACAGAGATGGATAAGATTGCGGAATATCTGATCCGCAAGGAAACCATTACAGGTAAAGAGTTCATGAAGATCCTCCGTGCAGTTCAGCAGGGCCTGGATATCCCGGAGGATCTGGATGATCTGATACTTTCCGAGGATGAAAAAGAAGTATCCGATAAACGGGACATTGAACTGATTGCAGAAAATAACGAGACTGCAAAAAGTACGGAATCGGTTCAGTTCAGACCGGAGATATCCGGACAGGAACTGACAGAGGATATGCAGGCACCGGAGAAAACAGAAGAATCTGCTCAGACAACAGATGCTGATCATACAGAAACAGAAGAAAAGCCGGGATCACAGGCATAAAACAGATCATAAGAAAACCGGGAGAAATCCCGGTTTTCTTATTACTGTAATAGCAAAACAGGAGAATAAAGTATGTTCATAATCGAGGAAGAATTAAAGAAGCTTCCGGCAAAACCGGGAGTTTATATCATGCATGGCGAGAAAGACGAGATCATCTATGTGGGAAAAGCCATAAGCCTTAAGAATCGTGTGCGCCAGTATTTCCAGAGCAGTCGTAACAAAGGTGCCAAGATTGAACGGATGGTTACACATATTACCAGATTTGAGTACATTATTACGGACTCTGAGCTGGAAGCCCTTGTGCTGGAGTGTAATCTTATCAAGGAGCATCGTCCAAAATATAATACTATGCTCAAAGATGACAAGAGCTATCCGTTTATTAAGGTGACAGTTCATGAGCCATACCCGAGGGTGCTTTTTGCCAGGAGAATGAAAAAGGACAAGGCAAGATATTTTGGCCCCTATACAAGCGGCGGAGCAGTAAAGGACGTGATCGAACTGGTGCGGAAGCTGTATCAGGTGCGCTCCTGCAACCGCAGTCTTCCGAGAGATACCGGAAAGGACCGGCCCTGTCTGTACTATCATATGAAACAGTGCAAGGCACCCTGCCAGGGATATGTCAGCCAGGAAGAATACCGGAAGAATATCAATAAGGTGATCAAATTTCTGAATGGAGATTTTCAGGACGCCATTAGTGAGCTGATGGAAAAAATGCAGAAAGCTTCGGAGGAAATGCGCTACGAAGATGCTATGGAATACCGGGACCTGATCAGCAGTATCCGGAAGATCGGGGAACGACAGAAGATCACCGGCTACGGGCAGGAGGACAGGGACATCATTGCAGTAGCTATGGATGACAGTGAAGACCTCAGGGATCAGGATGCGGTTGTCCAGGTGTTTTTTATCCGGGATGGCAGGCTGATCGGCAGAGATCATTTTTATCTCCGTGTGGCAAAGGGCGATACAAAGGCGCAGGTCCTTTCAAGCTTTCTGAAACAGTTTTATGCGGGAACGCCATTTATCCCATCTGAGATCATGCTCCAGAGAGAGATTGAAGATGCAGATATCATAGAGGAGTGGCTGTCAGGAAGAAGAAAGCAGAAGGTACACATCCGGGTCCCGAAGAAGGGAACAAAGGAAAAATTGGTAGAGCTTGCCCTGGAAAATGCCCGTATGGTACTTGCCAAGGACAGAGAACGGATCAGGCGGGAGGAAGGACGAACTATCGGAGCTGTTCACGAGGTGGAAGAATGGCTGGGCTTGAAAAATGTGGTGCGCATGGAAGCCTATGATATTTCAAATATCAGTGGCTTTGAGTCTGTGGGATCCATGGTAGTTTATGAAAAAGGCCGTCCCAAACGCAGTGATTACCGTAAGTTCAAGATCAAATGGGTACAGGGACCCAACGATTATGCCAGCATGGAAGAGGTTTTGACCCGAAGGTTCACTCATGAGAGTAACGGAGAATTTGACAGCTTTGCAAGGCTTCCGGATCTGATCCTGATGGATGGTGGAAGAGGGCAGGTAAATATCGCTCTGAAGGTGCTGAATGAGCTTGGGATAAGCATCCCGGTCTGCGGTATGGTCAAGGACGATCATCATCGGACGAGAGGCCTGTATTTCAACAATGTGGAGATTCCTATTGACACATCCGGCGAAGGCTTTCGCCTGATCACCAGGATCCAGGATGAAGCCCACCGGTTTGCCATTGAATACCATCGTTCCCTCAGGAGCAGGGAACAGGTCCATTCTATCCTGGATGATATCCCGGGGATCGGTGATACCAGGAGGAAAGCTCTTCTGCGTAAATTTAAATCTGTGGAAAACATCCGGGATGCATCGGAGGAAGAACTGGCACAGACAGAGAGCATGAATGCCAGAAGCGCCCGTCAGGTCTATGAATTTTTTCATAAATCCTGATGCTGCATTGCAGTTTCAGCAGTGATTGTGTATAATTGAAGATAAGGTGTCTCACGCCCCGGTAAAACGGCAGTGAGAATGCAAACTTTCAGCGAAAAGGAGACAAAAGTATGAAGGGTGTACAGTTGACAAAGATGGTACAGGAACTGGAGCTTAATAATCTGACTCCGGAGATCGACCTGTCAGGCATCGTGATCAAGACTGCGGAGATCAACAGACCTGCGCTTCAGCTTACCGGATATCTGGAGCATTTTGCCAATGAACGAGTTCAGATCATCGGATATGTAGAGTATACGTATCTGATGCAGCTTAATGAGGAGGAGAGACGTTTTAAATATGAACGTTTCATTTCCAGCAAGATCCCATGTGTTATTTTCAGTACCATGACCCGTCCGTCTCAGGACATGATCGATCTGGCTGTTAAATATAATGTTCCGACATTCGTGACAGAAAGAACAACATCCAGCTTCATGGCAGAGATCATCCGCTGGCTGGGCGTACAGCTTGCACCATGTATTTCTATTCATGGTGTGTTGGTTGATGTTTACGGCGAGGGAATCCTGATCACAGGTGAGAGCGGTATCGGTAAGAGCGAGGCAGCCCTGGAGCTGATCAAGAGAGGCCATCGTCTTGTCAGTGATGATGTTGTTGAGATCCGTAAGGTCAGTGACGTAACACTGGTGGGATCTGCACCGGATATCACACGTCACTTTATCGAACTTCGTGGTATCGGTATCATCGATGTAAAAACACTGTTCGGTGTTGAAAGCGTTAAGGATACCCAGTCCATCGATCTTGTGATCAAGCTTGAGGAGTGGAACAGAGACAAGGAATACGATCGTCTTGGACTGCATGAGGAGTATACAGAGTACCTTGGAAATAAGGTAGTATGCCATTCTCTTCCGATCCGTCCGGGCCGTAACCTGGCGATCATCGTTGAGGCAGCGGCTGTCAACCACAGACAGAAGAAGATGGGATACAATGCGGCAGAGGCTCTGTACAAGCGTGTACAGGCAAATCTTGCGAAAAAAAGAGAAAATCCAGATGACGAAGAATAAGAGAGGGTAAGAAATGGGAACATATTGTTTTGGAATCGATGTAGGTGGAACAACTGTAAAATGCGGACTTTTCCGTACGGATGGTACTCTTGTTGAGAAATGGGAGATTCCAACCCGTAAAGAAAACAATGGAGATCAGATCCTTCCTGATGTGGCAGCAGCAGTAAATGCCAAGATGGAAGAAAAGGGTATCTCCAAAGAGGAAGTGGAAGGCGTCGGGATCGGTGTTCCGGGACCGGTAAACTCCAAAGGCGAAGTATCACGTGCAGTAAATCTCTTCTGGGGATATAAGAACGTTGTGGGAGAGATGGAAGAACTTACAGGTCTTCATGCGGAAGCCGGAAATGACGCCAATGTAGCGGCATTGGGAGAGGCATGGAAGGGTGCTGCAGCAGGCTCCTCCGATGTGATCATGGTCACACTTGGAACAGGTGTAGGCGGTGGTATCATTGTTGATGGAAAGATCGTGACCGGACATCACGGAGCTGGCGGTGAGATCGGACATGCCAATGTGGATCATCATGAAACAGAATCCTGCAACTGTGGAAACAGGGGCTGTCTGGAACAGTATGCTTCTGCGACCGGAATTGTCCGCATGGCAAAAAAAGAGCTTGCAGCTTCCGGTGAGAACAGTGTTCTCAGAGATGCCGGAGAGATTTCAGCAAAAGCAGTTCTGGACGCATTTAAGGAGAATGATCCGGTAGCTGTAGCAACCATGGAAAAGGTCGGAGAGCAGCTGGGTGGTGCTCTTGCCATTATTTGCTGTGTGACAGATCCGGAGACCATTGTTATCGGCGGAGGAGTTTCCAAGGCCGGACAGCCGCTTATTGACTGTATCCGGAAATATTACAGAGAGTATGCTTTTGAATCCTGCAAGGATACTCCTATCGTGATCGCGACACTTGGCAATGATGCAGGAATCTACGGTGCAGCCAAGATGGTACTTTAACCGAACCAGGGAAGTCCCCTGCTTCAATTGCGAAAAGTAATAAGCGGTGGGTGGGACTTGCCTGAACTGATAAACTGCGAGACAGTAAGAAGTTATGAAAAGTAAAAAAAGTGGTTTCCATATTTCAGGAAACCACTTTTTTTATATGTTGTTTATGAAAGATACCTATAATGGAGATCATTCATAATATTCTACCGGATCTTCGCCGGTGTCATCGCCACCGGTATCACCGCTGTTATCATAGCTGCCGTCATCACCACCGGTGTTGTCGTCTGTTCCGGAATTGTCAGTATCATCACCGGTATTATCGGAACCGTCATCGGAATTGTCAGTATTGTCAGTGTCGGTGCTGTCAGTACTGTCCGGAGCTGCGCTTGGAATCGCTTCAGCTGCTGCATCGGTATCGGCGTCCGTATCTTCGTTATTATAATAGTCCTCTTCATCGTAATCGCTGCTGCCGTAGAAATGCTGATCACAGTATTCGGTGGGAAGACTGGAGATATCAAAATACTCTGTGATAGTCGGGCATCCGGATCTGGGAAGAAGACCGGTTTCTGCGCAGACACTGGCTTTTTCCACACTGGAAGGCATATCGAAATCTCTGTCCTCCAGGCCCTCGTGGATACGGGTCATAACCTTTTTCCAGAGGTTTTTGTGGAAGTTACGGGCATCTTCCGGAATTTTTTCGTTGTTGTCATAGCCAGACCATACTGCACAGGTGTAGTACGGTGTGTAGCCTACGAACCACAGGTCATTGTAGTCCTCTGTAGTACCTGTTTTTCCGGCTACAGTCATATTATCCAGCTGGCAGGCGGTACCGGTACCTTTTTTTACAACGTCTTCCATGGCGCTTGTAAGAAGATAAGCGGTACTGTCTTTGATCACAGATCTGGAAACGGAGGAGTTCTCGATCAGAACATTTCCGTCATGATCAAGGATCTGTGTATAATAGATCGGTTTGATATAGTTCCCGCCATTAGCAATGGCTGCATATGCAGCACAAAGTTCCACGTTCTTGACACCTTTGGTGATACCGCCAAGAGCAGTAGCCAGGTTGGCGTCACTCCAGATATTTCCGTTGGCATCTTTATCTGCCTCAGTTCCGTGAGCTAGTGTGGTGAAACCGAAATCATCCAGATATTTAAGGCCGAGAGCCGGGGTAACCTGCTCCAGGCATTTAACAGCTACAACATTGATGGAATTCTGGATCGCTTTGCGGATGGTGGTCTCGCCGCCGTAGCTTCTTGAGGCGTTGTTGACAGGAGATCCGTCCGGGTATTCGTAAGGCTCATCCATAAAGGTTGTAGCAAGTGTATCGCCTTTTTCGTTCAACGCAGGTGCATAGGTGGAAACGATCTTAAAGGTAGAACCAGGCTGTCTGGTCGTATCAGTGGCACGGTTCAGGGTCAGGCTGGCTGTTTTTTCGCCACGGCCTCCGATCAGGGCTTTTACGTAACCAGTATGCTGGTCAATGACAGTCATGGAAGACTGTGGCTGTGGCGCAAAGTTTACACGCTCAGATACTACGGTGCTTCCGTCTGCCAGGATGTTAGCCTTGTATTGATCCACATACTGCTGACCTTCCTCAGGAGAATCAAAGAGAAGATCAAATTCCGGATCCTGATCACGGAAATACAGCTGCAGCATTTCTTTGCTGTAGTTTGTCTGTTTTCCATCCGGGCTTTGTACAGTCAGTGCATAATCCAGTTCATACTGAACATTGGCCGGATAGTTATCAGGGTTTGCATATTCCTCATCAAGGATCTGCTGCATGTTGGAATCCAGGGTTGTCATGATCTTCAGACCACCGCTGTAAAGAAGATTGGTAGCCTGTGTCTTGGTATATCCTTTAATGTTCATCAGGTCGCTGATGACCTGATTGGTAACCTCATCTTCGAAATACGTGTAAACGGTACTTTCTTCTTCGGTGTTCTCAAGCTGTGCGGCCTGGATACGGGAATAAACGTCATCATTCAGTGCTGCATTATATTCATCCTGTGAGATGTAATTCTGATCCAGCATGTGATCCAAGACTTCCTTCCGTCTCTTGGAGTTTGCCTTTGGATTGGTGATCGGATTGAATTTGGTAGGGTTCTGCGTGATGCCGGCAAGGGTGGCACATTCAGAAAGATTCAGATCCCATACGTCTTTGTTAAAGTATTTTTTGGAAGCGGCCTGTACACCGTAGGAACCTGCACCCAGGTTAATGGTATTCAGGTAATTCTCAAGAATCACATTTTTGTCATATTTTTTTTCAATCTGTACAGCAAGGTACTGCTCCTGGAACTTACGTGTGAAACGTTCCAGCTGTGTGGATTCGTTGGTCCAGTCAGTGAAAACATTATTCTTCAGAAGCTGCTGTGTGATGGTACTGGCACCCTCGGAAAAGTTACCGGTGGTGATCGCCTTCATTCCGGCACGTGCGATACCGCGGACATCAATACCGTTATGTTCATAAAAACGCTCATCCTCAATGGCTACCACTGCATGCTGCAGACTAACCGGGATCTGGTCCAGGGAGACCGGAAGACGGTTGGATGTAGGGGCTGAAAGCTGTCGCATCTGTGTTCCCTGGTCATCATACAGGAAGGTTGCATATCCGAGAGGTGAAATATCCACATCGTTGACGTCAGGTGCTCCGGCGATCACGCCCCGGAAGGAGCCGATACCAAGGCAGACAACCATGACGCAGACTGCGATCAGAGCTGTAAATAAAACCCGGATAAACGAAACGTGTGCTCTTTTTTCCAGCATGGAAGTACGGGAGATCAGAGCATTCCGCTTCTTGGAAGTGGATCTTTTTCCGTAGTTCATAATATTCCTCCTTTATAATCCGTTTCATTATAACAAATATGAGATGCCAAATAAAGCCTTAAAAAAAATTTCACAATTCATGATATCTTATACATTGTGCAATGAAGATAATTATTATACAATAAAGAAAATTCTGCCTGAAACAGAGGGTTGGATATAGATAACGGAGGCGTAAACCATGCTGGAACATTATAAAACCATATACGAAGGCGGCGAAGGCGAACTTGTGGAAAAAAAATCCCGTTTCATCGCAACCGTCCGTCCTGTGGAAACAGAAGAAGAGGCCCTTGCCTTTATCGAAGAAATGAAAAAAAAATACTGGGATGCACGTCATAACTGCTATGTATATTCCGTAGGGATGAACCGGGAAGCCACCCGCTGCAGTGATGACGGAGAACCATCCGGAACAGCCGGAAGGCCTATGCTGGATGTACTTCTGGGAGCCGGAATCTATAATGCGGCCATTGTGGTGACCAGATATTTTGGAGGTGTCCTTCTTGGGACAGGAGGGCTTGTGCGGGCATATTCCGGTGCAGTCCAGGCAGGACTGGCGGCAAGTACCGTCATTGAGAAGCATCATGGGATCTCTCTTCAGGTGACGACGGATTATACAGGGATCGGAAAGATCCAGTATATCGCAGGAGAAAGAAGTTTGCCGATCCTGGATTCCGAATATACCGACAAGGTTGTCCTGAAGCTTCTTGTGCCGGATGATCAGGTCGAAGAGGTGAAGAAGGCGATCACAGAAGGAACAAATGGAAGAGCCGGACTTGAGAAGGATGCAGAACTGTATTTTGCGAAAGTAAACGGAGAAGTGAAGACCTTCGAAAAGTAAAAGAAAAGAGAATGTCAGTATAAAAATACCCCGGGAAGAGGGCAGATGATCTGCGTTACAGTCTGCTCTTCGCGGGGCTTTTTTATTTCAGAAAATTATTCCTGTCAGCATTTCTCCGGTTCCGGATAATCCACACCAAAGGTATCAACAGTCATGGAGCTGATCTTCTGCTCGTCAAGAGGACGGTCACTGTAGTCCGTGTCTGTCTCTGCGATAGCATTTACAACATCCATGCCCTCAATGATCTGACCGAATGCAGCATAGCTTCCGTCAAGATGCGGAGCAGCCTTGTGCATGATAAAGAACTGGCTTCCGGCAGAGTTCGGATTCATGGCTCTTGCCATGGAGAGAACACCTGGTGTATGCTTCAGGTCGTTTTTGAAACGGTTCTGGGAGAACTCACCCTTGATGCTGTATCCCGGGCCACCCATACCGGTTCCGTCCGGGCATCCGCCCTGGATCATAAAGCCGTTGATGACACGGTGGAAGATCAGGCCGTCATAAAAGCCTTTTTTTACAAGGCTGATGAAGTTATTTACTGTGTTCGGGGCAACTTCCGGATATAATTCCGCTTTCATTACATCGCCATTATCCATTGTGATGGTAACGATAGGATTTGCCATAGTTTTCGCACTCCTTTTCAAAAAGTATTGTATTTCGCTGTTCGCTCTATTATAATATGCAAAGAATAATTGTGCAAGAAAAAGGTGGAAAATATGGTCATAGAAACGCATGATCCTGAGGAAACATTCGAGGTCGGAAGGACGATCGGAATGAATGCGAAGCCGGGACAGATCTACACACTGACAGGCGATCTGGGAGTTGGAAAAACCGTGTTCACACAGGGAGTGGCAGCAGGTCTTGGAATTACAGAACCTGTAAACAGCCCTACGTTTACCATTATCCAGGAATATGAAGACGGACGTCTGCCATTTTATCATTTTGATGTATATCGTATCGGGGATCTGGAAGAAATGGAAGAGATCGGATACGATGATTATTTTTTCGGGCAGGGAATCTGTCTGATCGAATGGGCGGAACTCATTGAGGAGATCCTGCCGGAAAAAAGGATCGAAGTTACCATTGAAAAAGATCTTGAGAAGGGCTTTGAATACAGAAAGATCACCATTGAGGAGAGAGGAGAAAAGACAGAATGAGAGTTTTGGCACTGGACAGTTCCGGAATCGTGGCATCCGTAGCCGTTGTGGAGGACGATACACTGGTAGCGGAATATACAGTTAATTATAAGAAAACACATTCCCAGACTCTTCTTCCCATGCTGGATGAGATCGTGAAGATGACAGAGCTGGATCTGAAGACGATTGACGCTATTGCGGTAGCCAAGGGACCGGGCTCTTTTACCGGACTCCGTATTGGCTCTGCTACAGCCAAGGGACTTGGACTTGCCCTTGACAAACCACTGGTCGGGATTCCGACTGTGGAGGCACTGGCCTATAATCTCTATGATGTAAACGGACTGATCTGTCCGATCATGGATGCCAGAAGAAAGCAGGTTTATACGGGAATCTATCGTTACGAGGATCACAGGCTCATGACGGTAAAGGATCAGATGGCAGTGGGAATTGAGGAGCTTCTTTCCATGCTGAATGAGATGGGAGAAGCCGTAACATTCCTCGGAGACGGAGTCCCGGTATTTAAAGATATCATCGCAGATAAGCTTACTGTACCGTTTTCTTTTGCACCGGCCCATCTTTCCAGACAGAGAGCAGGTGCTGTAGGTGCACTTGGTGTCCTTTATTATAAAGAAGGCAGAACCGAGACAGCGGCTGAGCACAAACCGGATTATCTCCGTGTTTCACAGGCTGAGCGGGAGCGTGCCCAGAAACTGAAAAAAGGATCAGAAGGGGAAAACGCATGATCTTAAGAGAAATGCTTGTGGATGATCTGGATCAGGTTATGGAGATCGAAGAGGAACTTTTTTCAGTCCCCTGGACAAAAGAGGGATTTCTGACATTTCTTATGAAAGAGAACGGGATGTTTCTTGTTGTGGAAGAAAAGGGCCGGATCCTGGGATATTGTGGTCTTCTTACGGTGCTGGATGAGGGGGATGTGACCAATGTGGCTGTCCGCAGAGACCGTCAGAGAGAGGGAATCGGAAATTTCCTTATGGAAAGTATGATCCGTCTGGCAGAAGAGCGTGGGATCACCATGATCCATCTGGAGGTCCGGGCAGGAAATGAGACTGCGATCCGGCTTTATGAACGTCAGGGATTTGTGCGGGATGGCCTGCGAAAGGGATACTATACAGATCCCACAGAGGATGCTGTTCTTATGACACGCACCGCAGTTTCTGAATAGGCTTACCCGGGAGAGGTACTTGTCTGTACGGGATAAGTATGCTAAACTTTGCCACAGAACAGGAAAAGAGGAAAAATATGTTAGATGTTTGTTTACTTGGCTGCGGAGGAATGATGCCGCTGCCACGCAGATGGCTTACCGCACTGATGACCCGTTATAATGGCAGCAGTCTGATGATCGATTGCGGGGAAGGCACTCAGGTGGCCATTAAAGAAAAGGGCTGGAGCTTCAAGCCTATTGATGTGATCTGTTTTACCCATTATCATGGGGATCATATCAGCGGACTTCCGGGACTCCTTTTGACTATGGGAAATGCAGACCGCACAGAACCGCTGACTCTGGTAGGCCCAAGAGGACTGGAACGTGTGGTAAGCGCACTTCGTGTGATCGCACCGGAGCTGCCCTTTGAAATTAAATTTATCGAGATCACGAAACCGGAGGAGGTTCTGGAACTGAACGGTTACCGGATCACTGCATTTCGGGTGAACCATAATGTTACCTGCTATGGATATACCCTTGAGATCCTGCGCCAGGGAAAATTTTCTCCTGACAGTGCCAGTGCACATGAGATCCCGCTGAAATTCTGGAATCCGCTGCAGAAGGGACAGACTGTGGAGGATGAAGGAAGGATCTACACACCGGATATGGTGCTTGGTCCGCCAAGAAAAGGGATCAAGCTTACCTATACTACAGATACCAGACCGACAGAGTCTATTTTACGTAATGCAAAAGATTCCGATCTTTTTATCTGTGAGGGAATGTACGGTGAAGATGACAAGATCGAAAAGGCAAAAGGCTACAAACACATGACGTTTCGTGAAGCGGCCACTCTTGCCCGTGATGCGGAAGTGGGGGAAATGTGGCTGACCCATTACAGCCCTTCTCTGGTACGTCCGGATGATTACATGGATACAGTACGTGAGATCTTTCCGAAGGCATGGCCGGGAAAAGACGGGAAGAGTGTGGAACTGAATTTTGAAGAGGACTGAAAAAATGAAAGATACATTAATTCTTGGTATTGAGAGCTCCTGTGATGAAACGGCAGCTTCCGTTGTAAAAAATGGAAGGACTGTCTTATCAAACGTGATTTCTTCACAGATCGAGATCCATAAACTGTACGGAGGTGTTGTACCGGAGATCGCCTCCAGAAATCATATAGAAAGGATCAACCAGGTCATCCAGGAAGCGCTGGACGAGGCAAATGTCACTCTGGATGATATTGATGCTATCGGTGTAACCTATGGACCGGGGCTTGTCGGTGCACTTCTTGTAGGTGTGGCAGAAGCCAAGGCTATTGCCTATGCAAGAAACTTGCCACTGGTAGGCGTGCATCATATAGAAGGACATGTTTCTGCCAATTATATTGAGCATCCGGATCTGGAACCGCCGTTTCTCTGTGCCATTGTATCCGGTGGACACACCCATCTTGTTATTGTGAAGGACTACGGCCAGTTTGAGATCCTGGGCCGAACCAGAGACGATGCGGCAGGTGAGGCATTTGATAAGGTTGCACGTGCCATTGGGCTGGGATATCCGGGAGGACCGAAGATCGATAAGCTGGCAAAGGAAGGAAATCCGGACGCTATCGAGTTTCCACGTGCAAAAATCGGTGAAAATCCATATGATTTCAGCTTCAGCGGCGTGAAGTCCGCAGTTCTTAATTATTTAAACGGGGCAAAAATGAAAGGTGAGGAAGTAAACCGTGCAGATATCGCGGCATCCTTCCAGAAGGCGGTTGTTGACGTACTGGTAGAGCATACCATGCAGGCAGCAGCTGATTTTGGCATGAAAAAGGTTGCCATTGCAGGAGGTGTTGCTTCCAACGGAGCACTTCGCACTGCTATGGAAAAAGCATGTACAGAACGTGGATACAAATTTTACCGTCCGTCACCGATCTTCTGTACGGATAATGCAGCGATGATCGGTGTGGCAGCTTACTATGAATATATCAGGGGAACACGCCACAGCTGGGATCTGAATGCGGTTCCGAACCTGAAGCTTGGCGAAAGATAAAAGAATCCGGGGTAATTGATCATGGGAGAGTGCAGAAATACAGCTATTGTCCTGGCAGCAGGCCAGGGAAAGAGAATGCACAGCAAAATACAGAAGCAGTTTATGGAGCTTGACGGGATGCCGGTGCTCTGTTATTCTCTGCGCTGTTTTCAGGAAAGTCCGCTGATCAGGGATGTGATCCTGGTAACAGGGGAGGAGTATGTTTTCTGGTGCAAAGAAGAAATCGTGGAAAAATATGGTTTTACAAAGGTTTCTGCTGTAGTATCCGGCGGAAAAGAACGGTACGATTCTGTTTATGAAGGACTTCGTGCGTGTAAAGACACAGAGTATGTGCTGATCCATGACGGTGCCAGACCATTTATTGATCATGGGATCATTGAAAGAGGACTTATGGCAGCAGCACAGACAGGTGCCAGTGTTACAGGCATGCCTTCCAAGGATACAGTTAAGATTGCAGATGAGGATGGGAATGTCAGTGAAACTCCGGATCGCAGCAGTGTATGGATCGTCCAGACTCCGCAGATCTTTCAGTACCCGCTGATCTATGGCGCATATACCAGCATTCGGCAGAAGGAAATGACCGGAATTACAGATGATGCCATGGTTGCAGAACATGAGACCGGGGTGAAGATCCGCTTTTCAGAAGGTTCTTATCGCAATATCAAGATCACAACACCGGAAGATCTGGTGGTTGCGGAGGCATTTTTGAAGGAATACAGAGAGTAGAATAGAGAGTAGAACAGGGTGAAAATCCCAGTAAATATGGACATATAGCAGAAATTGAAGCTATATGTCCAATTTTTTGAAAAAAATATCAAATTTGTTATTGACAGGGGAGATATTTGATGATAGAATACAACATGCGCTGACAAAACAGCACAAAAAATGTTGAAAAACATTATATGGAGAGATATCGAAGTGGTCATAACGAGGCGGTCTTGAAAACCGTTTGTC
>OGXW01000257.1_pt1 | contig 38415 bp, 31 predicted proteins | sample 1576341 | NCBI WGS metagenome assembly OGXW01 (sample SAMEA3541592, study PRJEB24748) | human gut metagenome | biome: human gut; feature: human-associated habitat; material: faeces | place: China | collected 2012
TACCCATTATTGTCACCGGGATCTCTGGTATAAGATGCTTCTTCGAATCTGTGCATCGATATACTGGTTCAATCCGTTTCTCCTTATCATGCTGAAAGAAGCGGATAAAGACATTGAGAATCTGTGTGACACGGCAGTTGTACACAGAGTCAATAAGAAGGAACATAAACTGTATCGACAGCTGCTTCTTCGCACAGTGGCGATGAACAGTCAGATTCCGTATGTGACGGCAAGTCTTAATGACAGTGGAATGGTGTTTAAAGACAGAATTCTGTATATGGTGAATATCCAAAAGCTGAGGAGAGGAATTCTGCCGGGAGTTTTGCTGGCGGTGCTGCTTGTTGGCGGGAACCTGGTATTTACTGTTTCAGCAGGGACAGACACAGTTTCGGTCAGGATGGCGAAATCTGGTCAGGAAAAGAATGCAGATCCAGAAGAAAAGAATACACCGGATTATGCACCATTTTCTGAAATGGTAAATATGCAGAAAAATGCAGAGACACAGAGTGAAGAGGAAGCGGCAGAGAATGCAGATTCGGAAGATTTTGTAAAGTCAGGCGAAAATGCAGATATAGAAACAAATTCTGAAGTGGCTGTGGAAAACAGTGGACAGATAAACGAAACGACAGATGATGGAAGTGATCCTGACAGCAACGGATCTGCATCCTATTATGAGAATCTGCCGGAAGGTGTGCCATATACCAGTGGATTCAGTACTCCTTCCGGTGTGGCATCGATTGTAGCAGCAGGGGAAGGCGATGAGGAATCCAGGGTTCTTTATGATAACGGAGACGGAACCTATTCCGATGATTACGGATTCCAATACAGCTATCAGGGAGATGGAAACTGGGCAGATACCAATGGAAATTCCTACCGCACCTGGAACGACGAAGATTACTATTACGGAAACCAGCTGGGGCAGCATGAACTTCAGGGCAGCAACGGCACTGTCGATGTAAAAGAGACTACAAACGGGGATTATTATTACCGTGATGCAGACGGTGTAGGATACACCGATAACGGTGATGGAACCTGGACCGATGAGAATGGAAATAACTATACGGAGTGAGTAAATATGACAAAAGAAAAATATTTGATTATGGCAGCTATCTTGGGAATATGTACAGTGAATATTTCAGGAAGCTATGTGATGGCAGCAGAAAACTCGCAGGAAGTACAAAGTTCAGAAGATAATGCATATCCGGAGCTTGGTAATTCCGAAGAGGAACAGGCATATCGAGAATTTTTGAGAAGCGGAGAAAATTTTTCGGATGTAGAGAATCTGGAAACAGTAATGTATGCTGTATATAACATTAATCAGGATAAAACGAAAGAATTGATTGTACGAGGAATGGACAGTGATTATGCATACAGATATCTGTTTTATGAATATGAAAACGGTCAGGTAAAGTCAGCGGGCTCTATGAAGAATTGGCAGAATGGTGGAGAAGGCGAAATGTATTATGCTCCAAATAATAATGCGATTGTAGTATACATGCGTTTGGCTGACCATAAAGAATATAAACTTTATCGGTTAAAAGATACTGTAGAGCAAGTGATATCCATGCACAGACAGAGTCTTGATGTACAGGGAACTGATGGAAACTATCATCGAGAGTATGCATACAGTGTCGAGAAGCCAGATGAAAATACAAAAATAGTCACAGAAAATGTATGGAATAAATTAGAGTCTTCACTTGTAGAAATTCCATTCTATGATTTTTCAGTAAAGACAGACATGCAGGTTTCAGAAGAGCAGGCTGCTGTATTAAGCACTACCCCATTTTATGGCATCTGGTGTTATGGAGGCAAAAGACAAGAGGATGCAAGTGCCTATGCACAAAGCATGAGACGCAGTGGTTATGATGCACAGGTATTTGTCACAACAGACTGGAGCAATCTTAATTCAGAGAAATTTTATGTAGTTACGGCTGGCATATATCAGTCTGAGAATGATGCAAATGCAGCTTTGAATTCTGTACAAAGTTTTTGTGCGAATGCTTATGTGAAATATTCCGGAGATTATCAGGGATAAGATTATAAAAGTAATATTTAATGAGCGTTTTTCGGGATAGAGGATGAAATCGAAAAACGCTCTTGTATTATGTTTGAAATTAAAAAAAAAACAGCCCACAAATAATGCCACATATAGACACATTAAAGATAAAAACCTATAATTGTATACAAATAGATTTTTATATGAAAAATAAATTTACAGATTAAGTATAAAAAAATAAATTACAACAAAAATTAAAGGGAAAGTGAAAACTGTATGAAAAAGTGTGTCAAATGTGAAAGAGATATTTTTGAGCAAACAGAGATTTGTCCATATTGTTCAGCGAAACAAAATATAAGTTTGGATGAAAATGAGATAAAAATAACCGAAAAGACAGAAGAGAAAACAAAAGCAAAAGTTATTTTGGCAAAGAGCAGTTTGCAGAAAGATAAACAAAAGACAGAAGAACAGGAGAAACAGATTCATCAGGAGAAAACAGAGGAAACACCTGAAGATAAAAACATATCAGAAAATGAGCAGATTACAATGGAGCCACCAATACAATATTGTTCTAATTGTGGAGCTAAGCTCAGAGAATCAGGGCGTTTTTGCTGGAAGTGTGGTGAACCTATATCACAGAAAAGTAAAGCATCAGAGACTGCGGATACAAGAAAAGAAAATAATGAAAAAATAGATACTGTAATTAATAATATAGCAGACATAGGAACTGGCATAGGAGAAAAAATAACAGAAGCCGGAGAAAAGATAAAACAGAATCCAAAAGGAATTATGAAAATATACTGTCTGCTTATGGCAATTAGCTACGGAAGTCTGGCTCTTCATGATATTCAATATATTACATCCTATTATCATAATACAATATGGGGATTGCTAATGGTATTGTCAGGGGGATGGATGGCATTTCTCTTTGCAGTGATCGGATTGCGATGTCAGAAAGAATATGGAAAAAATCTGTTTTATGGTTTAGCTGCCGGAGCTGTAGTAAAGAGTGTATTATATATTTACAGTATATATGAGAATTCGAAATATTACATAAATACCAGTTCTGACGTTTATGCAATTATTGGCATTGTAATAGCTGTTTCCATCTGTTACTGTATAATGAAAAAGAATGATTTTATTACATTTGGAAAAGATGATACAGCAGTGCAGGTGTTAAGAGAACTTCCGTGGGCGTTGAGTCAGACATTAAATGGAAAAAATGAAAACAGAGAAAGACCACAGAAGAAAGAAAATGAAACAAAGGTTACGGTAGACATAAATCTTCCACAGGGAAAACTCCAGTCTATGCTCAGTAGTAAAGCATTTCTTATTTTTGCAATTATTTATACGGCAAATCTGGCAGCAAATGTGTTTACAGCTTTTTCTTTATATAAGCTCTTCTTTCAGACACTGCCAATTTTGTTCTGTATAGGGATGTGGATGATATATTGTGAACGATATAAAGAACGAATGAGTACTTCGGGATTTTCACTTATTAAGGTTGTATTTGGATTTGAACTGGTACTAAGAGTTATTCTTCTTGTTATAGTGGTTATTATAGCTTTGCTTGTGGGATCTGATGCAGGAGTTGCATTGTTTTTTCTCGGAGCAATAATTGTCGGATTTGATATAGGATATTGGCGTTCTTTGAATCTGACAATAGGTTCTATGAGCGAGTGTGCAGTTCATGGAACCGGATATGTGGAGATGCATGCATCATGGTATGCAATTCTAATCTGGATATTTCAGACAATCATTAAAGTAGTTGGATTGGGAATAGCCTGTTATCTGCAGAGTCTTGCAAATAATATGAATATGACTCTGAACCAGTATGGGGAAGAAGTAAACGAAATAGTTGGTTATTTTACTGGCGAGCTGGGTCTGGGATATGGTCTGGGATACGGAACATCTTCAAACATGGTAAATTCGTTGCTGTCACCAGTGACAACGTGGATTCAAAACACATTAGGTTTCAGTCAGAGTCCGGCTGTAATGTTACTGGCAATTGCAGTTCCAGTCTGCAGTATCATTCTCTTCTTTAAAATACGTTCATATGATTAAATTCAAATCGAATACAGATGAGAATTGGTGCGTGATTCTGACTATCACAAGCCGATATATTCTTTTTGATTGAGACAAAAATATAAGGCTCAGAGTTCAGAGGCATGTAATAATAAAAATTACATGCCTCCATTTTTAAATGGAGAACAGACAAAATGAAAAAAAATCAAAAATTATTTAATATGTATATATTTGTTTTTATGATGTTATTTGTAAATATTATATTTAGCAGCAATGTATATGCGGAGAATGAGGATGTATCTGAAGCATATATTATTCCAGAATCAACCAGCAGATATCTGGAAGAAAGTGAACTTGCAAATCTGCCGCTGCAGATTCTCAACTATGCGAAAAATGAAATTTATGCCAGAGAAGGACGAATTTTCAGATCGGTGGAGTTGCAGACCTATTTTGAACAGCATTCTTGGTATCATGGAACGATTCAGCCAGATGATTTTGATGACGATACAATGCTTAACCAATATGAGTATGCGAATACACAATTAATAAGCAGAGTAGAACATAGCATAGATCCAAATGGATATCAGCCGAATCAGCCAGGATATAGTTATGATCCGATATATCAATATATTGCAGACAGAAATACAAAAAACACAGAAACTCCCGCCGTGATATCAGCAGAAGATCATAATTTTGTTGGAGGAAAAGCTGTTCAGACGGTCAGTTTTGAAGAACAATATGTAAAGAATGAAACAGGAATCCAGTATATGTATGGTGATATAAAAGGATTTGATTCGGAAGGTACGATGGTCTGGGAGCGAAAAACAAATCAATATATTTGTGCAGGATGTGCAGCGGTATGTAATATTAGCGAATATGATAAATTCTATTATTATGAAGAAGGGGGAAAGGTAGTTAAGCTTGATAAGGAGAAGGGAGAAATCCAATGGGAGACAGATGCAGGTGTTGCAGTTCCGATAACGGTGTTTGGATCAGATGGAACATTGTATCTTGCGTGTTCGTTTTCAGAAGCACCGGATTTTACTGCAATCAGTGAAGATGGGGAGATATTGAATCAGATAGATAATATTACAGGTGATTATTCAGAAGTGACAGATATACGATATCTTGGGAAACAGGTTGCTGTCACTTGTTATGAGGAATCAGGAGATACAATTTATCTGATTGATTTAGATGACTTTTCTTATCACAAAAGAGCGTATGATGAAAAACTTGACTGGTATGGCGGTATTTCGGATTTTAAGGCTTACGAGGCAGAAACAGGTGCAAAAGTAGTCAGATATGTAGACGAAGATATTGATGGTGATGGTGTGACAGAACTGTTGGCCTGCTCGGAGGATAATAATGGTAAAGAAAGATATTTCATATGGAAAAAGGATCAGGATGAACCAATGGAACTTGTCAGTTATACCGGAGAATTGGATGAAGCACCTGCGAAAGCTCTTTATTATAGTCAGGAAAAAGGAATGTTGGTTGTATATAATGAACAGGATTCCATGCAGACGTTTTCTTTTTATAGTATAGAAGATGCTGAAGTAAGATTAAATTACTGTGTATATCAAAAGAAAGAAGGTATGAAATGGGGGCTTTATCTTTATCAGGCATACAGTGAATTTGCAGGAGAAGAAACCAATCGAAGAATCAAGATGCTGGAGTATGGAATGGAAAATGACGAGAATAAAAAAGCAGCAGGCATTGTCTGGAAGGGTTATATAGATAAACTGAGCAAATTTGATTTTAAAAAGTCATGACAGGGAAGGTGGGATATCAGATGAAAAGAAAAGGTCATTTTTGCATAACATTGCTTGCACTGGGAAGTGCAGTAATTATTGGAAGTGTACCGGTGAAAGCCGCTGAAAAAGCGGGTATTAACGATTTCATCGGCTATTACAGGGTAGATATAGATGATTCAGTGCCAGAATGTAACTGTGAAGTCAGGGCACTGGAATTTATGGTAGATGGACGGCTGCAGGAATTTCAGGGACTGAATGCCGCAACAACAGGAACAACTTTGCTGTATAGATTTACAAATTATAACATTATAGGAAACGTACTGGAAGCCAGTTATGACCACGCATATGGATATGCAGAAACAGAGCATGGCTGGGACTATGTGCCGTTAGAGGAATACCCGTCAGGTAAGCATCAAATGGTTCTCACAGAAGATGGAAATATTATCTGTGATGGTCAGATATGGTATCGATATGACAGGGAAACAGAATAAGAAATAGTAATGCGTAGGAGGAATGAAAGTATGATATGTCCAAAATGTGGCGGTAATGTATATGAAGGAGATAAGTTTTGTCAGAATTGTGGCGCAGAACTTGAAAAGAAACAAATAAAAAAATCGAAAAAAAGAAACAAAAAAAAGATTTTTATAACAGGAATAGCAGTTGTTGTGGCTGGAGCAATTGGACTGACAGGTGTTGTTGTAGTTAAGAATTTAAATAAGGCAGATAATGCGTATGTATATTTTTCAGACGGTCAGTATGAACTTCTGACTAATTTGAAAAAGGACAGAAACATTAATTTTTCCAGCGGAACAGAAGATAACTATGACAAATCAGGTCTGGTGAAATTTTCTAATGATGGAAAATATATGTATTATTACAGCCAGTATACTACCGGAAGTTATACCGGAACTTTATGCAGGGCAGAATGGGCGAAATTAAGCCAGAATTCCGAAAGAAATGAAAAATATATAGATGTTATAGATACAAATATTCCTACATATTTCAGGTTTGCAAAAGATGACGGTATTGTTTACAAAAATGATATGAATGATCTTTTTTATTATAATGGTAAAGAATCCGTACGTATTGCAAAATCCGTAATGGATTATGAGACAGACGGATCTGATAGAGTGATTTATACGGTAAGCAATGAAGATGGTTCGGATAACAAACTGGAAACATACCGTTTGTATGGAATAAACCTTGATGCCCCGGAAGAAAAGAAGAAATTGGCTTCCGATGTTTCGTACATTGTGAACCAGGATGATTTTGATAATATTTTTTACAGCAGATCAACTTCTGATAATGATACAGAACTATACGTAGTCGGATTTGATAAAGAAAAAGAATGTCTTGGAAAGCAGAGTTCTAATATTTATTACAAAGATGGTGAAATTTATTATACCGTAAGCAATGGGAATAGTGTAAGTCTTTATGATTATGTAGATGATCCGGAAAAAGAAACTGACACAGAGAAAAATGAACCAGAAGAACCTCGATATGTGTATGAGCCACTTGATTGGTATTGTTATGAAGAAGATTACGATGAGATTTACACCTCATGTTCTCAGACATGTACATTTCTTGCAGATGAGGAAATGACATCTATCGAAGGGCAGACAGAGGATGGATTCATACAGTTTACTGAAAAGTATAAAAATCTGGAGAATAAGCAGGGATATTTTTTAGTGACGGATGAAGTAAAAGAAGATCTGATAAAACTGTCAGAGGACTATGGAGAGGGATACGATGATGAATGGCTGGAATTCTGTTTTGCACAGGGTGCAGAAGAGGATTCAGAGGATGAATGGGTGGACAGCAGTGAGTATGTGAGAGAACAGCTTAAAGATACAAATAACAATTATTCGTTGAGAGATCTCTGTTGTTATAAGGACGGTAAAATCACAACAATCAGCAAGGATGTTATTGCTGTAAAAAATTATGCAAATTGTTTTTCTTATGCAACTAAAGATATGATCACAGACAGGATAAAACTGGAAGATGTAAGTGAATGCAGTGATGTTGAAGAACTGTTCAAAGTAACACTGGGAGAACAGAACTGCCTTATTCCGTATGATAAAGATGTATCAACGGTTAAATTTTCAAAAGAAAGTGCGGAGTATCTGAACAATGTAGGAAATGATACCTGGATTTATGTTTATATGGTTGGCAACAGTGTTTATGTGCTGGAAGATGATGGTACGTTACTGGCAGCACCGGTAAAAGATTCTGTAGCGGGAAAATTTACTAAAATTGCAGATGATGCGATGTATTTAGGAAGAAGTGACACGATTTATTATTATGGCGTAAAGAAAGATACGGATACATTAGTTTATGATATTTATTTCTGTACAGATGGTAAAAGTACATTGAAGGCAGAGAATATGGAAATGGACGATTTCACTGTTTATGATGATATGATTCTTGTTGCAACTATGGGCAGCAGTTATTCAGAATATGAGCTTAGTATGATATCTGAAAATGGAAATCAGGTAATTATTGCAGATGATGTATCACAATATGTCAGAGCAGATGAAAAAAATATGCTGTATATATCTGATGGAGATCTGTATGTGTATGATGGAAAAGAAAGAAAACTGTTAGGATTGGATGTGGATTATTTCTGGACAAAAGATAAGATAGAAATGAAGTTAAAGACAGATGAATGGTGTTAAACCATTCATCTGGAAGTAATGGGGAGGAAAGGAATGTATGAGGAAAGGTAATTTTTTTAAAGGTATGTTTCTGACTTGTATTTTATGGATGTCAGGTGTGTTTCTTTTCGACCAGAGCGTTATGGCAAGGAAACGAACAAGTGAAACGGATGCTAATACTCAGACAGAAGAGAGTACTGCAAATACAAAACAGAATACTGCACCAGGGCTTGGTTCATCAGAAGAAGATCAGGCATATATAGAATACGATAGTGCGAGAAATTTTCAGAAAGATTGTGAAGAGATGTATGACTTGAGTTATGCAGTAAAAGATCTGGATGGAGATGGTATTCATGAATTTATTGTCAAAGGAAAGACAGATACTGAGGGCAATATGAAATATAAATATATTTTTTACAGATACAAAGATGAAAACGTACAGATGATCGGTTCAATAGAAAACTGGCAGAATGGAGGGGAAGGCGAACTGTATGCCACTGAGAAGGCAGGAGCAGTTGTGACATTTTCGAGAATTGCTGATCGAAAGACCTACAAAGTTTATAACATCAGAGATACCATTGATGAAAAAATGCGCATATATCGCCAGGACACTACTAATAATGACACAGCAGGAAACCGAATCTGGATATATGGAACGCTGGATCCAGACAACAACGAAATGAATACACCAGTATCCAATGAACAGGAATGGACGCAGTTTGAGAATGGGCTGAAAGAAATTACGTTTTATGGGGATGAGGAATGAGAATGAAAAAGAGAGGAATGTTGTTACTGACATGTGTGGCGTTAATTGGAAGTACATCGAATGTTTACGGGGAGTCATTTAATGTACAGAGTCCAGGAATGGATATCTTTAATGCAGCGAACGAAGATGGATTAACCAAGTGGGAGATAGAAGAGAGATTAGGATATAGTGACAGGTCTGAAAGTAAATTTCATTCAATATACGATTATAACATAGGCAGTGTCGAAGGCGAATTAAAGGTTAGATATGATGATGCATATTTGTTATCAGCAGATGAAATTACAGATAATATAAATGAAGATACGCAGGTAGGAAGACTTCTATGGAAAGAAAAAGATGTTAATTCTGATAAAGTATATGATTATCAAATAGAAAATTTAGACGATTTAAATTTTGAAAGTTCCTTAAATGAAGTATTAAATGATTTTCAAGAAGTTCCGTCATTAATTGAAATCTGGCCATCGAATGATGATAAATATATGGGAATAAACTATAGAGATTATCCGATGTATAGTGAGAGAGGAACACTGGTTTTAACATTTGAAAATAATCAAATAGCTAAAGGCTGTAATTGGCAGTTTGAGATACCGGAAGGAAAAACATTATCTGATTATTCTGTCCTGATTTGTAATTGCTGGCTGAAAAACCTAAATGAGTTACTTGAAGTAGCAGAGAATCAGAAGATAGATAACACAGATGATGTAGTGGCTAAAAAAATTTATATATCATCTTTGAGAAATCTAAACAATTATTATTTAAAAGCTTTTAAAGAAAAAAATAAAAAAGAAATGCAGATTTTTGATTCGGCATTAAGAAACTTATATTTAATAAGTAGCGGAGAAGGAAAGGGATCTTTTTATAGTAAAATATGCGAATGGGAAGATGCAGTATATGAAGAAGGCAATCAAGTCGAAATAGATAAATTTGTATCTGATTTTTTGAAGATATGGAGAACATCTGATAAATGCAAATTAACATGGGACGAAATAGTAAGTCAGGATGAATCAGAATATCATGCAGCTTTTTGTCATCAACCGGTGCGTTTTTTTGAAGAAGTGTATGATGAGAATTTACAAATTAAAAATCAAAAATATATTGTGATGCCATATGATCCAGAAGAGTTTGATGTAGAAAGTATACTTTAAAAATATCATTGATTCAGTAGTTTGAGGTTGAAAATATCTGGCAAGATAAGGTTAAGGGGGAAGCGTATGAAAAAGAGAGGAATTTTATTACTGATTGTAGTGATGATTGGAAGTACATCGAATGTTTATGGAGAAACATTTAATATAAGGTGATGCTTGTTAAGCATGAGTATGACTATGATGAAGAGTTTGAATTGTATGATCTGCGAAATAATCTGTTGTTATCATTAGATGAAAATGAAACAGTAAAGGATATGGGAAAGAATATATTGCTTATTGAAACAGAAAACGATGATGAAACTTATTATAAATTTGTGAGATTTAATGGAACTTCAATGTTTAATATGATTGATATTTCGCAAGCTAAGAAACTTATGGATTCGGAAGAATAAATTAAAAATTTTAAGGAGAAATAACATGATAAAAACCAGTTTATTTAAAAAAATCTGCTTTGCCATGGCAACACTGACACTGGTAAATGGCATATCCATTACCAGTGTTAATGCGATGGAAAATGATGAAAGCAGTCAGGAAGCGGCGCAGACGGATTTTTATATTATGGCAGATTCAGACAGCAGATATTTACAGGAGGCAGAACTTTATGGATTACCTGTGCAGGTTTTGAATTATGCAAGAAACGAGATCTATGCAAGAAAGGGACGGATATTCGATTCAGAGGAACTGCAGGAATACTTTGGGCAGCAGTCCTGGTATGAGGGAACGGTTCAGGCAGATCGGTTTGATGACAGAACCATGCTAAATCAATATGAATCTGCTAATGTTCAGGTACTGAAAAAGATAGAATATGAAGTCGAACCAAACGGATATAAATTAAATCAGAAGGGCTATAATTTTGATGCAATAGATCAGTATGCCCAAAATCAGTCCGCTAAAGATGCTGCGTATTATAAGACAAGAAAGTCGGAAGAAGGATACCAGTATTTTGGCGGAGGTAAAGTAAATTCAGTTTCATTTGATATCAAATATGCAGAGACAGAAATAGAAAATATGTCGAATATGTATGCACTGATAAAGGGGATTGACGAGAATGGAAATGTTATCTGGCAGAGAAAAACAGATCAGTTTTCTGTTGTTGGGACAGGTGTACAGGTAATAGGAGAGCATGAAGACAGATATTATTATGAAGAAGGAGGAGATGTTGTAGCACTGGACAGAAATACCGGGGAAATTCAATGGAGAGCAAGCGCAGATGTGCTAAATACATCAGCAGCCTTTGGAGATGATGGCAGTCTTTATATAGGATGTTATGAAGGAAAGAATTTTGTAGCAATTGATAAGAATGGAAATATTTTGTGCACCATAGACCGTTTGTCGGACGAATACGTGGATGTGACGGATATAGAATATCTGGGTAATCAGAATCAGGTTGCAGTGACACTTTATGATGAAACAAATCCGCCTGTATATCTAATAAATCTGGATGATTTTTCTTATTACAGAAAAGAAGACTGATATATTATTTTTGCCGGAACTGAAACAAACTCACACGGAAAGAAGTACGTGTGCTATAATTAATATCAAAAACAGGAGGAAAACGAATATGAAGAAAAAGAATATGTTAATGTGTTTTTTGATTCTGGTTTGTACATTGTTTTTTGCATTACCGGTACAGGCAAGAACAACAGAGGTTTCCAGGGTAATGAACAGAAAGATGTCTTCGGCGGCATATGAGTTGGGAATGCGCCATGTTCCCAGTATGAACAGACGCTCATCGGTAAATTTCTATAACCGTACAGTAAGAAGCACGAGAGTAACATACGCAGCCAAGGGAAAATATTCTTTCAACTGTTCTTATCTTCAGGGCGAAACGTATTACAAGAATAAGGCTGGCAGATGGAACGTGTGTATCAGAGACAGAAGCCTTTCTTTATATGGAGTAAAAGTTGGGATGACTCCGGCGAATGCATATCAGCGATTTACAAGATATAAATGGCGAAGAGTTTGGCAGGGAAGAACCGGATGCATGTATGTAAGAGCGGGAAAGGTGATTTCTCTGAACATTCGCAATGGAAAAATTACTGGTATGTCATATAAATGGCAGATGGAGTCGGAATATTAAATAAAGGGGGAAACGCTAATGAAAAAGAAGAAAAATTTTATCGTGCTTGCTGCTATTGCACTATTGTTCATACTTGCAGTGCCGGTGTCTGCCGCGAGTGGAACAATGAAACTGAACAGGACTCAGGTTTCCATGTATGTTACAGAAAGTACTACGCTCAAAGCCCTAGACAACAGAGGAAGAACCAAAACAGCATCATGGAGATCCAGCAATACACGGATTGCGATGGTCAGGAATGGAGTAGTAACTGCGAAGAAAGCGGGTACGGTGACGATTACAGCGACCAGTAACGGAATAAAAAGAAGCTGTAAGGTAACGGTAAGAGGTGACTGGTATCAGAAAGTTCTGAGATCTTATGGAGCTTCCTACAGAGTGAGAAATAACTGGGATGGAAAACTTACCACAGTGTATCGGCGAAACTTCAGCAGATACCGTCTGATCGATATAAACAACGATGGAATAAAAGAACTCATGCTGCAGAACTATCCATGGGCTGTATTCTTTACATATTATAAAGGTAAGGTTACACCGTTAATCTATGGATCTACGCGAGGTGCTTATCTGAAAGGACAGTATCTTACAATAGTAACCGGAACATCCTCTGAGAATATATGCCGGACATATGTTTTACAGAATGGAAAGTTAAAACAGATCATAAATTATTTCCATACCACAAGCAGTGCATATCGAGTTCCAATTTATAAAGTAAACGGGAAAAAATGTTCAAAAACAGCATTTTACAAAGTCTACAATAAATATAGAAACAATGCAAAATTATTATTCTAAAGCAATTCCCGTGGCGAAAGCTGCGGGAATTTAAGAAAAAGTGATATTGACTCTTTTTAATAAAATAGTTATAATTCTAAGCGTTTGAATTATAACTATTTTATTTTGCGTCAAACGCTAACAGGGAAGGAACGTGAAACATGGACACATCATTGCACTATCTGACAATGGCTAACCAGATGCTGATTCAGAAGAGACTTCTGGAGCGGGTGAAGGCTTCGGGGCTTACGCTTGGACAGCCGAAGGTTCTGGATTATCTCAAGGACCATGATGGAGTCAGTCAGAAGGAAATTGCGGCGGGCTGTTTTATTGAGGCGGGATCGCTGACTTCAATTTTGAACCGTATGGAAGAGAAAGGTCTGATCGAGCGGCGTATGCTCAATGAAAACAGAAGGACTTTTCATATTTTTATGACAGAGGCCGGCAAAAAAAGCCAGAAGCTTGTCGAAGAAGCTTTTGTGGAGATTGAGGAGGCTGCGTGGAAAGATATTTCTCCAGAAGAAGCGGAGGCTTTTATGAAGATTTATTATAAAATTTACAGCAACCTGTCTGGGACAGGATGCGAAGAAACAGGAAAAGAAGGAAGAAACAAATGAACAAATTGAAAAGATACGTGATCTTTCTGATTGGTCTGTTCGTGAACTCACTCGGTGTCAGTCTGATCACTAAGGCAAGTCTCGGAACCTCACCGATCTCATCAATTCCGTATGTATTAAGCTTAAGTTTTCCGTTTACGCTCGGGAACTTTACGATTTTCTTCAGCGTATTTCTGATCTTACTGCAGTTGCTGATCCTGCGTAAAAATTTTAAACTGGAACATGTTCTGCAGATTCCGGTATCTGTTATCTTTGGATATTTCATTGATCTGACCATGCTTCTGTTTACATGGGTAAACCCGCAGGCATATGTTATGAAGATCGTAGATTTCTCATCGGATGTCTGATCCTTGGATTTGGTGTGTATATGGAAGTACTTGCAGACGTTGTTATGCTGTCGGGAGAATCTTTTGTCCGTGCGATCGTTCTGACATGGGAAATCAACTTTGGTACGACAAAAATCTGCTTTGACGTTTCCATGGCAGTTATTGCGGCAGTACTGTCTTTTGTATTCACCGGACGCCTCAATGGTGTGTGTGAAGGTATAGTTATTGCGGCACTTCTGGTTGGATATATTGCCAGAGTTCTTGGCAAGAAGCTTGCATTTGTCAAAGAAAAACACTTGATATAAACTTCTGAGAAATGAAGGAAATACAGGGTTTTGCAGGATGTAGAATTTGATTCTGTGATAAATTTGTGACAAATGGAGAAAAATCCATAGAAACACCGAGATTAGGCATATTGATTTTCGAAAAGGCATATGCTATAATTGCCATAGGCGAAAAGAAATGACGAGTCCATGTGGACGAAAAAGAGTGAAGCCCTCAGTACTGCGAATACTGGGGGCTTCTTCTTGTTTATTTACAGTGGATAAGAAACCACTAGGCTAGTGTTGCCTCACTTGTCGCCGTCTAACCATTTGCAAACATAATAGGCGGCTATGCTTGCCGTACAGGAGACAAAAAAAGAAATGACGATTTCCATATAGACTTCACCTCCTCCCGTTGCCGGGTATCGGCTGGACAACATAGCTAGTATATCACGCTTTAGAACAAAATGGAACATGTATAAATGATTACCCGGCACAAACTAATGTGCCGGTCAGTTTTTTTGAAACAAAACATTCGACAAATTTTTTACAAAATCAGTGTATTGTCACTTTAAAAAAGATTCCTCGAGTGCTAAGATAAACAAGGTATATTACCTACTGAAGAGTTATCATAAATTACCTATGGAGGAAATATAAAGTGACAGAAGAAATTGAGACACAGGAGAACAAAAAAATACCAGTCCTGCGGGGCGAGCTGGCGTTGCTGGTGGTAGTATTGATCAATAGTCTGGGAGTTGTGCTGATGCTGTATTCCGGTTCCGGGATTTCGGCGATTTCCAGTGTACCATATGCATTTTCAGAAGTGTTTCCAAAGATTTCTCTTGGAACCTGGACTTACATTTTCCAGGGACTTCTGGTGTTATCACTGATGATCATGCGAAAGAAATTTATTGCACCGTATCTTTTCAGTTTTGTTGTTGGGTTTGCATTCAGTGAAATGCTCGATGTACATGAAATGTGGATTAATGTCCTGCCAACAGCTATTGGTTACAGGGTACTTTATTTTATCATCAGCTACCTGCTCCTGTGCATAGGAATCGCACTCTCCAACCGCTGTGGTCTGCCCATTATCCCGACAGATCTGTTTCCGCGGGAACTGGCAGATATCACAAAAGTACAATATTCCAGAATCAAGATCAGTTTTGATGTTATCTGCCTTGCAGTGACTGCACTGATGACATGTATCATCCTCGGACATTTGGACGGACTTGGAATTGGCACAATTCTGGCTGCATTTACCATGGGAAAAGTGATCGGAATGATCGGTGATAAGATGGATCACCATGTGAGATTTGAGTCGTTTATGACAAAGAAAAGTGCATAACAGTTACAAATAAAAAATAAATTCTGTCAGAATTTCATGCTGGAAAAAAGGAGATATCCATGCTAGAATTTTGACAGAATTATTTTATATGAGGAGAAATGCAAATGAAAAAGAAACAAAATCTACTGTTGCTGGTTCTTGTTGTTTTGTTTGTATCTCTGTTTAGTGGAAGTACTGCTGTATCAGCAGCTTCGTTTCCGCGATTAGAGATAGCCAGAACGGGTGAGATTGTCAGCAAAAACAACAACCTGTATTATCGTTACTCAAAAAGAAATTATGCCAGAAATAAATATCTGCGTATCAAGGGAAAAAACTATTATTTTGATAATTCAGGAAAAGCCTGGTATGGAATGCATACGATCCACGGCAGAAAATATTACTTTGGAGTCCGTTCAGAGGGATATATGTACAGGGATCGTCTGTTCCGTTACAACAAGAATTATTACTACGTGAACAAGAAGGGAATTCTTATCACCGGTGGCTGGTACACACTTCCTTCCGGTAAACGATATTATTTCGATTCCAGTGGAAAAGCATATACCGGGAAAAAGAAAATAAACAAGACGACATATTATTTTGAAAAAGATGGTGCACTGAATCATTCGGGGCTGTATTATGATCTGGCTTCAGATTGTGCACTTCTCATCAATGCCGATACAGGAAAGGTCTTATATGCAAAGAACGAAAATATGCGGCATGCTAATGCAAGTACGACCAAAATAATGACTTGTATCCTTGCTCTTGAAAACAGCAAAATGAATGAAACAGTGAACTTTTCTGCACGGGCAGCAGCACAGGAACCAACGAAGCTGTATGCCAGAACAGGAGAAAAGTTTTATATGAGAGATATGCTTTATTCTCTGATGATTCCGTCTCATAATGATACAGCAGTGGCAATCGCAGAACATATAAGTGGTTCGCAGAGTAAGTTTACAAAGCTTATGAACCAGAAAGCCGCACAGATTGGATGCAGCAATACTCATTTTGTGACCGCAAACGGGCTGGATGCCGGTTATAACCATTACACAACTGCTTCTGATCTTGCCAGGATTGCCAGTTATGCAATCAAAAAACCAGCTTTTTTGAAACTCATCAACACCAAAAGCTATGCTTTCAGAAGTCTGAATACACGGAGACGTTTTTCGGTAAATACAACAAACGCACTTCTTGGAAATATGCCAGGTGTAACAGGTATGAAAACAGGATATACCAACAAGGCCGGCCATTGTTTTGTTGGGTTGTGCCGATCACAAAAAGGAAATACATATATTTCCGTTGTTCTTGGAGGGTCGACATCCAAGGCTCGCTGGAGAGATTCAAGGATCCTTCTGAACTACGCATATAAACATTAGAAATTTCGTAACTGTGAGGGTACTGAACAGTTACGAAATTTCAAAAAAATAAAAGACTACAGGATCGGTCTGTCAGTCAGTATCCGCTTATATGATACTGACCGGCAGACCGGTCTTATTTTACGTGGATAAAAAAACCAACTTTATTCGTAAGAATCTGTATTTACCTTGAAAATCAGCGTACTTATAATTAGATAAACGGAAGAGTAAAAGGAAAAATATATGAAACGTAAAAAAATCACCATGCGCAATGCACTGCTTATTTTTTGTATAACAAGTGTGGTATTTGCACTTCTTCTGCAGACCTTTTTGTTTCATCAGACTCTGCGGCGGCAGATTCGTGCAGAAAGTATTTCTGATCATGAGATTTCACTCACCAAAATGCAGACAGATATTGCTTCTTTTATCCATAATATAAGAACGGAAATGCTGACGATCTACAGTGAACAGGATCTGATCAGTGCCCTCAGAGCAGCAGAGGAAGAAGGCAGCAGTATGAAGGATTATTATTGGAGGAGTTGGTATTTTGCGAGAAAACGCTTTACAAAAGAGGATCAGCTTCTTGCGCTGTATCTGTATGATACACAGGACAAAATCGTCAGTGCATACAGATACAACGCCTCTTCGTTTCCAAGAAATCTGTATCAGACGGAGTATGATTCCAACACAGAAAGACTTTATGATTATGTACATGACAAACGAACAGACTTTATGATTTCCGGCTATTATAATCCAGATGCAAAGAGAAGTGTGGTTCGTTTTGTCCTGAAGCTTCACAATTACGATGAGGAAAGAAAAAACATCGGATATCTGGTATGCGATATCAACAGCTCTGCATTTACATCAATCATGGCAAAGTATGTAGATATCGAACAGGTCTGTCTGTGGCTGCAGCCCGTGGGAGACCAGGTCATTGCAAAGACGGGACAGGTCTCCGTATCACAGAAACGGATTCAGAAACAGCTTTCCAAAGTAATTGAAAATTATTACAGTTCGGGTCAGCTGGAACAGGAGTATGAGGGGAATTATCTCATTCAGGTACCTCAGGAAGAGTATAATCTGGAAGCTTTTGTTCTGGTATCGCAGTCTCTTCTGACGGCAACACAGAAATCACTGATAAGAACACTTCTGATCATTATGACAGCAATGATCGGTCTGATCGTGCTGCTTGTTTTTATGTTGTCCAGATGGATGACAAAGCCTGTAGAGGAGATGAGAAATACCATTGTCCGTATCAAAAACGGGGAGGCCTCTCTGCGTGTAAGTCCGGTCGGGTGGTCGGAGGAACTGACGGTACTTGGAACGGAATTTAATGAAATGCTGGACCGCATTCAGGCAATGGCAGAAGAGGAACTGCAGAACAAAATGCTAGTAGAAAGAACGGAATTTAAGATGTTTCAGGCACAGATCAATCCACATTTTCTGTACAATACACTGAATACCATGAGCGGTATTGCGAATGCACAGAACTGTCCACTGGTGAGTGGAATCTGCCATTCTCTGTCGGCGATTTTTCGCTACAGTCTGAATATGACAGATGAGCTGTCCACCATGCAGAATGAGATGGATCATGTGCGAAATTACCTTTATGTCATGGATGTACGAAATGGATCTAGTGTAGCGTATGAATATCAGATCGACAATGAGACGCTGAATGACAGACTTCCAAGGATATGTCTTCAGCCTGTGGTGGAGAATGCGCTTACACATGGTCTCAGAAATACCAGGCGAAAAGATAAAAAGCTTCTGATACGAGCAGAACATATCGGAGAAAAACTGGTCATTACAATTGCGGATAATGGTACAGGAATGGATGCAGAAGCCATGAATGTACTTCTGGAACGAAACGACAGGAAACGCGTGGAGACAGGTATTTCCATCGGGATCTTGAATGTAAATGCACGTCTGAAACAGTTGTTTGGAGCGGAATATGGACTGTGGATCCAAAGTCAGGCCGGAGAGGGGACGACGGTCACGATCACGGTTCCGATTGTTTATAGTGAAGAAAATGATGGGGAAACAGGAGGTGCCCATTATGAGAAAAATGAAATATAAAGTACTGGCAGCGGACGATGAATACTGGAGCAGAGAAAATCTTCGGAGTCTGATCTCATGGGAGGATTATTCTATTGAATTTCTGGACCCTGCGTGTGACGGGGAGGAAGTCCTGGAACGGATCAAAGAGGAAAAACCGGACATTATCCTTACGGATATCAATATGCCTTTTATGGATGGACTGGAGCTTCTTAAGAAGCTTCAGACAGAATATCCGCAGGTCATAACGATCGCGGTGAGTGGATATGACGATTTTGAAAAAGTAAAAGGTGTTTTTGTGTCGGGAGGACTGGACTATCTTCTGAAGCCTGTGGGAAAAGAAGATCTTGTCCGGATTCTTACAAAGGCACTTGGTATTCTGGAAGAAAGAGAGACAGCACGTAAAAATAAGGAGACCAGCCGGATGCAGGAACATAAACTGTCATCATTTATGGAAGACAGTGAATATTCCGCACTGCTTTCAGGCAAACTGTACGGACAGTCATCGGTACAGCCGCATGTTTCCTCCACGAGAGAGTTTTCCGGCATGGCGGCGATGATGGTAAAATTCTATAACATTGCGGAGATTGCAGAGAATTTTGACCATGACAGCCTTCAGATATCTCTGGAAATCAAAGGAAAACTGCGAAAACTGACAGATAATAATTCAGATGCGATTATCTTTAACAACTGTAATAAGATGAGTGAGTTTCTTATTTTTATCTCTCTGCGTACAAAATCCTTGCAGATTCTTGCGGAAAATATCCTGAAGGAGTTTCCGCTTGACGATTATGGACCGATCTCTGTTATTATGCATGAACAGACGGGAGCTTTGGATGATATTGGAAATATTTACAGAGATATGATTGCTGTTCTTGTGACCAGGCCATTTACATATACACACTGTATTCTGTCCTGTACGGAGGGCGAAAGTACTTCTGCATGTCAGACAGTCGGCAAAAGTATTTCACACCGGATAGAGGAGGAACTGTATCATTTTTTGAATACAAGCCAGAAAAACGAAACCAGAAAACTGATCTTTCGAACCTGCGATTTCGGAAATTGTGATGATGGAAGCTGGTCCTGTCTTGATGTAAAACAATATATACGGAGAATAACAGGGATTCTTTACCGTTATGTACAGGAGCAGCAGCCAGAGATGACTGCACAGGCAGAGGAGGCGATGGATGATATTGATTATTATATGAAATGTCTGGATGCAGGTTCTGTAATGTCGTCGCTTAAGATACTGCTGAACAGCCTGTGGGAAAATGACTCCGAAAACAATGCGGATTCAGCGGGAAGCCAGGTGGAGCAGATCCGTCAGTATATTCTTACTTCTTATCACGAGAATATCACGCTGACAGCGTTGGCATCGGCATATCATATGGATGCCAGTTATCTCTCCAGAATGTTCAGTCAGACTTATGGAGAGACGATCATCGCATATCTGACCAGGGTTCGGATGGAGCAGGCAATTCGTCTTATGGGGGATGAAGAGAAGAAACTGGAGACGATTTCTTTCCTGGTCGGTTATGATGATTATAACTATTTCAGCCGTGTTTTTCGTAAGAAATTAGGAGTAAGTCCAAGAGAATACCGCAATAATATATGTAAATAGGCAGCTGTTCAGCAGGTAGTATCTCATGAGGTGTTCTGGGATGTTTTTTGCCAAAATTCCGAGACATACAAGTCAAAAATGTGCAACAAAAAAATCCAAATATGTCCTAACTGAATACAGCCAAAGTATGTTTTAATACAATTACCACGAAGCCAGATACAGAACGAAAACATACTCTGGCTTTTATAAACATTTATTTAGGGAGGTTTTTACAAGATGAAAAACAGAATGAAAAAGCTGGTTGCTATTGCAGCAACAGCAGCAATGGTTGGTTCTTTACCGGTAAGTGCAGTGACAACTTACGCAGCAGATGATGATATTACGATCGGTGTTTCTATCTGGAGTTCCACAGACGTACTCGGAAGCCAGTGCAAAAAGATTATTGACAAGGCAGCAGCAGCACTTGATGTAAATGTAATGTATGTAGACCAGGGTCATGTATCAGAGCAGGTTACAGCTTCTGTTGAACAGCTCTGCGCAGCAGGATGTGACGGTATTGTGATCTGTAACTCTGCTGATTCAGAAATGACATCTGCAATTCAGACATGCGAAGCAAATCAGGTTTATCTGACCCAGTTCTTCCGTATTATTTCTGAAGAAAACAGCCCGGAAGTATATCAGACAGCATGCAATTCTCCATATTATCTTGGTGCGGTACATGAAGACGAGGTTACAAACGGATACACACTTGTAAATCTGCTTCTTGAAAACGGTGACAGAAACATCGGACTGGAAGCATGGACCGTAGGTGATGCTACATTCCAGCAGAGATGGACAGGATATAAGAAAGCAGTCGATGAGTGGAATGAAGCAAACCCGGATGATCAGGCAACCATGACAGAGCCTGTATATGCAAATACTTCTTCTGAAGAAGGTGCAGCAGCAGCCCTTTCTCTGTATAACTCCAATCCGGATATGGATGCTCTGATCGTTGCAGGCGGCGGCGGTGACCCGCTGGTTGGTTCCATCGGTGCTCTGGCAAACGAAGGACTTACAGGCAAGATTGATGTTGTTTCCACAGACTTTCTGGATGACCTGAAAGAGCAGCTCGAATCAGGCGGAATGTTTGCAGAATCAGGCGGACATTTCTGTGATCCGTTATTCGCATTCCTTATGACTTATAATGCAGTAAAAGGCAACTATACAAAAGATGAAGGCTCCTTCGGATATGAGATCGAGTTCCCATACCTGTATGTATCATCTCCGGATGACTACGAAAACTATCAGAAATACTTTGTTGACGATGATCCGTATACAGACGAAGAAATCGTTGAGATGGCAGGATACAGCTTTGATGATCTGAACAAAGCAGCAACATCTCTCTCCATCGATGATGTTATTTCCCGTCACAGTAACTAAATGAGACGCCTCCGAAATCTGCTGCCTTCCAAAAGGAGGGCGGCAGATATAAAAAGAAGCTGTATTATGCGCCCGCCAGAAGCAAAAGACCAACCGCATAAAGTGTTGGCCTCCTGCTTCTGGCGGGCGAAGAAATGAATAGGAGAATGGTTATGAAAAAACTCAAACAAAGCCAGTATTATGGAATTGGCATTCTGGTACTTATGCTTGTGGTTTTCTGGGCGGTGTTTAAAGTACTCGCTCCAACTACCTTTGGTTCCCCGGACAAGCTGGCAACCTATATGAAATCTGCCCTGATCTATGCAGTGGGCGGCTGCGGACTCTATTTTATCTGTGTTATGGGACCTTTTGATATGAGTGTTGGTGCAAATATTGTACTTTCTTCCATCATTGCCTGCAACGCAAGTGTAAAGTTCGGTTATATCGGTCTTATCATTGCACCACTGATCTGCGGTACGATCATCGGTCTGATCAACGGAATCGTATATATCAAATTACATATTTCTTCCCTGATCGTTACCTGCGCACTTTCTCTGATCTATGAGGCTTTAAGTGTCTATGCGACAAACGGAAAGAACGTAATCCTTTCCACAGAATACAGAGCCTTCGGTGATTATCCGGTAAATTTGATCCTGGCACTGATCGCATACTGCCTCTGTGCATTCATCCTGAAATATACCAAAATCGGTACTTACACTTATGCAATCGGAAGTAATGAAGTTGTTGCAAAAAATATGGGCGTAAATGTATCAAAATATAAAATCGTGGCGTTTACACTTGCCGGATTTTTCTTCGGACTTCAGGCAATTCTGACGATCAGTTTTGGTACTTCCATGACATCTGCCTCAAACCTTTCTTCTATGAGCCGTAACTTTACGCCTCTGATGGGAACTTTCTTTGGACTGGCATTTAAAAAGTATGGTCATCCGGTAGTGGCAATCGTGATCGGTGAGATGATCATTCAGCTTATGTTCAACGGTTTCGTTGCACTCGGTGCTCCGACCACCATTCAGAATGTGGTTACAGGAGCAGCACTGCTTCTGATCGTTGCACTGACAACCAAACCGGTCAAAGGTCTTGTAGTGAAATAGGAGGACGATTATGGGTGAGATATTATTAAGAGCGGAAAATATTGATAAACATTTTGGTATCACACATGCCCTGGACAATGTTTCCTTTACCTTCGAAAAAGGTGAGATCCATGCCCTGATCGGTGAGAATGGTTCTGGTAAATCCACACTTACTTCCTGTCTGACAGGTATCTATCAGAAGGATTCAGGCAAGTTTATCCTGGAGGGCAAAGAAGTTACGGCAACAAACCAGGTAGAGGCAAATCACCAGGGAGTTGCAATCATTGTGCAGGAGATTGGAACACTTTCCGGACTGACGGTAGCAGAAAATATTTTCCTTGGAAACGAAGATAAATTTACAAAACACGGCATCAAAAACACAGCAGCTATGAACAAAAAGGCACAGGAATATCTGGACAGCTACGGCTTTAATTATATTGATGCTACGAAAGTTATTGACGATTATAATTTTGAGGACAGAAAGCTGGTTGAGATCGTAAAGGCAACCTATTTCAATCCGAAGGTTCTTGTTGTAGATGAGACGACGACAGCACTTGGACAAAAAGGTCGTGAAGAGCTTTTTAAGGTTATGCACAGAGTACGAGATACAGGAAACTGTGTGATCTTTATCTCTCACGATCTGGAGGAAGTCATTGAACAGTCAGATAATATCAGTGTACTTCGAGACGGTGTGAAGATTGGTTCTATCAGCAAGCAGGAGGCAACTCCGGACAGACTGAAAGCCCTTATGGTAGGACGTGAGATTGGAGATAATTACTATCGTACAGATTATGGTGAAGAAATTTCCAAAGAAGTAGTTCTTTCCGCAAAAAATGTGACTGTGAAAGGTCAGATCGAAAACCTGAACCTGGAACTTCACAAAGGAGAAATCCTTGGAATCGGAGGTCTTTCTGAATGTGGTATGCATGAGGTCGGAAAAGCTCTTTTTGGTGCTTCTTACTATCGTCAGGGAACGGTAACCTTAGGAGACGGAACACAGATCAATTCTATTCCGGATGCGATCAAACACAGCATCGCCTATGCATCAAAGGACAGAGATAATGAATCGCTGGTCATCAATGATACGATTGGAAACAATATCTGTCTGCCATCGCTGGAGGATCTTAAGACACACGGATTTCTCCGTGGAAAGGCAATGAGAGAATTTTCCAACAAGTATGCAAAACAGATGAGTACCAAAATGACAGGCGTTGACCAGTTTGTTTCTGCACTCTCTGGTGGTAACAAACAGAAAGTCGTTCTTGCACGATGGGTTGGCAAGGATTCGGATCTGATCATCCTTGATTCCCCTACCCGTGGTATTGACGTCAAGGTAAAAGCGGATATTTATGCCATGATGAATGATATGAGAAAAAATGGAAAGTCCATCATCATGATTTCCGAAGAAATCATGGAGCTTCTTGGTATGGCTGACCGTATTTTGATCATGAAAGACGGCAGGATCAATGGTGAATTTTTCCGGTCTCCGGATCTGAAAGACACCGATCTGATCGATAATATGATTTAAGGGGGAGAAAAAATGGATACAACAAAAAAATCATCTGAACAAGTACCATTTCTGGAACGTCCTATTGTGCGTACGATCCTTCCTATAGCAGGATTTGCTGTTATCTGTATTTTGTTTGCATTTCTGACAGATGGAAGACTGTTTCAGCCAAAAAACCTTTCACTGCTGCTCAGCCAGTCCTATATGCTTCTGATCTCTTCTATAGGTGTATTTATGGTCATGACCATGGGAGGGCTTGACTTTTCACAGGGCTCCATGCTTGGCGTAGCGTCCATCGTAGTCTGCTGGCTGTCCCATTATAATATGGTTCTGGCAGCAATCGGCGGAATCATGACAGGTGGCCTGATCGGTCTGATCAACGGTTATTTTAATGTCAAAAGAAAGATCACAAGCTTTATTGTTACCATTTGCAGTATGTATCTGTTTCGTGGAGTCTGTGCCTATGCGACAACAAATTCTCCGGTTTATGCAGTCAGTGATATTTCCAAATACAATACACTGCCGTTTATGCTGACTTTTACAGTGATCATCTTTGTGGTTATGTATCTTGTGTTTACCTATACAGGACTTGGGTACAGGCTGAAAGCGATCGGTGCAGGAGAAACTGCTGCAAGATATGCAGGTATCCGGGTAGAGCGTACCAAGATCCTTATCTTTATGGCAGCAGGATGCATTACAGGACTTGCCGCATTTGTAAATGCGATTAAAGTAGGATCCGTGACCTCCACAGCAGGAAACCAACTTGAGACACAGATTATGATCGCTCTGGTACTTGGTGGAATGCCGGTCAACGGTGGTGCAAAAGTAAAATTCTATAATATTATTCTTGGTGTTATGACTTATAAGGTTCTGTCCAGTGGTCTGGTCATGCTGATGATGCCGACACAGCTTCAGCAGCTGATTCTTGGAGCGATCTTCCTGGCAGAGGTAGCACTGTTCAGTGACAGAAAGACCGGAATGATCGTTAAGTAATTCTTTATGAAAATTTTATAGTTCAATAGCTTTGCCTGAACGTATATATGTGGTAAAATATCTTTATTATAGCTATAGTTGTATGGAGAAATAATATGGATAAAAAGGAATTTTTAGATATTTTACGCAGTCAGCTTTCCGGACAGATGTCGGAGCAGCAGATTGCCGCACATATTCAGTACTACAGCAGTTATATTGAAGAGAGGACTGCAGCAGGCAACAGTGAGTCGGAAGTGTTGAGGGAGCTGGGTGATCCCAGGCTGATCGCAAGAACCCTTCTTGATACAGAGACAGGAGCAAACAGGCCATATTCCGATGCGGGCTCTGCCCGTGAGCAGAATTCCGACAGCGGGAAAGTGAAGCAGAAGTCATTCAAACTGGATTTCTCTACATGGTATGGCAAGCTGATCGCAATTCTGATCGCAGCAGTTGTGCTGATCATCCTGTTTGTTTTACTTGGAATCCTTATTCCGATCATGGTGGTGGCAGGCGTGATCATTTATCTGGTGCGTTTTCGCCCCAGACAGTAACCGGCAAAATACAGCAGTAAAACGGAGAAAGAAGAACTCTTCGTTTTACTGCTTATTTTTTACTTTATATTTATGTAATATCTTTGGAGAAAATCAGAAAGTGAAATCAAAGCTGCTGTAAACGGAGTGAGCAGAAACAAATCGAACTTGTCTGAAAATAATACAACTGGTATAGTATAAACGAAAGATTTACCTGATGATAAGAGACAGAATAAAGGGGTGGAGATATGTTAAAGATTTTTCTGGCAGAGGACGAGGTGATCGTCCGGGAGACGATCAAGAGGATGATTCCGTGGGAGAATCTGGGGTTTGAGCTGGTAGGAGAGGCAGCAGATGGAGAAATGGCACTGCCGCTTCTTATCAGACAGCAGCCGGATCTTCTGATCACAGATATCAAAATGCCATTTATGGATGGTCTGACGCTGGCAAGGCTGGCCAAAAAAGAAGTACCGGGACTTAAGGTTGTGATCCTGAGCGGATACGATGACTTTAATTATGCGAAACAGGCGATCAATATCGGGGTGGAGGACTATCTTCTGAAACCTATTACAAAGAATGCACTGATTGAGAGGCTTACAGAAATTCGAAGCAGATATGAGGATGAAAAGACACAGAGGGAGTATTACGAAAAATTTCACAGAGAGATGCAGGCCTATGAGAAAAACAGCAGCCGTGACTTTTTTGAAGCACTGGTAAGTGGTTCTCTGGATATGATGGAGCTTTACAAAAGAGCAGAAAAGCTGGGGCTGGATATCGTTGCAGAGTCGTATAATATTCTGATCTTTACTATGAACTGTAATGAGGATTTTTCAGGACAGAGAGAGGGGTATTCTTCCTGGGAAGCGGAGTCACTGGAAATGCTGGAGAAATTTTTTACAGGGCATCCCTTTGCGATGTTGTTCAGAAGCAATATTTTTTCTTATGGTATCTTGATAAAGGGAGAGAAAAACAGTATTAGGGAAAATACCAGAATCTGTGTCGAAGAGATAAGAAAAATCTTTGATCGTAAGGAGGATAATAAAGAGTGGTTTGTTGCTGTCGGAGAGTCCGTGGAGCGTCTGAGCCAGATTCAGAAAAGCTATCACAGTGCATCGAGAGCCTTTTCTCAGAGGTACCTGTATGATGAGAAGGTTTTGTACTATGAGGAAATGCTGGCCATGGAAAAAAAGGATGTAACAAATGGTGACAGTGAATATCTGCAGAAAGTGGATGTTAATGCACTGAATCCGACGATTTTACAGAAATTTCTGAGTAACGGACTTCTGGAAGAGACGAAAAACTTTGTACAGGATTATTTTTATGCAATTGGTCAGGAGCCGATGGAATCTGTGGTGTTTAGAAGTTATGTGATACTCAATGTCCGCTTTTCGGTACTTTCTTTTCTTAAGGAACTGGGGTGCGATACAAAGACACTGGGACCGGATGATACAGAGGAAATTCTGGCAGAAAGCGGAAGGAATATGGAGAGCACCATTGCGTATGCGGAGAAAATGATTTCACAGGCCATCCGGCTTCGTGACCGTAATTCAGGAAATAAAAACCGCAGTATTTTGAAAACGGCAGTTGATTTTATTAACCAGCACTATATGGAAGAGGATATGTCCTTAAATAAAGCGGCAAATGCTGCAAATGTCAGTGCGAACCATTTCAGTGCCCTGTTCAGCCAGAATATGGGGCAGACTTTTATTGAATATCTGACATCCCTTCGTATGGACAAGGCGAAAGAATATCTTCGATGTACAGGTATGCGTTCCAGCGAGATCGCAGGCGAGGTAGGCTATAAAGATGCTCATTATTTCAGTTATCTGTTCAAAAAGACACAGGGAATGACACCGAGTGATTACCGTAAGGCACGGGAGGAAAAGGCATGAAGCTGTTGCGGATGAGCGATGCAAGGCCGAAGAAGCATATGGAACTGGAAGAACGTATGCGGCGTCTTCTGTTCACTACCATGATCCCGATGACCTGTCTTATGATATTACTGCTTATCATTTTCTGGCATTATGCCGGACAGTACAATAAACTTTCGGAGAATCTTGCTGTCAGCAGTGAATTTAATCTTCGTTTCAAGGATGATCTGGATCTTGAAATGTATTATATAGCGATCGGTTCGAAGGAGAGCAGCGAACTGGAGGATGTTCTCGGTCAGGTAGAGGATGCACAGGCGATCCTGCAGAAGCTGCGTCAGAATACCTATCACGCGAGTGGAATGAAGTCTCTGAAAAGCCTGGAATCCTATCTTGACAATCTGAAGAAAAGGATGATCCAGCTTACAGAGATTAAAGAATATGATAAGCGGATGGAATTTATGGACAGTAACATCCGTATCATTACCAGTCTGATCATGCAGGAAATGCAGAATTATATTTATAATGAATCTATGTACCTGGTAAATGTAGAAAAGAGTCTGACACAGAGGGTAAAGATTCTGATCACAGGAATGACAGCACTTCTGATTGGAACTCTGATGATCCTGATGCGTCGTTCCTTCCGGCTGACAGATGGAATCACGCATCCGGTAACAGAAATGCTTAATAAAGTCAAAAAGGTCGGACGGGGGAATTTTGATCTTCTTCCGGTTGGGGCGGAGATCGAAGAGATTGAGGAACTGGATGAAGGAATTAATAAGATGGCACGAAAAATTAATGCTCTTCTGGAGAATGTCCGTCAGGAAAAGGAAATGCAGCATCTGACAGAACTGCAGCTGATCCAGGCACAGGTGAATCCGCATTTTCTGTACAATACACTGGACACGATTGTCTGGCTGATCGAGGGCGGGATGACAGAGGATGCAGTGGAGATGATCTCCAGTCTGTCTGTTTTTTTTCGGACATCGCTTTCCAAGGGAAATGATATCATCCCTCTTTCAGAGGAAGAACGTCACACATTGAGTTACCTGGAGATCCAACAGTACCGCTACAGGGATATTCTGGAGTTTGAGATCCATATACCGGAGGAACTTGGGGGAATTCCCGTTCCCAAGCTTTCGATTCAGCCGCTGGCAGAAAATGCCATATATCATGGAATCAAGAATCGACGGGGCAAAGGTAAGATTCTGATAGAAGGACGAGAAGAGGAAGATGCTCTGGTTCTTACGGTCAGTGATAACGGACAGGGAATGACGCCGGAACGGCTGCATGAAGTACAGGAGGCGATTCGTACAGGAAAGAGAGCAGGCTTTGGTCTTGCGGCGGTCGCAGAACGTATTTCGCTGTATTATGGGCCGGGATATGGAATGCAGATTTCCTCTGAGGAAGGAAAAGGCACGACAATAGAAATTCGACTTGGAAAAAATATTCAACCAAAATCGTAAAAAAATCAACTTTTTAAAATTGTTATTGCCAGGCAGATAAAAGAGTATACTTTTTTCCGAAAATAATCTATGGAGTTTTATATTGAAATTGCTATAATAAAACCATCTTAAAAAACACGGACAAATGTAAAGGGAGGATTACAAAATGAAGAAAAAAATGGTGACAGCGCTTTTGACAGTATCTATGTTAGCAGGACTTTCCGCAGTGAATGTTATGGCAGCCGATGATGGCGCTGATACAATTACAGTAGGTTTTTCTCAGGTAGGAGCAGAATCTGACTGGCGTACTGCAAACACAGAATCCATGAAATCTACTTTCTCTGAGGAGAACGGATATGAACTGATCTTTGATGATGCGCAGCAGAAACAGGAAAATCAGCTGACAGCGATCCGTAACTTCATTCAGCAGGAAGTTGACTATATCGTACTTGCACCTGTAACTGAGACAGGATGGGATACTGTTCTTCAGGAAGCAAAGGATGCAGGAATTCCGGTCATCATCGTTGACCGTATGGTAGATGTATCTGATGACAGCCTTTACACAGCATGGGTAGGATCCAACTTCAAACTTGAAGGTCAGAAAGCAATGGCATGGCTGGACGCATATCTTGAAGCAAAAGGCCGTGGAGATGAAGAAATCAATCTTGTTGATATCCAGGGAACCATCGGAGCATCTGCTCAGATCGGACGTACAGAAGGATTTGATGAAGCTGTAGAAGCTCATGACAACTGGACGACACTTGCTCAGCAGTCCGGTGAATTTACACAGGCCAAAGGTCAGGAAGTTATGGAATCCATCCTGAAACAGAGCGGTGATGATATCGATGTTGTATACTGTGAGAATGATAATGAAGCATTTGGTGCAATTGATGCGATCAAAGCAGCAGGATACGAAGTAGGCGGCGAAGAAGGTCAGATTCTTGTAATGTCCTTCGATACTACAAATGCAGGTCTTACCCAGACACTTTCCGGTGAGATTACCTGTGATACAGAGTGTAATCCGCTTCACGGACCACGTGTAGAAGAAATCATCCAGAAGCTGGAAGCAGGAGAAGAAGTTGAGAAACAGGCATATGTAGATGAGGTTGCTTTTGCAGCTGATGATACCGTAACAAAGGTAACTGTTGATGGAACAGACTATGAAATCACTCCAATTACTCAGGAAATCATCGACGGACGTGCATACTAATCCTTGAGACATAAAACTGTAAACTGAAAGAGATTGATAAGAAACGAGCCCGGGGCGTGGAACAGGATCCAGATAAGAGGATTTTATGGGCCACGCCCCTTTTGCGCTCAAAAACAGGAAAAATCAAGAAAAATAAGGGAATGGAGGAAAGAAAATGGAACAAAATATTGTTTTGGAAATGCGTGATATAAGCAAAAATTTCACCGGTGTCCGTGCCCTTTCCCATGTGGACTTTACTCTTCGCAAGGGTGAAATCCATGCACTGATGGGAGAAAACGGAGCCGGCAAATCAACACTGATCAAAGTTCTGACCGGTGTACATGAATTCGAAAGCGGTTCCATTCATATGAATGGTGAAAATAAAGACATTATCAATCACTCTCCGCAGGAGGCACAGGCAAATGGCATCAGCACAGTGTATCAGGAAGTAAACCTCTGCCCGAATCTGACAGTTGCGGAGAATCTGTTTATCGGACGTGAGCCGCGAAACAAAGTCGGAATGATCAACTGGAAAGAGATGAATGCACGTTCAGCAAAGCTTCTGGAAAGTCTGAATATCAATGTTCCGCCGACACAGATGTTAGATGAGTGCTCTGTTGCAATCCAGCAGATGATCGCGATCGCACGAGCGGTAGATATGAAATGTAAGGTTCTCATTCTGGATGAGCCTACTTCTTCGCTGGATGATGAAGAGGTTGAGAAACTGTTTGTCCTGATGCGAAGACTTCGTGAGGAAGGTGTAGGAATCATCTTTGTAACACATTTCCTGGAGCAGGTATATGCAGTGTGCGACAGGATCACAGTTCTTCGAAATGGTGAACTGGTAGGTGAATACGAGACCAAAGATCTTCCAAGAGTTATGCTGGTTGCAAAGATGATGGGCAAGGATTTTGATGACTTGGCAGACATCAAGGGTGATCATAGCGACAAAAAAGTCTTCTCTGAAACTCCGGTTATTGAAGCTCAGGGAATCGGACATAAAGGAACGATCAGACCGTTTAATCTCAAGATTAATAAAGGTGAAGTTATTGGACTTACAGGCCTTCTTGGTTCCGGACGTTCCGAACTGGTCCGTGCCATCTATGGTGCAGACAAGGCTGACAGTGGTACCTTGAAAGTAAATGGCAAAGAGGCTAAGATAGGCAGTCCGCTGGATGCAATGAAGCTTGGAATGGCATATCTTCCGGAAGATCGTAAAGCAGAGGGAATTATTGCAGATCTTTCTGTAAGAGAAAACATTATCATCGCACTCCAGGCCAAGAGAGGTATGTTCCATCCTTTGAGCCGTAAAGAGATGGAAGAGGCGGCAGATAAATACATTGAAATGCTCCAGATCAAGACAGCAAGCAGGGAAACTCCGATCAAGAGTCTTTCCGGTGGTAATCAGCAGAAAGTTATTCTGGGACGCTGGCTTCTGACAAATCCGGAATATCTGATCCTGGATGAGCCGACTCGAGGTATTGATATCGGTACCAAAACAGAAATTCAGAAGATCGTTCTTGATCTGGCAGATAAGGGAATGGCAGTAACCTTTATTTCTTCAGAAGCTGAAGAGATGCTCCGTACCTGTTCCAGGATGGCAGTTCTCCGTGATGGAGAAAAAGTAGGAGAACTGGAAGAGAGCGAGCTTTCACAGAGCAATATCATGAAAGCGATTGCAGGAGGTGACGATAAGAATGAATAAGAGTAAATTAAAAAAGATCACAAGTGCACGGCTTTTTCTTCCGATCGTATGTCTGATCGCAGTTCTTCTGATCAATGTGATAAAGACTCCGGACTTCTTTAATATTACGATTCGAAATGGTGTTTTTTATGGATATGTTATTGATGTTATCAATCGTGCGTCCGAACTGGTCATTCTTGCAGTTGGTATGACACTTGTAACAGCAGCGTCCGGTGGACAGGATATCAGTGTTGGTGCGGTTATGGCAGTTGCAGCAGCCGTATGCTGTCAGATTTTATCCGGTGGTGCATCTTCAGTAACAGAATATCAGAATTCTCTGATCCTGGCAGTTATTGCAGCACTTCTTGCGGCAGCACTCTGCGGAGCATTTAATGGATTTCTGGTAGCAAAGCTGAATATCCAGCCGATGGTCGCAACCCTGATCCTTTATACAGCAGGACGTGGTATTGCACAGCTTGTTACAAATGGTCAGATTACTTATATCCGTGTACCATCTTTCCAGATGGCTGGTGGTTATATTGGTAAATCTCCTGTTCCGACGCCGGTGCTTTTTGCAATTGTAACAGTAGTTATTGTAGCACTTATCCTGAAAAAAACAGCACTTGGACTTTATATCGAGAGTGTCGGTATTAATGGTAAAGCAGCAAGACTTGTAGGATTAAATTCTACAATGATCAAATTCCTGACCTATGTAATCTGTGGTGTTCTTGCCGGAATTGCAGGTCTGGTAGCTTCCAGCCGTATCTATTCTGCAGATGCCAACAACATTGGTCTGAACCTTGAGATGGATGCCATCCTGGCAGTTGCACTTGGCGGCAACTTCCTTGGAGGTGGTAAATTCAGTCTTATTGGGTCTGTTATCGGAGCATATACGATCCAGGCACTGACGACAACTCTGTATGCGATGAATGTAAAAGCCGATCAGCTTCCTGTTTACAAAGCAATCGTCGTTATTATCATTGTTACTCTGCAGAGTGATGTGTTCAAGAAATTTATTGAAAGCCACAGAAGCAAAAAAGTTTCCGTTGCAGCAGAGGGAGGTCAGAAATAATGAAACAGAAAAAGAAAATGACAAGTTCCGGATTTCTGCTGCTGATCACTATCGTCCTGTTTTTTGTAATGTATGCGGCAGGCATGGTGATCTTTGCAGATAAAGGTTTTGCAAAACCACAGATGTTTCTGAATCTTTTTGTATCTAATGCAGGTCTTCTGGTTATTTCCTGTGGACTGACAATTGTCATGATCACGGGAGGCATTGATATTTCCGTTGGTTCTGTGACAGCACTTGTGTGCATGGTCATGGCGGATCTTATGGAAAATAAAGGCGTGAATGCATATGTTGCAGTACTTGCAGCACTTCTGATCGGTCTAGCATTTGGTGTGGTACAGGGATTTCTTGTTACATATATGGGAATTCAGCCGTTTATCGTAACTCTGGCAGGTATGTTTTTCGGACGTGGTATGACAGCTATTATCAGCACTGATATGATATCTATCAAAAATGAACTTTTCCTGAAATGGGCAAACTACCGTTTCTATATGCCATTTGGTTCCACAAATAAAAAAGGAAAATTTATCCCGGCATATATACCACCGACAGTTGTGATCGCGGTCATTGTAGTTCTGATCATTGCAGTTCTTCTGAAATATTTCAAATTCGGACGTAAGCTGTATGCGATTGGTGGAAACAGACAGAGTGCCCTTATGATGGGACTTGATGTCAAAAAGACTATGTTCCGTGCCTATGTACTGGATGGTTTTCTGGCAGGTCTTGGAGGATTCCTTTTCTGTCTGAACAGCTGTGCCGGTTTTGTAGAGCAGGCTAAAGGTCTTGAGATGGATGCGATTTCTTCAGCCGTTATCGGAGGAACACTTCTTTCGGGTGGTGTTGGTACTCCGATCGGTTCAATGTTTGGTGTACTGATTAAGGGAACGATTTCCAGTCTGATCACCGCACAGGGTACTTTGTCAAGCTGGTGGGTACGAATCGTGCTTTCTGCACTGCTTTGCTTCTTTATAGTCATTCAGTCAGTACTGGCATCTGCAAAAAAGAAAAAATAATATTAAAAAATTAGAATATGTTTAAAAAATTACAATATGTTTTGACACACTAAAATGATATAATACAAGAAAACAGGAGGGTTTTAAATTATGATTACAGGAAAAAACTATAAATTCTGGTTTTGTACAGGTTCACAGGATCTTTACGGAGATGAATGCTTAAGAAAAGTAGCAGAACATTCCAGAATCATTGTAGAGGAACTGAACAAATCAGGAGTACTTCCTTTTGAACTGGTATGGAAGCCGACCCTGATCACAAATGAGCTGATCCGTAAGACCTTTAACGATGCCAATGCAGATGATGAATGTGCTGGTGTTATCACATGGATGCATACCTTCTCACCGGCAAAATCATGGATCCTTGGTCTGAAAGAATACAGAAAACCGCTCTGCCATCTGCATACACAGTTTAATCAGGAAATTCCGTATGACACAATTGACATGGATTTTATGAATGAAAACCAGTCTGCCCATGGTGGAAGAGAGTATGGTCATATTGTTACCCGTATGGGAATTGAAAGAAAAGTAATCGTTGGTCACTGGGCTGACAAAGCTGTACAGGAAAGACTGGCATCCTGGATGCGTACCGCAGTCGGAATCATGGAGAGCAGCCATATCCGTGTATGCCGTGTCGCTGATAACATGAGAAATGTCGCTGTTACAGAAGGTGACAAAGTTGAGGCACAGATCAAATTCGGATGGGAAGTGGATGCATATCCGATCAACGAAGTATGCGAATATGTAAAAGATGTCAAAAAAGGAGATGTTGATGTTTTAGTTGAAGAATATTATAATAAATATGATATTCTTCTTGAGGGCAGAGACCCAGAGGAATTCAAACGTCATGTAGCAGTACAGGCAGCAATCGAGATTGGCTTTGAGAGATTCCTGGAGGAAAAAAACTACCAGGCAGTGGTTACTCATTTCGGTGATCTTGGCAGTTTACAGCAGCTTCCGGGACTGGCCATGCAGCGTCTGATGGAGAAGGGATATGGATTTGGCGCTGAAGGTGACTGGAAGACAGCTGCAATGGTACGTCTGATGAAGATCATGACTGCAGGTGTGAAAGATGCAAAGGGAACTTCTTTCATGGAGGACTATACATATAATCTTGTTCCTGGCAAAGAAGGCATTCTTCAGTCACATATGCTGGAGGTTTGCCCGACAGTCGCAGATGGTAAGATCGGAATCAAAGTATGCCCGCTTTCCATGGGTGACAGAGAGGATCCGGCAAGACTTGTATTTACATCCAAGACAGGCCCGGCAATCGCAACCTCTCTTGTCGATCTGGGAGACCGTTTCCGTCTGATCATCAATGATGTAGACTGCAAGAAGGTTGAGAAACCGATGCCGAAGCTTCCGGTAGGAAGTGCATTCTGGACTCCGCAGCCGAATCTGGCAACAGGAGCAGAGGCATGGATCCTCGCGGGCGGTGCTCATCATACTGCATTCTCATATGATCTGACTGCTGAACAGATGGGTGACTGGGCAGCAGCAATGGGAATCGAAGCTGTCTACATTGACAAAGATACAACCATCCGCAACTTCAAAAATGAACTGAGATGGAATGAGATCGCATTCAGAAAATAAAGAGGCGGATGTGGCAATCACAGAAGTCGGGAGGATTTACAATGAGTGTAAATGAAGCAAAGACAGCTATTTTGAACAACAAAACAGCACTTGGAATAGAGTTCGGATCTACCAGAATCAAGGCGGTTCTGGTAGATGACAGATATGCTCCGATCGCATCAGGAAGCTATGAGTGGGAAAACCGTTACGAAAACGGTGTGTGGACTTATTCTCTGGATGATATTCATAAAGGATTACAGGGAAGCTACAGTGAACTGGTAAAAGATGTACAGGAAAAATACGGTGTAGAGCTTACAAGCGTCGGAGCACTTGGAATCAGTGCCATGATGCATGGATATATGCCGTTTGACAAAGATGGCAGACTTCTTGTACCTTTCCGTACCTGGAGAAATAATATCACAGGTGAGGCATCTGAGAAATTGATGGAACTTTTCCAGTATAATATTCCGCAGAGATGGAGTATCGCGCATTTGTATCAGGCAATCCTGAACGGAGAAGAGCATGTGAAGGACATTGATTACATGTGTACACTGGAAGCGTATGTGCATCGTATGCTGACAGGAAAACGGGTTCTCGGTATTGGTGATGCGGCAGGTATGTTTCCTGTTGATTCAAAGACGAAAGATTACAACCAGGAGATGATTGAGAAATTTGACAGTCTGGTAAAATCTTACGGATTTCCGTGGAAACTCCGCGACATTATGCCGGAAGTTATGGTTGCAGGACAGGATGCAGGTACTCTGACAGAAGAGGGAGCACGATTCCTTGATCCGACAGGCAAACTCAAAGCAGGAATCCCGATGTGTCCTCCGGAGGGTGATGCAGGAACCGGTATGGTGGCAACCAACAGTGTAAAACAGCGTACAGGAAATGTATCTGCAGGTACTTCTGTATTTGCAATGATCGTTCTTGAGAAGGCACTTTCCAAACCATACAAAGAAATCGATATGGTAACTACACCTGCAGGTGATGCAGTTGCCATGGCACATTCCAATAACTGTACTTCTGATTTGAATGCATGGGTAAATGTATTCAAAGAGTTCTCAGAGGCAATGGGAATGGAAGTGGATATGAACAAACTTTTTGGAACCCTCTATAATAAAGCTATGGAAGGTGATCCGGACTGTGGCGGACTTCTGTCCTACTGTTATTTTTCCGGAGAGCATATGACAGGCTTTGAAGAAGGCCGTCCGTTATTTGTCCGTTCTCCTGAGAGCAGATTCACACTTGCAAACTTTATGAGAGCAAATCTTTACACCTGTCTTGGAGCAATGCGTGTTGGTTTAAATATTCTGATCGATCAGGAGCATGTCAAGATTGACAGACTTTTAGGTCATGGTGGACTGTTCAAGACCAAAGGTGTAGGACAGCAGATTCTTGCAGATGCAGTGAATGCACCGGTTTCTGTTATGGCAACAGCAGGTGAAGGTGGTGCATGGGGTATTGCACTTCTGGCGGCTTATCTTGTTGACCAGAAGGAGGGAGAGACTCTGGATGAATTCCTGGATAACCGGGTATTTGCTGGAAATGAAGGAAGTACACTGGATCCGGAACCAGAAGGAGTTCAGGGATTCAATGAGTTTATGGACAGATATCTTAAAGGTCTGCCAATTGAGAGAGCAGCAGTAGAGTCCAATATCTGGTAAGAGCAAAGAAAAAGAGCGTGAGCTGCCGCAAAAGAAAACTGCGGCGACTCACGCTTTTTAAATTTAATAGTCTTTTCCGGTAAATACAGCAACCGTTCGAGGACGAAGGATAAAAGTACTGTCAATACGAGGATCCTGACCATCAGGGTAGCAGTAACGTCCGTCCTCATCTCCATAGGTATTGACGCTTAAGTGCCATGCACCGTGTCCCTGAAGATTTGGCAGGGTGATGGTTACGTCCTCCCAGTAGGTATTGACTGCGATATAGACAAGGTCATCTTTTCCTTTATTTTTGTCATAACCTGTAAAGCTGACACAGAAGGTACGTGCATCTCTTGGAATATCCACCTCTTCTGCGTTGAGGTTATGTGTGTGGATAGGATCCATGCCGCAGACGGAATCCGGGAGTTTCTTGTGGATAACAGTGTGCTGTTTACGGAAAGCAATCATAAATTTAAAGAATTCAAAGAGCTCCCGGTTCTTTTCGAGCATGCGCCAGTCTAGCCAGGAGATCCTGCTGTCCTGACAGTAACTGTTGTTGTTTCCGAATTTTGTATTTCCGAATTCATCACCTGAGAGGAACATAGGGGTTCCGCGGCTGCACATTAGGACAGCACAGGCATTACGGATCATGCGGTAGCGAAGGGAAAGAACTTCCGGATCATCGGTTTCACCCTCAGCACCGCAGTTCCAGCTGCGGTTGTCGTTGGCACCGTCTGCGTTGTCCCAG
>OGXW01000269.1_pt1 | contig 37701 bp, 33 predicted proteins | sample 1576341 | NCBI WGS metagenome assembly OGXW01 (sample SAMEA3541592, study PRJEB24748) | human gut metagenome | biome: human gut; feature: human-associated habitat; material: faeces | place: China | collected 2012
GATTCATCTTGGAAGAAAGCCGGAGGATCTTCTGGAAACATTGGTAAATATGGTACTGGGTTCGCCAGCAATATGCATTTATCGTTCTAATGGAAGAAGCACAGCCAGAGCAACATCGCTTGCAAAGGTATTTGTCAATAATTTCAATTTACCGGAGTCAACAGCTATCATTGATCTTGCTTATGGCAGATGCAGGGATGATAATTCCCATTGGCAGAATGTACTTAAATACTGTAAAGATGGCTGTTTTCAGGCAATGATTGATGAATATATCCATATGCTGAAAGAAACAGCAGGTTTTCAGTCGGATGGAAATCAGTATCAGATCGTGCATGACATGATGATGGATTCATTGAAAATACATACAGCCACCTATATCGCTGATACTTATCCTGATTTCAAAAAACGTATTAACGGAGCGGACAGGAAGAGTGATGGATGTCGAATAAGGTCGAGCTATGCAGTTGGCTTTACAAAGGATGCAGGCGATAATTCAAAGGTAGTCATGCGTAAAGAAAATATCAGAAATGCCTTTAACTCACCAATGCGTCCATTTGTGCTTGCCACAACATCAATCGGACAGGAAGGACTTGATTTTCATAATTACTGCCGAGTGATTATGCACTGGAATCTTCCAAGTAATCCTATAGATTTAGAGCAAAGAGAAGGCAGAATTAATAGATTTAAGTGTCTTGCAATCAGACAGAATGTTGCTGATAAATATGGCAAGGCAGATGGGATGGGATTTAAGCGTGACATATGGACAGAAATGTTTGAAGCAGCAAAGGCGGAAAAGCAGAATGATCAGTCAGAGCTTGTACCATTCTGGTGTTTCGGAAAGAATCAGAGTGTAAAAATAGAAAGGCTTGTGCCAATGTATCCTATGAGTAAGGATGAGGTGAATTATGAAAGGCTGATAAAGATTCTGTCTCTTTACCGGCTTACATTAGGGCAGGCAAGGCAGGAAGAACTTCTGGAGTATTTATTCAAGGAGTTCAAGGACACAAGCGGATTGAAGAAACTGTTTATCGACTTGAGTCCATTTTCAAAGGGAAAAGAAGGTTGATGTGATGCTCTATGATAAAGTGAACTTGAAAGTAAGGGATTGATAGATTGTAATAGCAAATGATGGAAATACAGAGGTATTCTATTTGAAGAATCCAACAGGACTATCTTGTGGATGTAATTATGATATGGATTCAAAAAGAACTAGAGAGGCAGGAAAAGAAATTTTGAAATTAAAAAACGTTTTGATAGTAGTTGATGATATGGAAGAATCTATTCAGTTTTATCAGGAAATGTTTGGATTGCAGGTAATTATGAAACAGGAAGGCAATACAATATTGTCTGAAGGTCTGGTATTACAGGAGGCAAAATTATGGGGAGATGCCATTGGAGTTTTTACAACGCCATATAATAATGCGACTGAACTATATTTTGAAGATAATGATGTTGAGGGACTGGTAGATAAACTTACTTCAAGTGATATTTTTGTGAGGTTTCAGACTGAATTGACGGAATTGGATGGAGGACAAAAGATGGTGAGATTTTATGATCCATCAGGAAATCTTATAGAAGTACGAACTCCGGCGAATTATATCAGTCCATATAAAATATATCCATGCCCATTGGACTGAGTATTTATCCAATATAGTTGAATATATAGGTCTAAACCTTATGTATACATATAAATTGGACAGATAAACTTCCGAAATCAAGTGAATATGTCAGTCCAATACCCCCAAATATATAGGGGCTGGACTGACAATCTTTATAAATCAACCACATATTTCAGTCCAAATCCCGAATAACAAAGAAAATAGACTGATTACCATATAATCACTAAAATACAAGCAGCCAGCCAAGCCCACCAGCCCCCGCCAGCTTCTCTGGACGCATACAAACAAAAGAGGATAGCCACAGCTATCCTCTCCGATATATAGTATAATTCCTTTCTTCTAGTATTTCAACAGCCCTTTCCATAGCCAGAGAATCATTAAACTCAATCCTCAGGACACCCTGGTCAAATTCCCTGTTATTCACAATACCGATATTCTTAATACTGATATTCTGAAAAGCAAGAAGGCTTGCAACGATTGCGATAACACCGGCTTCATCAGGTAAATCCACATAGATTTCAAAGAACTCATCCTTGATTTTATTGCCGGGGATAAAGAGTGAATCTCTGTATTCCTTGGCATCCCCAAAGTATTTGAGGAGAGTATCACTGTCGTTATTTGCTATGTAGCTTCTCAAACTGCCAAAGTAATCCATGTATTTATCCATGAGTCCAAGTATCTGCTCTTTGTTGGAGCTGCAGATATTCTGCCACATAACAGGTGAGGAGGCAGCAATTCTTGTTACATCTCTGAAACCGCCTGCTGCAATAGTCTTCATTGTCTCATTTTCGGAATCAATGTCGTTTACCATATTTACCAGTGAATAAGCAATCATATGCGGCAGATGGCTTATTGCAGCGGTTGCATGGTCATGCTCCCTGTAATCCAGTACCAGCGGCAGCGAGCCAAGGGATGATACAAAATCCTTAAACTCTAAAATCGTCTCATCAGGGGTCCTGCTTGTAGGTGTGATAATATAGTAGGTATTTTCAAACAGACGCTCAGTAGAGTATTGCAGACCGGTTTTCTCAGAACCTGTCATAGGATGTCCACCTATGAAGTTATCCTCCATACCAAGCTCTATAACCTTCTCATGTATTTCTGTTTTGGTGCTTCCCACATCTGTTATGATACAGTCACTTTTGATTATATCCTTAAGCTGTGCCAGATATTCTACATTTTTATGGACAGGTGCGCAGAGAAAAATCAGGTTACAGTCCTTAAAATCTGACATTTCAAGAGGTGCCTTATTCTGACATAAGCCCATATCATGTGCAAGTGTGATAGTACTGGCATGTCCGGCTGTCGCATATATTTGTGTGGCTGGTTTAAGCTCCCTGATTTTTTTGGCAAGGGAGCCTCCGATTAGTCCAAGCCCTATAAATCCGATTTTTTCAAATTTCATATTTCCCTCCGAGTAATTTTATCACTCAATTTTATATATATTATAATAAATCTCTTTAGAAACTTAAAGTGTAAAAGTGAAATTGTGAATATTTAAGGTAATTTTGCATAAAACTATTGTAAATACATAACAATATTAGTACAATATAACCATATAATAAATTGTTGGGAGGTACTTATATGAATGTTTTTACTACGGATAAGATCCGAAACGTCGTTCTGCTGGGGCATGGTGGCAGCGGAAAGACATCATTGACAGAAGCTATGGCCTATCTTGCTTGTTTGACAACACGAATGGGTACAGTTGCAGATGGAAATACAATCAGCGATTTTGACAAAGAAGAGACAAAGCGCAAGTTTTCCATTCATACATCAGTTGTTCCTATTCCATGGAACGATGTAAAGATAAACATTTTGGATACTCCTGGTTATTTTGATTTTGTGGGGGAAGTTGAGGAGGCTGTCTCAGTTGCGGATGCAGCAATTATTGTGGTATCTGGCAAGGCGGGAATTGAGACCGGCACAAAGAGAGCCTGGGAGATATGTGAGAAGTACAATCTGCCTAGAATGATTTTTGTCACAGACATGGATATCGATAATGCAAGCTTCAGACAGGTGGTTGAGGACCTGCAGACCTTATATGGCAAGAAGATTGCTCCGTTCCATCTGCCAATCAGGGAAAACGGACAGTTCGTGGGATATGTAAATGTTGTCCAGCAGAAGGCGAAGAGATGGAACGACAAGGGCACAGTAGATAAGTTTGATGTGCCTGATTATTCACAGGAAAATCTGGGAATCTGCAGGGAAGCCCTGCTTGAGGCTGTTGCAGAGACCAGTGAAGAGTTTATGGACAGGTATTTTAATGGGGATGAGTTTTCTGAGGATGAAATCCGTCAGGCTCTCCGTGTAAATGTCATAGATGGTTCAATTGTTCCTGTGCTTATGGGTTCAAATATTATGGCTCGTGGAATGTACACACTCATGTGTGATATTGTTAAATATTTCCCAAGCCCTGACAGAAAGGAATGTGCCGGTATCAATACCAAGACCAATGAGGTTTATCCGGCAAACTATGATTTCTCAAAGGCAAAGACAGCCTATGTATTTAAGTCAATTGTGGACCCATACATTGGAAAATATTCACTTATTAAGGTGAATTCAGGAGTGCTTAAGTCTGATGATACACTTTACAATTATCACAGAGACTTTGATGAGAAGCTGGGTCATTTGTATGTGATAAGGGGCAACAAGGTAGAGGAGGTGCCAGAGCTTCATGCAGGAGACATCGGAGCACTTGCCAAGCTCCAGAAGACTCTGACAACAGATTCACTGTCCACCAGGAATACACCTGTGGCATACATACGAGCAGCAATCTCAAAACCATATGTATCAATGCGCTACAAAGCAAAGAACAAGGGTGATGAGGATAAGATTTCGCAGGCATTGCAGAAGCTTCTGATGGAGGATTTGACTCTTAATAATGTAAATGATTCTGAGAATGGACAGACACTCCTCTATGGTATGGGAGACCAGCATCTGGATGTAGTTGTGAGCACCTTGCTTGAAAAATACAAGGTTGAGATTGAGCTTAAGCGTCCAAGAGTTGCCTTTAAGGAGACACTTAGAAAGAAAGCTGACGTAGAATATAAATATAAAAAGCAGTCTGGCGGACATGGCCAGTACGGACATGTAAAGATGACCTTTGAGCCATCTGGCGATTTGGAGACACCATATGTCTTCGAGCAGTGCGTTGTGGGCGGAGCAGTCCCAAAGAATTTTTTCCCAGCTGTAGAAAAGGGCATTGCAGAATCAGTAAAGAAGGGACCTATGGCAGCTTACCCAGTAACAGGCGTTAAGGCTGTGCTTTATGATGGCACTTATCATCCAGTAGATTCCTCTGAGATGGCATTTAAGGTTGCTGCTATGCAGGCATTTAAGAAGGGCTTTATGGAGGCTTCCCCTGTATTGCTTGAGCCGATTGCAGCTCTTAAGGTTGTGGTACCGGATGAATATACCGGCGATATAATGGGAGACTTAAATAAGAGACGTGGAAGAGTTATGGGCATGAACCCGGTTGACAATGGTTATCAGGAAATCATGGCTGATATACCTTATCTGGAGTTATATGGCTATAATACACAGCTTCGTTCCATGACCAGTGGCAGCGGTACCTTCTCTTATGAGTTTGCCAGATATGAGCAGGCACCGGAGGATGTGGCTGCAAGAGAAATAGAGGAGAGGAAGAATAAGCTTGTCGAAATTGAAGAATAGAAGGACTGGAATTTTATACGCATGCATTTTTGTATTATCTGTTCTTATAAGCTTAAAAGTTGAAAGATTTTATGCACAACAGATGCCCGAGGAGAGTGATGAGCTCTCTTTGGGCTTTTCTGCCCCTTTGACACAGGCATATGATGGGCTGTCCAATGATGAGGGATGCTCATATATCGTATATGTGCTGGATGGCGCAGTAAATAACATAGAAAACCCAGACAGACTGGAAGCCGGACAGACCATGACATTAGGGCTTCCCCACAAATTTGGATATTATTTTCAGGGCTGGTATCTGGACCCTGATTTTAAATATAAGGTTAAGGAAGTGACCGGGCAGAAGGGAAAGGCAGTCACTGTGTACGCCAAGTGGCTTAGAAAGGTGAATAATATATACAATGTAGAAAACTACGAGTATTCATCCAGCGAAAGGCTTAACCCGGACACTGTTTTACTAAAGGATTGTGATTATTACTTTATCGAGGACTTGAAAATTCCCGGTATGCCGGAGACTAAGGAGGAGGACTTCTTCAACAACTACATTTTCAGTGAGTCACAGTGCCCGCAGGGACTCTGCATAGCGGATGATTATATATTGATTACCTCATATTCAGAGGAAGAGGACTGCATGGGAGAGCTGATGGTATTTGATATTACAACAGGTGACTATCTTCTGACTCTGGGCATGGATTCCATGAGCCATCTGGGAGGCATAACCTATGATGGGGAAAATGTCTGGGTGTGCAATTCCAATAACAACACGGTGGAGAGGATATCATATGATTTTATAAAGCTTATGGCGACACAAAATCCCAAGGAGTTTGTGGATGCCACAGCAGTAGTGGATGTGTATCCGGTCAAAAATAAGCCATCCTGCATCACCTGCTATGGCGGCAGGCTCTGGGTGGCTACCCATACACTGATGTGGAAGTCAAAGATGGTGGCATACTATTTTAATTCGGATGCCAATGAGTTAAATGCACTTAACAAGTACACTATCCCTGCAAAGGTGCAGGGGGTAGCTTTTGATGACAATGGCAAGGTCTACCTGAGTACATCCTATGGCAGAAACTCATCATCTTATATGAAGATTTACTCATCACTTATAAAATTATCCTCCGAGCCGGGAAAACCAGAAAAGCAGATAGAAATGCCACCGGGCTCAGAGGAAATAGATGTGCGTAATGATACTGCGTATGTGATTTTTGAAACTGCTGGTGAAAAATATCTTGAGGGAACTGACGGCAAAGGCTTTTGTGTCAGCCCATTGGATAAAATATTAGCCATAAATATTGCAGGTTTTTAATTTAACAGCTTGATTAGGTTTTCGACCTGCTTCTGATTTTTGGGAGGCAGGTCTTTTACCAGTATATTACAGATTGTAGTGACCTCATCCTTGGTGAAGGATATGCCATTGTTCCTGGCTTCCTTGATATTTTCCATCAAAAAGGGAATAGCCTGCATCATGTCTGATGGCTTTTGCTTCTGTTCAAAAGACTGAATAAATTCCTGTTTTGTCAAAATAACTCCTAATTAAAAAATAATTCATGATTGTCAAGAATACTGAAGATACTAAGCAGGGTATCAATAGTTTCCTGTTCTTTTGGGGTGCAGAATTTTTTAACTGCATTCAGCATGGCTGTGCGTCTGCCGGCAGGGTCATTTGCCTCCGCTGCAGCCAGAGTCTGGTTGGACTCAGAAAAAATATTCATGCAGTTAATCATCTGTATGTACTGAATCAGCATGGAAAACTGCCTCTGCTGACCGGATGGTAAATAAGGAATAAAAGATTTTATAATTTGAAGTTCCTTAGTCTGGGTCATTTCATCATAAGGAGTAAAAAGAGGGTTTGTTTCGCTCATAAAATGCCTTTTTTATTTGAATATATGTTTTTATTATCACATTATGCATAAAATTTCATATAAATATAAAAAAGGGAATGTTTTCTATGGGCAGACTTATTATAGATGGTAACAATGTATATGAAATTGATGAAAACTGCATAAAAAATCACAGGGTAAGCAGTCAGTGTGGTGTGCTTGAAAAACTGAGGGAGAGCGAAAAAAACTCAGACCGGACACCAGCCCATCAGGGTACAGACAGCAGGAAGCGGACCATATAGGCCCGCTTCCAAAAGATGTATATTAGAAAATTGAAGAGCCGTTGCAGCCACCACAGCATAATAACAATAAGATGATGATGAGACAACTGTTATTATTGTCTGAGCATCCGTTATTTCCAAAGCTCATTGTATTATTTCCACAGCAGCAGAAGAGGAGAATAATAATCCAGATGATTGAATTACATCCACATCCATTTCCTTCGTTACATCCATTACATCCACAGTTTGTTGCAGCTAAATCACTCATAAGTGACCTCCAAAATATTTGATTTACAGTATAGTCTATGTGGGGTGCCAGAATGTGTTACAAAATATTTCGGTTTATACTCATATATTTGTACAAAATAATCCCAAAACAGATATTGACGATACAAGTATAATTGTATACAATTATTCAAAAGGTTAATATTCTATAAATATTCAACACAAATGTATAAAGTTTGGAGAAGAAAAATGAGAGAAGTAATAATGAACAACAAGACTAACTTATTACAGTTAGAAGAGCACTTTTATCAGCTTGCCGATGTCAGCGAACCAAACACATTTAGAAATCTGTTTCCATATTCGGAAATCCCAAAGATTGCGTTCAACGATAGAATTGTTCCACACAATATGCCAGAGGATATTTGGATTACTGATACTACATTTAGAGATGGACAGCAGTCCAGAGCTCCATATACAACAGAACAGATAGTTACTATATATGATTATATGCACAGGCTGGGTGGTCCTAAGGGCAAAATCCGTCAGAGTGAATTTTTCCTGTATAGCAAAAAGGATAGAGATGCTGTATATAAATGTCTGGAGAGAGGCTACAAGTTCCCAGAGGTTACAGCCTGGATCAGGGCAAACAAGCAGGATTTCCAGCTTGTCAAGGAGATTGGCTTAAGAGAGACCGGTATTCTGGTAAGCTGTTCCGATTATCATATTTTTTACAAAATGAAAATGACCAGAAGAGAGGTTATGAACCTTTATCTGAGCGTAATCAGAGAGTGTCTTGAGACTGGAGTCAGTCCTAGATGCCATCTTGAGGATATTACACGTTCAGATATATATGGTTTTGTTATTCCATTCTGCGTAGAGCTTATGAAGCTCATGGATGAGTACAAGATTCCAATCAAGATTCGTGCCTGTGATACCATGGGATATGGGGTAAATTTCCCAGGAGCAGTTATTCCAAGAAGCGTGCCGGGCATTATCTATGGACTTACAACCCATGCAGGTGTGCCATCAGAGCTTATCGAGTGGCATGGACATAATGATTTTTACAAGGCAGTAAACAATTCCACAACTGCCTGGCTCTATGGTGCAAGCGGTGTCAACTGCTCTATGTTTGGAATCGGTGAGAGAACCGGAAATACACCACTTGAAGCAATGGTATTTGAATATGCCCAGCTCAAGGGTACCCTTGATGGCATGGACACTACAGTTATTACAGAGATGGCTGAGTATTTTGAGAAGGAGCTTGGTTACAAACAGCCTAGCAGAACTCCGTTTGTAGGAAGCAACTTTAATGTGACAAGAGCGGGAATCCATGCAGACGGACTTCTCAAAAATGAGGAGATTTACAATATATTTGATACCGGAAAATTCCTTAACCGTCCACCACTTGTAGCAGTTTCAAATACATCCGGACTTGCAGGAATAGCTCACTGGATTAATTCATATTACAGACTGGGGGATGACCGCAGGGTTGACAAGAACTCAGAGCTTGTATCAAAGGTTAAGGAATGGGTTGACAAGCAGTATGACGAGGGCCGTATTACAGTAATCACAGATAATGAGCTTGTAGTTGAAATCACAAAGTGCTGCAAAGAGCTTGGAATTATATTGTAAATAGGATAGTATTAAAGAGGTAATTTATGTCAGAAGATAGTTATTCTTTGAGTGGCAGGGTCTATAAGTCTATCAGAAATAATATTCTGGAAGGCTTTTATCAGCCCGGTGATGAGCTCAAAGAAAAAAATATTGGTGAAGAGCTGGGAGTCAGCAGGACACCGGTCAGGGAGGCTTTGAGACAGCTTGAATTGGAAGGTCTGGTATCTATCGTGCCAAATAAGGGAGCTGTCGTGGTAGGAGTGTCCTTAGAAGACATACAGGATATATATGAGATAAGAGCACTCTTAGAGGGGCTCTGTGCAAGATGGGCAGCAAACAATATATCAGATGAACAGATAACAGAGATGGATGAGAACCTCCTGCTATCAGAGTTCCATGAGTCAAGGGCAAATTATGAGCAGCTTGTGACTCTGGACAGCCAGTTTCATGAGATAATGTATGATGCATCCGGAAGCAGGGAGCTTAAGCGGGTGCTTAAGGATTACCACGAGTATGTGCTCAGGGTCAGGAAAAACTCCCTAGGAGCTGCCAACAGGGCAAAAAACTCTACAGCAGAGCATAAAAAAATAGCCGAAGCCATAAAAGCACATGACGCTGAACTCGCTGAGGAATGTGCCAGAAAGCATATAAAGAGCACCAAAGAAAACATGGATAAAATGGGTTGGGAAAACCTGATGAAAATAAAAGGAGAATGTGATGGAGAAAATTAAAATGACAACACCACTGGTAGAAATGGACGGAGATGAGATGACTCGTATTCTCTGGCAGATGATAAAGGATGAATTACTGCTTCCATTTATTGATTTAAAGACTGAGTATTATGACCTGGGTCTTGAAGAGAGAAACCGTACCAATGATCAGGTTACAATTGATTCTGCAAATGCCACAAAGAAGTATGGTGTAGCCGTAAAGTGCGCTACAATCACACCAAATGCAGCCCGCATGACAGAGTATAACCTTAAGGAAATGTGGAAAAGCCCAAATGGTACAATCAGAGCAATGCTTGATGGTACTGTATTCAGAGCACCAATCGTTGTAAAAGGCATTGAGCCAAATGTAAAGACCTGGGCAAAGCCTATTACAATCGCAAGACATGCCTATGGCGATGTATACAAGGCAGCAGAGATGAAAATTCCGGGACCGGGAAAGGCAGAGCTTGTATATACAGCAGAGGATGGAACAGAGACAAGAGAACTTATCCACAACTTCACAGGTGCAGGAGTTATTCAGGGACAGCACAACTTAAATGATTCTATCGAGAGCTTTGCACATAGCTGCTTCAAGTATGCCTTAGACACAAAACAGGATTTATGGTTTGCAACAAAGGACACAATTTCTAAAAAATATGATCATACCTTTAAGGATATTTTTCAGGAAATCTTTGATGCTGATTACAAGGAGAAATTTGAGAAGGCAGGAATTACATATTTCTACACACTTATTGATGATGCAGTAGCACGTGTCATGAAATCCGAGGGTGGCTTTATCTGGGCATGCAAGAACTATGATGGCGATGTTATGAGTGACATGATTTCATCTGCTTTTGGTTCACTTGCCATGATGACATCTGTTCTTGTATCTCCAAACGGATACTATGAGTATGAGGCCGCACATGGAACAGTACAGAGACATTACTACAAGCACTTAAAGGGAGAGGAGACATCTACAAACTCTGTTGCTACTATATTTGCATGGACAGGTGCTTTGAGAAAACGAGGAGAGCTTGACGGAATAGATGAGCTTTGCACATTTGCAGATAAGCTTGAAAGTGCATGTCTTAAGACAATCGAGTCTGGAAAAATGACAAAGGATTTAGCACTCATTACAACAATTGAGAATCCAACTGTATTAAACAGCGAGGAATTTATTAAAGCAATCAGAGAAGAACTTGCAGCTATTCTCTAAAAAATAAAAAGAATACCCTGACTAATTAATATGTTAAAAATTTCACACATTGACAGTGAGTTATAATAAAACTATAATTAGCTTAGGGTTTTCTTTATGTAAATGGAAACATGATTGGAGGAGAATACGTTGGAAAAAGAAATATCGCAGGCGGTAATCCGAAGGATGCCAAGGTATTATAGGTATTTAGGAGAACTGCTGGATGATGGCGTAGAGAGAATATCTTCAAATGATTTGAGTAACAGAATGAAGGTTACAGCGTCACAAATCAGGCAGGACTTAAATAATTTTGGCGGCTTTGGACAGCAGGGCTACGGATATAATGTCCAGTATTTATATGATGAAATCGGAAAAATCTTAGGGCTTAACCAACAGCATAATATCATAATTATAGGAGCTGGTAACCTTGGTCAGGCTCTGGCAAATTATGTCAAGTTTGAGAAGCTGGGCTTTAAGATAGTAGCATTGTTTGATGTGAATCCGGAGCTCAAAGGCAAGGCAGTAAGAGATATTCCAATCCTTATGTTAAATGAGCTGGATGATTACTGTGCAAATAACCATGTTGATATAGCAGCACTTACAATGCCAAAATCAAAGGCAGATACAATTGCCCAGAAGCTTGTTGATTTGGGTGTGATGGCTATCTGGAATTTTGCCCATGTTGATCTGGACATTGAGAACAATGAGGATGTGGTGGTAGAGAGCGTTCATTTATCAGACAGCCTGATGCAGTTAAGCTATAACATAGTAAAGAACAAGAAAAACTCTAAATAATACCTGGAGGTGTTTTCTGTGAAGACAGAGGAAGAATTTAGAGCAGCATTATCCAATAAAAATATTCCCTTGCTGGTTTTAGACCAGAAATGGCACAGACTGTTTGCCATCCACGGCAAAACAGATGAAATCAAGGAAAAGGAAGCTAAGGTGAACGAGCTGCTTGCCCAGCAGGGAAGAGCAAACACTGAGCTTAAAAAGCTAAAGAAAATCAAAAACCAGCTTATGGATGAAATCGTTCAGAATATGGATGATGAGTACGACGATAGTGCTGAACGTGAAAAAAAGAGACTGGAAAGCAAAAAGCTCATTGACGAAGTAAATGAAAAAATCAATGAGGAGGAGGATCTGCTGCTTGAGCTGCCAAAGGAAATCAAAGAGGTGAACGAGAGCCTTATGATTTTGTCCATGGACTATTTTTATTCTAAGCTCAGAGTAAACCAGACCGAGGCAAAGGAGATAGAAGACTGGATTGCCCAGGTCAGGATTGACCTCAAGAAGAATATAATCAGAAAACAGAACAGGACAATCAATAATAAGGAAATCTATTCCTATTTACATGATATATTCGGGGCTGAGGTGCTGGATTTGTTTGATATACAGTATGATGACCTGATTGTAGGGACAAGTGACAATAAGGATAATAAGGAAAGTTAAGAGGCAGCTTAATTGAAATATCTTGTTACAGGAAAAGAGATGAAGCTTCTGGATGATAATACATCAAGTCATTTCCATGTGCCTTCTATGGTTTTAATGGAACAGGCGGCTATGAATTTTGTCCGGGAGCTTATTGCGTATTATAAGTTAAATGAAAACAACAGAATACTGGTTTGCTGCGGAACTGGCAATAACGGGGCTGACGGCATAGCAATTGCCAGATTGCTGAACCAGAAAGCCATAAAGGCAGATATATATCTGGCGGGCGATACAAAGAGCGGAAGTGATAATTACAAGCTTCAGAAGAAAATATATGATAGCTACGCCTATGGTCAGGTGGATGAACTGACAGAGGGCTATGACTATATTATAGATGGCCTGTTTGGCACAGGGCTTTCCAGAAGCATCAGTGGTTCTTATCTGGAGCTTATTGAGCAGATGAACAGCATGCAGGGCACAAAGATTGCCATAGATATGCCATCGGGAATCTGTGCAGATGATGGTGCGGTACTTGGAGCAGCGTTTAAGGCAGATGCCACAATCACATTTTCTTTTGCCAAGGCAGGACAGATTTTGTGGCCGGGAAATGAATATACAGGACAGCTTATTGTCACTGAAATTGGCATTACAGCAGAGAGCTATCTGGACAGGAAGCCACGGCTTTTTGCCTATGAAGAGGAGGATGTGAAGAAACTGCCACAGAGAGCAGCACATTCCAATAAAGGCACCTACGGAAAGCTTCTGGTGATAGCGGGCAGCAAGGACATGTCTGGAGCAGCCATCCTGTGTGCGCGGGCGGCATACAGAGGGGGAACAGGGCTGGTAAAGCTATATACTGCCGAGGAAAACAGGACTGTAGTCCAGTCAAGCCTTCCGGAAGCCATAGTGAGCTGCTACAGCAAGCCTTATAACGAACAGCAGCTTATTGACAATTTAAAGTGGGCGGATGCCGTAGTTCTTGGACCCGGAATCGGAACGGACAGCACAGCAAAGAAAATAGTTGACTGCGTGCTTAAAAATGTCACAGTGCCTATGGTAATAGATGCAGATGCATTAAATATAATTGCAGAGAAGACCGATATACTATTAAGACCACATATGGATATAATAGTCACTCCCCATCTGGGGGAGATGGCACGTCTGACAGGGGATTCTGTCGGCTTTATCCAGAGCAGGCTGATTGACTCAGCCACGGATTTTGCCAACAAATACAATATAATCTGTGTCTTAAAGGATTTCAGGACAATAACTGCCCTGCCTTACAGCTCGGTATACATCAATTTATCAGGTAATCCGGGCATGGCGACAGCCGGCAGTGGTGATGTATTATCCGGCATAATTGGCGGACTCTTAGCTCAGGGAGTGGTCAGTGAAAAAGCCGCCGGGCTTGGCGTCTATATACATGGACTGGCAGGAGACGAGGCAATGATAAACAAGGGCTCGTATTCTATGATGGCAGATGATATAATAGATGGGTTATCGTATGTAATGTGCACAATTAGCGGTTGAATGAATATAATATCTATGTAAAATAAATATAGATAAAAAAACAGAATACACTCGAAAAATATGGAAATACTTTCTGTATACCAAATATGGAGTGTGTATTTATGATAATTCAACGTGGAGATATTTACTATGCAGATTTAAGACCTGTTGTAGGCTCTGAGCAGGGAGGTATAAGACCTGTGCTGATTGTGCAGAATGACATTGGAAACAAGCACAGTCCTACTGTTATATGTGCAGCGATTACCTCGCAGATGCACAAGGCAAAGCTTCCTACCCATGTGGAGCTGAACTGTCAGGAGTACGATTTGGCAAAGGATTCTGTTGTCCTTTTGGAACAGCTTAGGACAATAGACAAGAAGAGACTGAAGGATAAGGTGTGTCATCTGGATAATCAGATTCTGATGAAGGTAGATAAGGCACTGGAAATCAGTTTGGAACTATTTACATAAGAGGATAGAAGGAGAGATAGAATGTTAATTTGCATCTGTGTGATGCTGTGTATTGTTGCATTGATAGAGGCGCGTATGCTGCTTAAGCTTACCAGTGGCAAAAAGTCAAAGGGTAAGGTTTTTGAACAATTACATGGAAATGATGATGTAACGGAGGAAGAAATTATTTCCATGGTTCATGAGGGACATGAGAAGGGAAATATTCTTGCGTCCGAGGTGGAGATGATAAATAATATCTTTGAGTTTGATGACAAGGAAGTAAAGGATATTATGACTCATCGAAAGAATATATTAAGCCTGGATGGCAATTTGTCTTATATTGATGCAGTGAGCCTTATGATAGATGCTGGGAAATCAAGATTTCCAGTATATGAAAATGACATCGATAATATAATCGGTGTCTTACATATCAAGGATGCCTTTGAGTATTCACAGCGAAACGAAGTATTCAGAACATCAATCAAGGATATAAAGGGCTTGATTAAGGAGGCTGATTTTGTCCCAGAGACTGTGAATATTAATGATTTATTTAAGAGGATGCAGGCAAAAAAGAACCACCTTGCGATGGTTATTGACGAGTATGGACAGATATCGGGAATCGTCGCCATGGAGGATATCTTAGAGGAGCTTGTTGGTGAAATCGAGGACGAGCATGACGAGGAAGAGGAGCTCATCCAGATAAATGCCGACCAGAGTTACTATATGGATGGCATGACGGATTTCTCTGATGTGAAGGAGACACTCAACCTGCCTCTTGAGGAGGATGCTTTTGAGACACTGAATGGATTTTTGATTGCCCAGATGGACAAAATTCCGGAGGAGGATGAGAAGCCGGTGATTAATGCTTATGGCTATGAATTCTCTGTTTTATCAGTAAATGATAATGTAATTGGACAGGTTATGATTAAGAAAGTTGCACCAAATAAAAATTAATGATATTATAAACACGTATTTTTTTAGAAAAGAGGATTACAGATTATGTCAGGACATTCAAAATTTGCGAATATCAAGCATAAGAAAGAGAAAAATGATGCTGCTAAGGGAAAAATTTTCACAATGATTGGACGTGAGATTGCAGTAGCAGTTAAAGAGGGCGGACCTGACCCAGCTAACAACTTTAAGCTTGCACAGGTTATTGCTAAGGCTAAGTCAAACAACATGCCAAACGATACAATCGATAGAGGTATCAAGAAGGCTGCTGGAGATGGCAACAGCGTAAACTATGAGACATGTACATATGAAGGCTATGGTCCTTCAGGAACAGCTATTATTGTTAAATGCTTAACAGATAACAAGAACAGAACAGCAGCCAACGTCAGAAACTGTTTCACAAAGGGACAGGGAAGCATTGGAACTCAGGGCTGCGTATCTTACATGTTCGATGAGAAGGGTCAGATTATCATCGACAAGGAAGAGTGCGATATGGATGCAGATGAGCTCATGATGCTGGCACTGGATGCAGGTGCAGATGATTTTTCGGAGGAAGAGGACAGCTTTGAGATTACAACAGCACCAGCAGACTTTGATGCTGTACACAAGGCTCTTGAGGATGCAGGAATTGTTATGGCATCAGCGGAGGTCAGCATGATTCCTCAGACTTATGTCACACTTACAGAGGAAGCTGATATCATCAATATCGGAAGAATCTTAGACCTTCTGGATGAGGATGATGATGTACAGGAAGTGTACCATAACTGGGAAGAGTAATTGAGCAGAGATTGCGTGTAAATAGCATAGAGCTATTGGAGATGAGACCTTCTTGTCTGTGCAGGGATTGCATGGACGAGGAGGTTTTATTATACCAAAGTATGCAGGAAAAGCTGCCGGTGGCTGGTTTTTTGCATGTTAATGCATGTACAATCAGAATTTGATTGCAGGATTCTACTGAGGTATAATAATTTATATCGAATTGGTTAGGAGTGAGTACAATATGAAGAAAAAAGCAAGCATAAGTCTAGCTGGTATATTAACTCTGTTTGTTTTAATCGGAATAATAAAGCCGGGTACAGGTGTAAGCGTTCCCGATACTCAGGTTATTGAATCTGAGACAGTACGGGTGCAGGCTGGTGAAACTCAGACAGACGCTACACAAATGTCTTCGGAGGAAGCTGCAAGTCTTGCAGAGGCGCATATAAATACAGCACTGGAAGCTTTTGCCAATGAGACAATTCCAGAATACAGCGGTAATCCATATGTGGAATTAAATGGAAACGTGCCATATTTTACAGATGAAGAACTATCCACAACAGCCTTCGAGCTGTACAGTGAGCTGGATTCTCTTGGTAGATGTGGGGCATGCTATGCCAATGTCTGCAAGGAGATAATGCCTACAGAGGAGAGAGGCAGTATAGGCATGGTGAAGCCCACAGGCTGGCATACAGTAAAGTACGACTGCATAACGGACAGATACTTATACAATAGATGTCATCTGATTGGCTATCAGCTTGCAGGGGAAAACGCTAACGAAAAGAATCTGATAACAGGAACCAGATACCTGAATGTGGATGGCATGCTGCCCTTTGAAAACGAGGTGGCTGATTATGTAAATGATACAGATAATCATGTGCTTTACAGGGTTACACCGGTGTTCTCAGGGGATAATCTGCTAGCATCAGGTGTGATAATCGAAGCCAAATCTGTCGAGGACAACGGAGCTGGCGTACAGTTTAATGTATATTGCTACAATGTCCAGCCGGGAATATCAATAGACTATATTGATGGACAAAGTTGGGAAGACGAAAGTTCAAATACATCAGAATCTGATAATGAGGAGACGCAAGCCACAGCTGCACTACAGGAGCAGACTGCAACACAGTCAGATACAATTTCTTCACAACAGGAACAGAGTGCAGAACAAACAGATAATGCCGGTGGGCAGGAACAGCCTTCAGTATCAGAAACACCTGCTGCATCAGGCGGTGATACAATGGTTTGGCTGTCCGCAACCGGTGAAAAATATCATTCTATAAATAATTGTGGAAGAATGAATCCGGATAATGCGACACAGGTTACAGAAGAGTATGCGATTAACAATGGATATGGGAAGTGCAGTAAGTGCTGGTAGGTCATGCAAGATTCAGCATGACCTCAAATACACTTCCACCGCCATCATTGTCATGGACTGTGATAGAGCCATGATGGGCATTTACGATTTCCCTTGCAATGCTTAGTCCCAGTCCAAAATGCTCCTTGGTGGAGCGGGAATCATCCACTCTGTAGAAGCGGTCGAATATGTGCTCTTTAGCCTCTGGTGAGATTCCTATACCATCATCAGCCACAGACAAAATGACATTTTTACCATTTGTCATAATTCCAAGCCATATATGCCCCTCTGGGCTGCTGTAGCTGATTGCGTTTGAGAGCAGGATTGCGAGCACCTGTTTGATTCGCTCGCCATCGCAGATACATACCGGTATATTTTCTTCCGGCAGAGATATATTAAGTCTCACATGATTTGAGGACTCCTTAGCCAGCGGGTAGAAAGCTTCGTAGGTTTCTATCATGAGGGTATCAAGCTCTGCAGGCTGCATATCATAGGTGAGCTTGCCACTGTCTGTTTTTGCAAGCAGCATCATGTCATTTACCAGATTTGTCATACGCTTTCCCTCTTTTTCAATAGTATTAATCAGACTGGAAGCGGATGGAGCGTTGGAATCTGTCTGCCCATCAGCATTCAGCCCGCTGAGGATATGGCTGGCGGAGAGAATCACAGCTAAGGGAGTGCGCAGCTCGTGGGATGCCGCAGCCAGAAAGGCGGTCTGGCTTTTCTGATTTTCCCAGAGGGGGCGGAGCAGATGCCCTGTGAAAAAGTGGCAGAAGAGCAAGAGGGCAGATACTGCGATTAAGTCAATCAAAATAAAAATCACTATCTGAAAATGCGCCTTGCTGTAGTATTCCTTCAAGGGATATAAGATGACCACCTCTGTATCCTTGTGAATTGTATTTTTAATCTGGGCTATGCAGGCATAGTAGTGGTCATTTTCATAAGTATATTTAAAAGATTCCTGAATGCAGGGAGTGTTTGAGTCGTTAGCAGCCAAAAGCGCATGACCCTTGGCATATACCTTGGCACTTACAAGCTGGGTTTCCTCTGTCTGATAATTCTGGTTTAGTAAAAGTGGGGTGCCGCAATCGTAAACTGACAGCATATATTTTCCATTTAAGGACAGCTTCTGTAAGAGGCTTGGATATAAAGTCGAGTTTGCCTCTATGTGAGTGAGGATAGAGCCTGACTCGCTCTGAAAGGAAAGCAGATAGTTGTTTTCCAAATTTGTCTGTGACAAGTAGAGATATATGACAGACATGATAATTAAAATCAGGCTGGATATGCCTGTAAACAGTAAAGTTAGTTTGTGCCTGACCTTTTTATACATCTGTTTCCTCCAACTGATATCCCACACCGCGGATGGTGCGGATTGATACTCTTGAACTGATTTTTGAAAGTCTTCTGCGGATAAAATACATGTAGTTGTCCAGATTGCCATCCTCCACAGCACCATCGGGACCCCAGATTTTACTTATGATAGTGTTTCTGGGCAGGGTCTGGTTTGGATTTTTAATGAAAAATTCAAGTAACTGTCCCTCAGTCTTAGAGAGGGTGCAGGAACCCTTATCTCCAGTGAGTGAATAGGAATTGGTGTTGAGCTTTACATCAGCAAAGCTTACGGTGGAATCCAGCATGAGGTTTCCCGGTCGTCTGCATATGCATCTGATACGGGCTGCCAGTTCTTCAAAGGCAAAGGGCTTGACTAAATAATCGTCTGCACCGGAATTAAGCCCAGTGAGCTTTTGGTCAAGTTCGCCAAGGGCAGTGAGCATGATGACCGGAACCATCATTTCTTTTTTTCTGATTTCCTTTAATATAGATATTCCATCCAGATGAGGGAGCATACGATCCAGAAGAATTATGTCGTACACAGTCTGTTCTACATACAATAAGGCGTCAGCCCCGTCGTTACAGACATCTACATCATAGCCCTCTGTCTCAAGCTCATATTTTAAGGTCATGGACAAATCTTTGTCGTCCTCTACTAATAAAATCCGCATTATTTTCTCCTGCTATATATTTGATATTATTTTAACATAATTCTATCAGAGAAATCTCTAAAGAATCTCTATAAGGCAATTAAAATTAGAGACAAATTAGAGAATGCTTAGAGGGAATTTAGAGATTGCTTTGATAAAGTAATATGCAGGAAGCGAAAGGAGACTAGAAAATGATTAGGAAAAAATACAGGAGAGCCTTAAACACTGTGGCACTGGCATTGACTGCCGCTGTAATGCTCAATATGACAGGTTGTGGAGGAATTGGTACAAGTGCTGGGACATCAACAGAAGCCACAGATACAGCAAAGGGACGATATATAGAATCGGAAATCAATATGCCGGCAGACTGCGGTTCGCCAAATGTAGTTACCTTTGACGATGGAAGTGCTGCCTTTGTAGATACTAACAATGGAGTCTTGTATACAAAGACCTCAATCGACCAGACAGACTGGCAGGGCAGGGACATACCAAAGCTTATAGAGCTGATTGGACAGAGCATGGATATTCAGGTGACAGCACCATCAAAGGATGGCAGGCTATTTATCTCATATAACAACTGGGATGAAGTGGAGGATATAGATAGTGAGGTTGGCTATCCCGTACATTATTTGCTTATCGGAAGTGATGACAGTGTGAGTGAATTGACTTTTTCGGATATAGAAAAGCTGGAGTACGCTGCTTTTTCAGATGGAGATACCCTGTATCTGGGGGATTATGATGGCACAGTCTGGCGCTACAGCATATCATCAGACACCAGCAAGAAAATCCAGAATGTTGATAATAAATATATCCAGAACTTCAATATTTTTAATAATAAGCTTTTTATCATGGATTTGGAAAAAGCCTACAGCTATGATCTGACTTCCGGCACACTGGATGAGGATGATTCTGTACTTGATGACTTTATATCTAAGATGGGATATGATGACGTGCAGCAATACTGTGGGGATTCAAAGGATTCAGACTCAATCTATGTTATCTCAAGAGATGGCATCTACCACCATAAGATGGGTGGAAGTGTTATGGAAAAGCTTGTGGATGGAATGATGACCAGTCTGTCTGATCAAAGCCTTTCGCCAAGCAGCGTCAGCGAAAAGGATGGTGTCATATATCTGTTTTTTGATGATGGCAGCGCCTTTTCCTACAAATATGATGAGACAGCATCTGCTGAGATGGATAATCAGATAGAGATATATGCCTTGGAGGACAGCAAGACTGTCCGTCAGGCAATCAGTGCCTTCCGCAAATCAAATCCAGATGTCTTTGTGAAGTTTGAGATTGGAATGGATGCAGACAGCGGAATCCAGAAGTCTGATGCAATTACAGCTTTAAATACAAAGCTCTTGTCGGGAGAGGGTCCAGACCTGCTTATTTTAGATGGACTTCCAATGGAAAAATATGAGGAAAAAGGCATATTGGAGGACTTAAGCGATACTGTAGATGAGCTTACAGGCAGTGGCAATTACTTTGAGGGGATTTTAAAGGCTTATGAGAACGATGGCAAAATATATGCTCTTCCAACCAGGACGGAGATACCGGTGCTAATCGGGGACAAGGACATGACAGAGCTTGTAAGCGATACAAAGAGCCTTGCGGATGTATCCCAGCAGATTTTGTCTGATAAAGAGGTCTATGCAACCACTCTGGGTACCTATTCGCCGGAGGAAGCCTTAAAGCTGGCATACTTTGGAAGCTCAAACTCATGGCAGACAGCAGAGGGCAGCATAGATGAGACAAAGATAAAGGAAATTCTTGAGACTGCAAAGGTGATTTATGAGGATGATACAGAGAATCTGACCGAAAGCCAGAAGAATAATCGTGAAAATACTAACAAAGCAATAGCTGCATCAGGTGAAATTGATGCTGATACCTATTGGGGAAGTGGAGGAAGACAGGCGGAAGACGTGGTTGGCAAATACCAGTATGCAGGAATAGGATGTCTTGGCAATATGTCTGATATATCGGATTTTTTCGCAGTACCACAAAGCTATGACAGCATATCCTATGCCAAGTATGATGGTGATGATGAGAATCTGTTTGTACCGCAAAACGTAGTAGGAATCTGCTCAGCAAGTGACAAGAAGGAACTGGCAGGAGCCTTTGTTAAGGAGCTCCTCAGTCAGGATGTACAAAAAATTGATACAGAGGACGGATGTCCTGTTAATAAAGACGCATATGACCAATTTATTATAAATCCAGATTCAGATTCAATGGTTGAAAGCACTTTTCCAGGGGCAGACGGCTCAGACTGTGAGCTTATAACATCATGGCCTGCAGAAGCAGAACTGGCTGAGCTTAAAGACTGGCTTGATACAGCAAGTACCCCTCAGAATATAGACAGTGATGTAAAGATGATTTTTATTGACAATGGAACGGCTGCCGTATCAGGCGAGAAGGATGTGGATTCGTGTGTTAAAGAGATTGTTCAAAAGCTTACACTCTATCTTGCGGAATAGACATTGGCTGTATTTTATCATGAGTTTTACAGGGGTAATGGTATTTGTGCTGTTACCCTTTGCCAGAACTATTTACCAGTCATTATACTGTAATGCGACAAAGCATTTCGTTGGAATGACAAATTACAGGATGGTGCTGCAAAATGATGCCTTTGTGCTTGCAATGAAAAATACAGGGAGGCTGCTCATATTTGGCATCCCCCTGCTTTTACTCTTGTCTTTCTTGCTGGCACTGCTCATAACGCAGAAGGTCCAGAAGGAAAGGATAAAGACAATCTATCTGATTCCAATGGCTATTCCTACAGCGGCGGTGGTGCTGGCATGGAAGATATTCTTTTATAAAAAGGGCATGCTCAATCACTTTCTGGGACTCTTTGGAATAATGCCAGTAGATTGGCTAAACAGTAATGCGTCCTTTTGGGTGCTGGTTTTTAGCTACATCTGGAAAAATCTGGGATATACTCTGGTGCTGTGGCTTGCGGGACTGGATTCCATTCCAGAGAGCAGGATAGAGGCAGCAAAATGCGATGGAGCTGATTCCGGGGAACTATTGCGATACATTATTCTGCCATCTCTAAAGCCATTTTTTTATACTATTACCATTTTGTCCCTGCTTAATTCCTTTAGGATATACAGGGAGGCTTATCTGGTGGCAGGAGCCTACCCACAGCAGAACATGTATCTGTTTCAGCACCTGCTGCACAACTGGTTTGCCGGACTTGAGGTTGACAAAATTAGTGCGTCAGCAGTATTTTTGACAATCGTATTTGGAGCCTTTGTGGCTGTTTTGGAGCATCTGTGGAATCGGGAGGAGGAAAAGGACAGCCTTCCGGTCTTTAGAAAAATTAAGTCATGGGTGCAGGAGTTTTTCTATGACCTGAGCGTGAAACTTAGTATAAGAAAAAAGGTCAGGCACATATTTGCCCCGGCATTCAGCCTAAGGCTTAAGAAGATACTTGAGATTATCATAATCGCAGTAATTGGCTTTGTAATCGTTTATCCTGTGCTTCTGGTTCTGGCAGGCTCACTTAAGAGCAATCAGGAGCTTTCCAACTGTCTGGGCGGGATTCTGTCAGACGATGCAGGAGAGGTGCAGTGGAAACTCACCTATGTTTATCCTACTTTAAGCCATTTTAAGAAGCTACTCTTTGAGACACCACAATTCCTAAAGGTATTCTGGAATTCGCTTGGAATGGTGAGCCTTATTCTGATTGGTCAGGTGTTGGTTGCAGTGCCTGCTGCCTATGGCTTTGCAAAATGGGAGTTTAAGGGTAAAAAGCTCTTGTTTTTTGTATATGTAATTTTGATGCTTATTCCTTTTCAGATTACCATGTATCCATCTTATCTGGTGCTTAGGGATTTAAAGCTAATTAACACAATCTGGGCTGTTATACTGCCTACGGTTTTTTCAACCTTTCCTGTCTTTTTGATGTACAGGAGCTTTAGGGAAATCCCTGTAGAGCTGTATGAGGCGGCAAAAATGGACGGAGCAGGAGAATGGGCTATGTTTTGGCATATTGGGATTCCTTTAGGACAGTCAGGAATTTTCTCAGCACTGGTTCTTGGATTCTTAGACTACTGGAATATGATGGAACAGCCACTTGCCTTTATACAGGATAAGAGCCTGTGGCCTATTTCACTTTTTCTTCCGGAGGCAGATGGTCTTAAGACGGGACTGCTGCTGGCGGCATCTGTGATTACCCTGATGCCGGCATTATTTGTATTCTCGATAGGGCAGAACTATCTGGAAAAGGGAATTGTAGCTTCGGGAGTAAAAGAATGAGGTGAGATAATATGGAAGAAAACAAAAAAGGCATAAGAATGAAAATAAAGATTTTTGCTGTATTTCTGGTATTTTTATTGGTATGTACTATTGTGAGCAGGGGCGTATATGCAGCTAACCTGCCCATGGTCAGGGTGGGCATGAGAGAAAATAAAGTAATCAGCCAAAGCATTACAGCCAATGTGGAGCTTGAAGCCCAAAAGGAAGTGCCTGTATTTGCTGGCAGTGATGTGCTGATTGATAATATTCCGGTGTCGGAGGGACAGACGGTAAGCGCAGGGGATGTACTTATGACAGTTGACCTTACTGATTTGGAAGAGCTTATAAGGACAGCAGAAGAAGCTGTGAGCCTTCAGACACAGAAGCTTGCAGAGTTAGACGAGACAAACTTAAAGATTGACCAGAGTAATGCTGAGGCGGAGGCGGCTAGGCAGAGGAGCATTGATTCCGCAGCGGAGGATTTAAGCCGTACAACTGCCCAGGATGATGCCCAGGTAGCAAGGCTGCAGGCGGAGGTGGATGAGCTGTCCGGTCAGGTATCAAGCCATAACAGTGAGATGCCGGCAGCAGACAGTGAAGATTACTCAGCCTGGAAGGAAGCACAGGACGCGCTTGAGGCTTCCCTTAAGGAGAAGCAGGATGCCCTTGAGGAAGCCAAAGCTACCAAGGAAAATAATGCTTATTCCAAGCAAAAGGACTTGGAAAATGCACAAAACACATCAGCCGAGAAAGCTGACAGGCAGAGCGAAAGCTCTCGTATGGAGCTTATGACAGCCCTTGAGGAGGCTCAGGCGAGGCTTGACGAATTAGAGCAGATTAAAGAAGCAAATGGTGAGATTTGCGCAGAAGCAGACGGAGTGATTGAGAAGCTTGAAGCAGAAATCGGAACCCGTACCACTGAGAGCCCGGTTGCACTGCTGGGGGATTACAGTGAGGGCTTGCTGGCGAAGGCTGTGATTAGTGAGGACGACAGGAAGGAGATTACGACATCAGATAAGATGAGCCTGTCCTTTATGCAGGGGCGCATAGTAATTGATGACATCCCTATCCAGTCCATAGTCAGGCAGACGGATGGCACTTATCAGGTGACAGGGCTTGTGGATTTGGACAGCGTGGACAGCTATAACAGACCGGAAGCCGGTATGCTGGGGGAAATGACTATAACAGTTGATTCAAATAGCTTTAACTGCTGTCTGCCCCTCAGTGCGCTTCACTCTGACGGGGAGAAGGACTACATCCTAAAGCTTGAGGAGCAGGACGGTTTTCTGGGAAAACAGTATTATGCCAGAAGGGTTAACGTGACTGTAAAGGCAAAGGATAATTCCTATGCAGGATTGGAAAGCAATTCGATTGCAGATGGGGATGAGATTATCCTTGAGTCTGACAAGGAAGTGCTGGGGGATAAGGAGGTCAGGCTGTATGAGGATGAATAAGGTCATAAATAGAAAAAGCATCTTCCTTATCGCCTGTGCCTGCGTACTAGCAATTGGTGGACTGGCATGGTATATGATAAAGTCCGGTCAAAGCAAGGATAAGTTACAGAGGGTAAGCTGCCAGATAGAAAATAGTTTTGACACCGGTACAGCCGAGGCTAATTGGAAAGACACCCTAAAGGAGCAGGAGTTAAGCTGTGTATTCTGGATTGATTCAGGAAAAAAGAATATCGAGAACACAGATTACCATAAAAGCCTGATAGCGAAAACGATAGTGGTCTGCGGTAACTCAGCAATCCTTTTCCCGGATGAAAATTATGTGAGTGAGGAGGGTTATTGCCTCTTGGGAAAGGAAGTGGCAGTGAAACTATTCGGAAGTACATCCGTAAACGGCAGGAGCATCTATGTGGATGGAAAGGAGTACAGCGTTGCAGGAGTCCTAAAGGAACAGAAGGATATTGCGGTAATAGCGTCAGACGAGGGGATATTTCAGAATGTCAGTTATCTGTATCATAATGATTTTGAAAAAGGTAAAAATCTACAGATAATAGAAAGCCTTTGCGGTAGCAGACTGTCAGAATCTAATTAGATTCTGGCAGTTTTTTTATATTACTGATAGATTGCCATTATATAATTCGTAGTATAAAGTGTAATTACAAAACATCCCGGATGCATCCAGGGAAGGATGGAGAAAATTATGAAAATAGGAGAAAAAAATTATATAAAGCAGCTAAGGCTTCATAACGAAAAAGCTCTTGCTTATGTGATTGATGAGTATGGAGGGTTACTGATGTCGGTAATTCGCAAGCATCTCTTTTATCTGCCAGAGCGGCAGGAGGAATGTTTTGATGATGTGCTGTTAAAAATCTGGCAGAACATAGACAGCTTTGATGAGACCAAAAACACCTTTAAAAACTGGGCTGCGGCGGTAGCAAAGTATCAGGCGATTGATTACTTAAGGAGCTATCAGAGAGAGGCTCAAACAGTAAATATTGAGGACATGGTGATAGTCCATGAGGATAAGACCCTTGCCCAGATAGTAGACAGGGAAATATCGCAGGAGGTCGAACAAATGCTGTCCTGTTTGAAACCGAAAGACAGAGACCTGTTTTACAAGCTTTATGTCGAGGAAAAAACCATGGGGCAGGTAAGTGTCGAAACCGGGATGAAGCAGGAGGTTATATACAACAGGCTGTCCCGCGGCAAAAAGAAACTCCGCCAGAATATATTAGAAGAGAGAGGGGCATAAATCATGGGAAAAAATATTTATGAGCTTTTAAATGATGTTGTGATAAATGAGAAAGAATACGAGCAGACAGAATTTAGTGATTTTGATAAGGCACGCAGTAAACAGAGGGTATTGAGAAAGGTGAGGGCACTTGAGATGAAAAATAAGAAAAAAGGCAGAGGAAAAGCAGTTGCAGCCGCAGCGGCAGCCTGCGCAGTTGTAATCGGAGCAGTAGGCTTTACAAATCCTGCGCTGGCAGATGTGGTATACAGCAACACTATAGGAAAGCTGATTGAAAATAAAATAGGAACCAAGGATGAAAACGAGGCAAACATATATAAGACTGTAGCCCAGAACTCACTCACAGCAGAGGAGGAAGTGGAAAAGAGTCAGAAGGCTGATGAATATAATACCAGCGCTGAGTCAGGCGGAGTCACTGTATCGATTTCAGATATATACTGTGACGGATATGTAATCTACTACACCGCAGTCCTGCAGACAGATGATGAGGGCTTAAATCAGGCAGACTTTATAACCGCAGAAAAGGGAGCAGAAGCCCTTACAGTAAATGGAAATGAGGCTGGCGGTGTCATGATGGGCTTTGAGAGAGCATCTGACGGAAGCTATGTGAAGTCAGGAGAGATAGACTTAATCGGCTTTGGCAGTGATGGAGATACAGAGGATTATTCAAAGGCAGATTCTCTGGAAATAGAGTATGTCATAACTAACCTGACAGGCTACAAGGATGATGAATGGGAGGACAACGGCGATTATGTGAGTACAGCTTCTGTGGATGGGGACTGGACACTTAGATTCCCGGTTACGGTTGACCGCTCAGAGAATGTGACCTATGACCTTAATAAGGAAGACAATGGTGTAAAGCTCTGCAATGTGGTAAAGACCAAAGCAGGACTGGTGCTTACAATCGAGACACCTGATTTTACCCAGGCACCATACAATGACCCTTATAATGACCCGGAGATGTCAGTGGTTGACGAAAACGGAAATGCCTTACAGTGGTTCACAGGCGGTATATCTCAGGAAAATGAAGACGGAAGTGCTGTATACAAAATCATGGTACTTTATGAGGGACAGACCAATCTCAGCTTGGAAGTGACAAGCAGGGACGAAGAACAGAGGGAGATTGCGTCAATTCCATTTGAAATTAAATAATGAGATTTAAAAGTTGTCACATTAAATTGTATATGTGACAACTTTTTTGTCTTTATTGTGGAATTATTTTATCAGATATATTTACTAAAAAGACAATATATGATAGTCTATTTATAAATTATATACAATATTTAGAGAAAAATATATGTGAAGAATACTTCCAAAACAGGAGGGAATTATGAAAAAAATACTGTTTGTTGCTTCAGAGTGCGTTCCATTTATCAAGACAGGTGGACTTGCTGATGTTTGTGGAGCCTTACCCAAGGAATTTGACAAGAAATACTGGGATGTGCGTGTGGTAATACCTAATTATAGCTGTATTCCTGCAAAGTACAGAGACCAATTTGAGTATGTGACCCATTTTTATATGAGCGCAGGAAATTACATACAGAATAAGTATGTCGGGGTCTTAAAGTATGAGCTTGACGGCGTGACTTATTATTTTATTGATAATCAGGAATATTTTACCTGTAACTCTCCTTATGGAGATATCAGATATGATATTGAAAAGTTTGTATTTTTTGATAAGGCAGTATTGTCAATGCTTCCACTTATTGATTTCAGACCTGACATTATCCATTGTCATGACTGGGAAACAGGACTTGTACCGGTTTACTTAAAGAATGAGTTTGCGGCTGGTCCCTTCTTCTGGAGTGTTAAATCAATTATCACAATACACAACCTTAAGTTCCAGGGAGTATGGGATACAAAGACCATGCAGGGGCTTACAGGATTCCCAAGTAATTTATTCACACCAGATAAGCTTGAGTTTAAGAAGGACGCCAATATGCTTAAGGGTGGACTTGTTTACGCTGATTACATCACCACAGTCAGCGATACTTACGCAAATGAAATACAGACAGACTATTATGGTGAGGGCTTAAATGGTTTATTGTCTGCAAGGCATTTTGATATGCAGGGAATAGTAAATGGTATCGATTATAATGCATATAATCCTGAGACAGATGAAAAAATATATTACCATTATAATGCCGAGAATTTCCGTAAAAATAAATCAGTAAACAAGACAAGGCTTCAGGAAGAACTGGGACTTGCAGTTGACAAGAAGAAATACATGATTGGTCTTATTTCAAGACTTACAGACCAGAAGGGACTTGACCTCATCAATTATGTAATGGACAGACTGGTGGACGATTATACCCAGCTTGTTGTAATCGGAACAGGAGACCCGCAGTATGAGAATATGTTCAGACATTATGCCTGGAAATATCCGGACAGGGTATCTGCAAATATCTGTTATTCAGATGATCTGGCTCATAAGCTCTATGCAGCGGCAGATGCTTTCCTTATGCCGTCGAGATTTGAACCATGTGGACTGACCCAGCTTATATCATTCAGATATGGAACAGTGCCAATTGTCAGGGAGACAGGTGGACTTAAGGACACTGTAAAGCCATTTAATGAGTATGAAAATACAGGAGACGGATTCTCTTTCACCAATTATAATGCAGATGAGATGCTTGACATTATCAATTACTCTAAGCATATTTATTATGACCGCAAGCGTCAGTGGAACCAGATGATTGACAGGGGCATGGCTAATGATTTCTCTTGGAATGCGTCTAAGTTCAGGTATGAGGGGCTTTATAATTACCTTATTGGGGAATAAATTTTATATTTTTTCACATACTTAGTGCGAGCTGTTTGGCTCGCACTTTTTTCTTTATGAAATTATGGAATTGGGACGAAGGCACTTTTGGTGTGGAGTTAGGATATTTTGCCATGATAATTGATTTTTTTTGCCGGGTTACGGACATAAGATTTTCTAAATGCTCTGATGGGGGTATTGGAAATTTGACGCAACCGCTCGACATTCGCCATCCATGGCTCAAGTCTCGCTTTCGGCAACGTCCTGTTGCCGAATCGCTGGTAAAGTGTACAGACCATTAAGAAAATCTAATATCCTCCACAAGGCAGAAAAAATCAATTATCATGGCAGAATATCCTAATTTAAGTTTTGAGTGCCTTCTGAAATTGATAATTTTTTAAGTGACACATTTCATAAAAAAAATGGGTTTTATAAAATAAATAGGTTCCATAAAGTAATTATGTTCCATAAAGTAAATAGGTCCCATAAAGCGAATATGTTTCACAAAGTCAAAGTAAATAAAAGCTGCGAAACTGAAATGTAATGTATTAAGCAATTTCAGAGAAAGTATGTGAAAATAAGGAGAGTTAGACAAGATGGCAAATTTTAATAATGAAGCAAACCAAAGGAATTTAAAAGAATCAGAAGAAAATCTGAATGATATAAACGATAAAACAAACATAGACAATAAAACAAACATAAACAATGCAAATGATAAAGAAAATATAAATGACGCAAATAATCATAATCTCCAAAATAATCAAAATGACAAAAATAGTCAAAGGACAACGGAAAAAAGCCTCACACTGGTTCCAAATCAAAATATAGAGGACAGCATCAAGGAGTATGGTCAGGGCATAATCAGCTCCAATGAGAAAGAATACAACATTTACCTTTTGTCCATAATTGGAGAAATCGAGGGGCACGAATGTCTGCCTCAGACCTCTAAGACCACCAAGTATGAGCATGTGCTTCCTGAGCTTGCAATCATACAGGATGACAAAAAGGTAGATGGTGTCCTCTTGCTTTTAAATACCATGGGCGGTGATGTAGAGAGCGGTCTGGCTATTGCGGAGATGGTTTCTTCTTTGTCTAAGCCTACTGTTTCTCTGGTTTTAGGCGGCAGTCATTCTATTGGTATTCCTCTTGCTGTGTCTGCGGATTATTCCATGATTGTGCCTAGTGGTACTATGGTTATCCATCCTGTCAGGCTGAGCGGTACTGTGATTGGTGCACCGGCTACCTATGAGTATTTCAGGCAGATGGAAAACAGAATACTTGGATTTATTTCTAATCATTGTAACAGCAGGATTGAAAGATTAAGAGAAATGATGATGAATACAGAGATGATGACAAAGGACCTGGGAACTGTCCTGGTGGGAAAAGAGGCTGTAGATGAGGGGATAATTGACTCTATTGGTGGAATTGCTGATGCTTTTCAGAAATTATACAGCATGATAGACGAAACTAGGATGTAGGCATTAGATAACTATCTGGGCAAAAAATGAGTTTCCGTCCTCGGTAAATTCAATGACTCCGCCTATCATTTCCACAAGCTGACGCACATTTTTTATGCCGAAGCCGTGATTTTGGTTATTGCCTTTAGTTGATAATAGTTCTGGATTGTCTTGAAGAACTGACTCGCTTATGAAGTTTTCCAGAACGATGTTAATGCCGGCTGCATCCTGAACCAGACTAAGCTTGATGCTGCGCAGAGCCTTTGGTTCTATCTGCTCATGCTCGATGGCGTTATCTATCAGGTTGGACAATGCAACCATAAGCTTTAAATTGCGATAGTTGTCTGCCAAAGTGATTCTGCAATGAAAGTCAATATCCGAATCTTTGGCTGACTGTACTTTATTGAAAATTAAGGTGTTAAAGGCAGTGTTGGCGCAATATGCCAAAGGCTCACTTAAAGAAGGCAGCTCAAGAGTTTCCTTGATGTCAGAGATAACATCAGAAGTGTTATCACCTTCTAACAGCGAACTGTAGGCTAACAGCTTATTTTTCATATCATGACGCAGGGCTATTATTTCAAGGCTGGCATTTTGAGTGTCTGTTATGTATTTGTTCATATTATCCAACTGCATTTTTATTGCAATATTATCCAGATTGTGTGTGTATTGCTCTTTCAGTTTTTTCATAAGATAGAGGGCTATAAGTGTACACACAACACACAATATGCTCATTAAACAGCAGACAAGCCTGGCTATTGCTGAACCATCTGAGTGAAAGTGCAGGATGATATATGAAAATACAGAAAATGCAAAGTCAATCAATAAAAATAAAAAAGTGATTGCAAGCTCTAAGATACCATAGTGACCGACAGAATCCTTTTTTACTATTTTCTCTGTTATCAGTAAAATAACCATTTCAATCAGATAGAGAGATAAAATTATAGAGGCTCTTAAGAGGCTTCTCTGAGAAGTTAATTCACTGATTGAAATTTGAAAGCCATATGAAAATAAGGCAAAATAAAGGTTTGATATACACACGGAAAAAATATTGTATATTAATACGATAAAAGCCTTTATTGCAAGGTTTCCATCAAAACATATGCAGACAACAATATACACAAATAACATGGCAAGCAGTGAAGCGGCTGTACCTGAAAATGGCATGATTAAATCATATGTCAGTGGAAGATAGACAACTGACAGAGCAAGGGACAGTTTTTTAAAACTTTTGTTTTTATAATTATAAAAAATATTTGTAGTAAATAGGATGAACCAATATGAAAAGAGACATCCTAATATTTCAATAACTTCATATAAAATCTGCATGATAATATTTCCTCTTGTATTTGAAGAAAACATCCTTGAATGTTTCCTTGTATTTCCTTCCAATATTTATTTCCAAATCGTTTTTCAATATAATTGAAGCAGCATCATATTTTTTGATATATTTTAAATTTACCATATAACTTTGGTTTACATGAATAATATTTTCATATCTGAACATATCGTAGTAATCAGACAGCTTTCCGCGAACAGTATAGGCTTTTGTGTCGGTGTACAAATTAATATAGTGTTTGTCTGATTCAGCATAATTTATGAATTTGATTGGTAAGGCAAGCATGTTTTCTCCATCATTCACTTCAATTGTGCTTTCACAGATACTGTAATCCGACAGAAAAGCATTGAGGGCTTCGGGCAGTTCTTCGCTGATATATTCCTTACGGATAAAACGAAGAGGTGAGTATTTGAAGGTGGTATAAACCGCTTCTTCCATGCTGCTGATGAAAATAATGTGGGCATCAGGCTGCATATCTCTAATGAGGGATGCTAATTCCAAGCCGGAATTTTCTGGCATCATAATATCAAGTAGAAAAAGATTTGTGTTATTTTTCAAGTCAGAAATAAAGTCAGAGCTATTATCAAAGCATCGAATTGAAATAGCTGTCTTTCTCTTCTCAAAAAATATATTTGTAAGGTCTGTCAATTTATCCAGAAAAATTCTTTCATCATCGCATATAACTATTTTAATCATAAGCACCTCCACATAAAATTATATACTTTAGACAGGTGTTTGATAAGGGGCAAAGCGTGTTAATTATGCCTGATTTGTGTAGATTGTGCCAAGGATATTGTTATTGAAAACAAAATAGCTATACTGAAAATTGTAAATGAAAGCCGGCATTCGTTTACTAACAAAAAACAAAAGAAAATGGAGGTAGGAAATGAAGAAAATTAAAAAGGTTTTATCAGCGGTATTAGTTGCAGCATTTTTGCTATGTTGTTCAAATCAGGGAACTGTTTTTGCAGCAGTTAATGGTACTGTTACGGGAACACTCAATGAGAAAAGTGTATATGGAAGACTGACTTGTAATGAGGTTGCACATCAGTTAACCATTGTGTTGAATTATAATACAATGAGTACATTGAATGGAGGAATCACTCCACATACATCTCGAAATGATGCATTTGGAAATAATACTCAGGTATCACAGACATCTTATGCCGGAACACATGAATCAACAAATTATCTGAAGGTTACTGGATATGTTGATAATTCGTTAAAACGCAGTTTTGAAGTTACAAGTTATGGTTCAAGTACAAGAGAATATTGGTAGTATTGGAGGAGGCGGAGTGTTAGAAACACTCCGCTAGTTTAGAATATGAAGAAGAAAATAATTGCATTAATAATATGCGGGGGGCTGTTATTGTGTGGATGTGGCAGTACATCAGACAAAGTAGATAGTGATGAAAACGTGATAAACTGCAAAGATTTAGAAAGCGTAGATGATAAGGATGCTGAGGCATGGATGGGAACTGTTGGTCATGTTTGCTCTACAGAGGATGGAGCATATATTGCACAAAGTACAGATGATGGAACATTCTTATTTTATTATGAGTACGATTCAGGAAAATACACCAAGGTTTGTAACAAACCGGAGTGTTCTCATAATGATGAAAGCTGTAATGCATACTTAAATGGCTTTGAAGATGATGAAGAATATTATGATACATCCACCATTCAAAAATATGGTGACGCGATATATATGTCAGGGCTTAATAACAAAACTGCCTGCATCTATAAGGTCAATTGTGATGGCTCTCAGAAGGAAAAAGTGGTTGATTTGTTTGACGCAGAAGTAAGTGTAAGCAAGGATGGTGGAGCTACATTTTCAGACTATACCAGTTTTGAATTTTGTATCCATAGAGGTTATGTCTACTATTGCATAAGAAACGGACAAAACTCTTCTCTCTATAGAAAAAAATTGGATGGAAGCTCTAAGTCGGAGGAGACAATAGTCAGTATAGACGAGCAAAATAGTGTATACAGACTTGAACCCTATGGCAGATACGTCTTTTTCCAGAGAGGACAATTCAACGAAGACAATAGTGATATGATAAGTGCTTTGTATGCGTATGATACCAAGGAGAACAGGACTATAAATGTAAAAGATGATATCATCACTGTATACATGATAAAAGGAGATATGCTCTACTATGAGGTTGTTGGTGAAGGTATTCATGAGTATTCTCTGGTTGATGGAAGTGACAAGCTGGTGGTGAGCTCAGACGAGGCTTATTATATGATTTATAAGACGTCAAATGCCTATATAGCTGTGTGTTTTGATGGCATTCGTGTCTATAATGAGGACGGCTCCCTTATCTATAAGGCAGGAAGAGATGTATGTGTTGAGCTTTCATATGTAAATGACAGCGATTTAGTTATGTGGACGGCTAATGATGATGGAGAATCACAGTATACATTTATTAATAACGTGCAGGATAATCCTGATAATTGGAATAGTAATACTGTGGTATTTCAGTAAAATTAAGAGTATTAATACATGCAAATCGAAAAATTGGGGAGTCGCTATGGAAATATACAAATTACTAACAAAAAAGAAAATACTTCTGCTTCTTTTGGCAATATACATATGCACCCTGGTTCTTTTCGTCAGGGAAAATCCGGCGTATGGGAAGTATGATGAGGATTATGTGGCTGATTACAGCACGAAAATCGAGGAAATCCTAAATGCCTCTGACAATTTGAATTCCTTTTCGATTTTTAGCGTGGAGGATTCTTTTTCGGAAAAAAATATCGAAAAAACCAAGAACGATTTCTCAAAGATTGCAGACAACAATATCACAGAACTGAGTGGATTGGCATTGGAGAATTACTTTTGCTTTGAAAAGGCAGACATAGCCATATTCATAGGGACGATACTGATAGCTCTTGCCTGTCTGGATGAGAGAAAGAAAGCGCTCCAGTGTGTGCTTCACACCTGCAGTAAGGGAAGGGGGCGGCTGGCGGTCAGACGAATTGGAACCATGCTTTTTGCTGCTGCATTATTTACACTGGCAGTCAAGCTGTCGCTTCTTGTAATTGCGAATGTCAAGTATGGTGGAAATATAATAAGCGACTTGTCACAGCCGGTTCAGGCAGTCAAGAAGTATTTTATGCTGACATATGGCATATCAATAGGACAATTTTGCATAGTCAAATACCTGTATTCTGTGCTCAGCTGCTTTCTGACTGCACTTATTATATGGACTTTTTACTGGATTATAGACAATTTCATGGCAGCGACAGCCGGCGTGCTGATATTTGGTCTGATTGAGTATGGTCTTTACACCTGGATTAAGACGGGGCAGGGGGCAGAAAATCTGCATTACTGCAATATTTTTTACAACTGCATAGATGCAAGGCTCTGGTCGGAGTATAAAAATCTCAATATTGCGTCAAGCCCCGTAGATAAGATGCTTGTCAATCTGATTTTACAGCTCCTCCTGCTTGCTATAGTGGGCTGTGTGGCGGTATTAGCTGCACATTACAGATACCCGATTGCAAGCCGCAGGCTTGGTTCAGGCAGAGTGGTTCAAAAGGTGGCAGCATGGTATTCGCTTGTGAGAAGCGGGCTTCAGGAAAGGCTGTCAATCATGGCGGCTGAGTTTTACAAGCTTCTGGTATCGCAAAAGGGAATACTTGTGGTTGTTGGAGTGATAATTGCGCTCATATATACCAATCCGATTCCTGACGTAAAATTCATGGGTTTTCAGGAGGGCTACAACGATTTCATTCACGAGTATGGCGGAGCACCGTCTGAAAAATCTGAGGAAGGACTGGCAGAGCTGCAGGCTCTGGTGGACGAAGAGGATGCAAGATATATGGAGGTGCTGGAGCTGTATGATGAAGGCAAGGTATCTGCGCAGGAGGTTGCCACATCAGATATGCTTCACGGCAGCCTGGAGTACAGGCGCAGCCTCCTTGACAAGCTTTTGGAGCAGACACAGTATATTGAAAGCATCAGGGATTATCAGGGCATAGATGCCTGGTATGTAAATTACTATGAGTACAGCAACCTGCTGGAGGACGAGAAAATCTTAAATGTGCTGCTTTTACTTTTGAGCATATCCCTGATAAGCGGTGCCTGTGTCAGCGCGGAAAAAAAGACAGACATGGGCAAAATACTGCACACAACATATGCCGGAAGGAATCGTATGATAAAAAACAAATTGGTCGCAGCCGGGCTTTTTAGTGCCATCATATATGGCGTCATGATTGTCCTAAGGCTGGTATCAGTCTGGAAGACCTATAAATTTGAAGGCTTAGGAGCACCGGTGCAGAGCTATCCCGAACTTGCAAATGTCTCCCTGTCAATCAGCATGGGAAACTATATGATTTTATATTATCTGATAAAAATGCTTATAGTTATCTGCTGGGCGGATTGTGTAGTCCTTATAAATATGCGGATGGATTCAAAGCTTGCCTCTATAGTAACAGTGGTTTTGGGCGTGGCTTTGTATATGCTGATAAAGACAGCGGGATATCAGTATGCAGTCATACCTTGCATGATAATAACTATTGGGGCAGTTGTATTTGAGCAGAGAAGGTGGATGAGGAGTTATGAAATTAGTAATTAAAAATGTATCGAAAACATATGGAAAAGTCAGGGCACTTAAGGATGCGTCCTTTGAGCTGAGGGAGGGAATATATGGTCTGCTGGGACCTAACGGAGCAGGAAAAAGCACCTTAATCAACCTTCTGACAGATAATATAAAAAGAGACAGTGGAGAGATACTGCTGGACGGCACAGACATTCTTGCCATGAAGGGTGAATACTTAAACTATGTGGGATATATGCCACAGGATCAGGGCTACTATGAAGAGTTCACAGTGAAAGCCTTCCTTATGTATATAGCCCGGCTTAAGGGATTAAAGGCAAAAGCCGCCAAAGCCAGAGCCGAGGAGCTTATAGAGATGTTTAACATGGACTACTACTGTCACAAAAAGGTTGGAAGCCTGTCTGGCGGTATGAGACAGCGTGTGCTTCTGGCGCAGGCTCTGCTCAATGACCCGCCAATTCTGATACTGGACGAGCCAACAGCGGGAGTAGACCCACAGGAGAGAATCAACATCCGCAACAGTATCAGCAAGCTGGCAGAAAACCGTATAATCATAATCGCAACCCATATTGTATCAGACATAGAAGCCATAGCAAATGAAATCCTGCTGATGAAGGAGGGCGTGATTATAGAAAAAGACACACCATACAATCTCATAAATAAGGTGAGACCAAAGGTGCACTGTTTTGACATACCCAAATCAGAGCTTGACTGTGTACAGCAGACTTATTCTATAAGCAATATCCAGCATACCATGGATGGCTACAGCATAAAGATTGTGTGTGATGATTATGATGGTAAGTATGGTGAGCGTCCGGTGGACGCCAATCTGGAGGATGTATACCTGTATTATTTCTAGTTCAGACTTTTGCTAATATGTCGTATATAAGTGATTATTCAGTGGTTGATGAAAGAAAAATCTATTAATGTTGAATGGGAAAACGTGTTAATTATGCCTGATTTGTGTAGATTGTGCCAAAGATATTGTTATTGAAAATAAAATAGCTATACTGAAAATTGCAAATGAAAGCTAGCATTTGTTTACCAAAAAGCAAATGAAAACGGA
>OGXW01000285.1_pt1 | contig 36804 bp, 33 predicted proteins | sample 1576341 | NCBI WGS metagenome assembly OGXW01 (sample SAMEA3541592, study PRJEB24748) | human gut metagenome | biome: human gut; feature: human-associated habitat; material: faeces | place: China | collected 2012
CGGTCGGTTGGAGTTAGTGCAATAAAAGATTCTATATATAAAGAGATTGAATTTCGAAAGGAGACTATTATGAACGAGGTAATCAAGGCGGGAGAAGTATTTAAGTTAGCAGAGTTACTTCCATATCAGGAAGGAAAGATTGTAAATATAGATTTGGCGCATAATGACAAGATGAAATTTGTTGTTATGAGTTTTGATGCAGGAACAGGTCTTTCAGAGCATGCAGCTCCGGGAGAAGCCCTTGTGATGGCACTTGATGGAGAGGCTGTGATTGGATATGAGGGACAGGAGCAGGTGATCCACGCAGGAGAAACTTTTAAGTTTGATAAGTTTGGAAAGCACTCAGTAAGTGCAACAAAGCAGTTCAAAATGGCACTGTTATTGGTTCTTGAGTAAATATGAGGAGGTATCGCTATGAACTATTTAGAAACATTCCAGACAATACCCTTGCAAAAAGCGGAGTATCTGCATTGGCTTCGTATACCATGTTGGCAGATGACAGGTGTCCGACCTTTGCAGTGAATCAGGAGCAGTTGCGTAGTCTTGACTTGAAATCTACGGATATGACATCGAAAGATGAAAATCCTGCCTGTATGCTTCAGGTTCATCGCTATCTGATTGAGCAGAATGGCGTTGTTGATCCGATCAGTGCGATTCTGTCTGTGTCAAAAGATGATGCTGACGATGCCAGGGTGGAACAGGCGATAGAAGTCATTAAGGAGGGCGTTTTTAATGGTAGGTGGACTTGATAAATGCAGAGAGTATTTTGCGGCACACACAGAGCAGTATGTTCTGCGTATGCGATATTATTATGGAAGACTTTGACAGCACGTTTTGTGCAACAAGAGATCTTGATCTGGTACTCATTGTGGAAGCACTGACACCTGAATTCGGTCAGGAGTTTTGGAGATTTATCCAGGACGGTAAATATCGGAATAAAAGTATGAGCAGGCACCGGTGGATATGAAATCATTAAAAATCAAAGGTGTCAGCAATCAGCAGATTATAGTAAGACTGAAGCAAATATATCAGAACAAGTAAATTCAATAGACCGTTAGGATCACAGCAAGGTGGTATTCCCTGTTATCAAAAGATGACTTCTTTGAGGCTGGCATAAGAAGTCTCGAATAAACAAGCATCTTCATTATGGTATTTAAAAGTAACTGTTCACAGATAATATTCCACGAGGTGTTTTGCCATGGATATGGCAAAATCCCAAGACATATTTGAAAAAGGGTGTAACCTGTGATATTCTATAATGGATTAAATCTCGAAGTGAGGAGGATCAAATATGAAAGTTTCATCATTATTAGAGAGATTGGAATATAGCTGCTGTCAGGGCAGCGTGGAACAGGAAGTCAGCACGGTAGAGTATGACTCCCGAAAGGTCATTGAGAATTCTCTGTTCATCTGCATCAAGGGTGCAGTTGTGGACGGACATAAATTTGTACCGGATGTAATCGCAAAGGGTGCGAAGACACTTGTGGTTCAGGAGGATATAGAGGCACCGCAGGATGTCACTGTTATTAAAGTAGAAGATACACGTTATGCTATGGCGTTTATCTCAGCAGCATATTTCGGACATCCGGCAGAGAAACTCAAGACGATTGGAATTACCGGAACCAAAGGAAAGACCACAACAACTTATATGGTCAAATCTATCCTCGAAAATGCCGGCTATAAGGTTGGTCTGATCGGAACGATCGAAGCGATCATCGGTGATGAGGTGATTCCGGCAGCCAATACAACTCCGGAATCTTTTGTGGTCCAGAAATATTTCCGCAAGATGGTAGATGCGGGCTGTGACTGTGTAGTTATGGAAGTTTCTTCACAGGGACTTATGCTTCACAGAACACAGGGATTTGTCTTTGATTATGGTATTTTTACAAATATTGAACCAGATCATATCGGCCCGAATGAGCACAGAGATTTTGCACATTATCTTGCCTGCAAATCCATGCTTCTCCGCCAGTGTAAGGTTGGTATCGTAAACCGCGACGATGAGCATTTTGAGAAAATTATTGAGGGACATACCTGTGATCTGGAAACCTATGGATTTTCACCGGAAGCAGATCTTCGTGCAGAAGATGCACATATGATCGGAGGCAAGGGATATCTCGGAATCTCCTATCATGTCAGGGGACTTATGGATTTTCCAGTGGAAATCGACATTCCAGGTAAATTCAGTATCTATAATTCACTGACTGCAATTGCAATTTGCCGTCATTTTAAAGTTTCTCAGGAGAATATTATCAGAGCACTCAAAGTTGCCAGAGTCAAAGGTCGTATAGAGATGATCAAAGTATCCGATGAATTTACGCTGATGATTGACTATGCACATAACGCAATGGCACTGGAAAGCCTTCTTACAACGCTGAGAGAGTATCATCCGCACAGACTTGTATGCCTGTTCGGCTGCGGAGGAAACCGTGCGAAAGCCCGGCGTTATGAGATGGGAGAGGTTTCTGGAAAGATGGCAGATCTGACGATCATCACCTCAGACAATCCAAGATTTGAGGAACCTCAGGCAATTATTGATGATATCAAGACCGGAATAGCAAGAACAAACGGGAAATATGTGGAAATCTGTGACCGTAAGGAGGCAATCGCCTACGCGATTCATCATGGAGAGCCGGGAGATATCATTGTTCTTGCCGGCAAGGGACATGAAGATTACCAGGAAATCAGGGGAAAGAAGTATCCTATGGATGAGAGGGTTCTGATCGCAGAGATCCTTAAGGAGGACCAGGACAAAAATCAATGATGTATGCAGATATCATTGTAGATATTTCACATGAAAAGCTCGATCGCAGTTTTCAGTATCGCGTTCCTTTGGAAATGGAGGATGAGATCCAGGTGGGAATGGTAGTGACGATTCCTTTTGGAAACGGAAACCATGAACGCAAAGGATATGTGATCGGGCTTTCCAAAGAGCCGGAACTGGATCCGTCAAAGATCAAGCCGCTTAAGGGCATCAGCAGCAGCCAGGAGACGACAGAAGAAAAACTGATCGTGCTTGCTGCCTGGATGAAAGAACGATATGGTTCAACAATGGCACAGGCACTCAAAACCGTACTTCCGGTCAGAGAGAAGGTCAGGTCAAAGGAAAAACGCCGCATTTTGTTGAACATAAACGAGGAAGAAGCAATCGCACTTGCAGAAAAGCTTGAAAAAAGCAGGTGTAAAGCGAGAGCCAGGATTCTGAGAGCTCTCTGTGAGAAGCCAGAGTTAGATTACACGGAAGCGGCCAAAAACCTCGGAATGACCTCGTCTGTGCTTAATCCGCTTGTGGAGCAGGGCGTGATCCGCATTCAGCAGGATGAGGTTTATCGTATCCCTGTAAACGGAGAAGCGATTCCAAGAGAGAAGCTGTCTGAGCTTACAGAACCACAAAAAAAGGTTCTCGATCAGATACAGGAAGAATGGAAGCGGGAATCACCACGGCCGGTGCTTATTCATGGTGTTACAGGAAGTGGTAAGACCCAGGTTTATATGAAACTGATCGAGCAGGTAGTAGAACAGGGCAGACAGGTTATTGTGCTGATCCCGGAGATTTCGCTGACCTATCAGACCGTCAGACGATTTTATGGGTGGTTTGGCGAAAAAGTATCTGTGCTGAACTCGCGTCTGTCCCTGGGAGAACGTTATGATCAGTTTCGAAGGGCAAAGCAGGGTGAGATCCAGATCATGGTAGGTCCTCGGTCGGCACTTTTTACACCTTTTTCCAGGCTCGGACTTATCATAATTGATGAGGAACATGAGCAGACTTATAAGAGTGAGAGCAGCCCGCGATATCATGCACGAGAGGTGGCAGTGCAGAGGGCGGCACAGGAAGGTGCCTGTGTGGTCATGGGATCGGCAACTCCGTCTCTGGAAGCGTACTGCAGGGCAGAAGCAGGGGAGTATCTGCTTACAAAACTGACCGCACGTTTTGAGGAGCGTCCGCTGCCGGAAGTATCTGTTGTGGATCTTCGAGGAGAATTAAAGGCAGGAAACCGCTCGATCCTGAGCCGGAAACTTAAGGATTCTATCGAAAAGCGTCTGGAAAGAGGCGAACAGTCGATATTATTTCTGAACAGAAGAGGATTTGCAGGATTTGTATCGTGCCGTTCCTGTGGAGAAGTCCTTAAATGTCCGCATTGTGATGTGTCACTTACAGAACATAATAACGGGAAGCTGATCTGTCATTACTGTGGCTATGAGAGACCAGGGGTGAAGAAGTGTCCGTCCTGCGGTTCGCCTTACATTGGTGGATTTAAGGCCGGAACACAGCAGATTGAACAGGTTCTTCATAAGACTTTTCCGAAGGCACAGGTACTTCGAATGGACTATGATACCACGAGAAATAAAGGAAGCTATGAGAAGATACTGTCCTCTTTTGCCGCACATGAGGCGGATATTCTGGTGGGAACCCAGATGATCGTTAAAGGACATGATTTTCCGGATGTGACACTGGTTGGTGCAGTGGCAGCAGATCTTTCCCTGTACGCGTCAGATTACCGTTGTGCGGAGAGAACTTTCCAGCTTCTGACACAGGCAGTCGGAAGATCTGGAAGAGGAAGAAAGCCGGGGGAGGCGGTCATTCAGACCTATCATCCGGAACATTACAGTATTCAGGCTGCGGCAACGCAGGATTATGAGGCTTTTTATCAGGCGGAGATGAGTTATCGGATTCTGATGGATTATCCGCCAGCAGCACATATGCTGTCGATCCTTGCAGCAGGAGAAGATGAGAACCTTCTGAGTCAGGGGATGGAGTATCTTGGTAAATTTGTCGGAACGATCGGTGAAAAATACAAAGTCCATGTGATCGGTCCTGCAAGTGCTTCTGTTGGAAAGATTAACGATATTTATCACAAGGTTATTTATCTGAAGCATCAGGATGAGAAGGTGCTTATGGATATTAAGGACAAAGCAGAAAAATATATCGAAATAAATTCCGGCTTCCGGAAATTATATATACAGTTTGATTACGCAGGATAAAAGAAAGGAAGAAAGAAATGGCAATCAGAACAATCAGAACAGATGGAGATCCGGTGCTGAGAAAGATCAGCAAACCGGTAAAGGAAATTACACCAAAGATCGTAACACTGGTAGACGATATGCTGGATACCATGTATGAAGCAATGGGAGTAGGACTTGCAGCACCGCAGGTCGGAATCCTCAAGAGGATCGTAGTTATTGACATCGGAGACGGTCCGATCGTCCTGATCAATCCGGAAATTCTGGAAACATCCGGAGAACAGACGGGAGATGAAGGATGCTTAAGCGTTCCGGGTATGGCAGGACAGGTGACCCGTCCGAATTATGTCAAAGTAAAAGCCATGAATGAGGATATGGAAGAAGTGATCTATGAAGGAACAGAACTTCTTGCAAGAGCATTCTGCCATGAGATAGACCATCTGGATGGAAAGATGTATACAGATCTTGTAGAGGGAGATCTGCACAGAACCAGCTATGATGAGGATGAAGATTTCGAATAATGACAGATGAAAAAGGAGCATATTATGAAAATAGTTTATATGGGAACGCCTGATTTTGCCGTGCCGCCACTAGAGGCTCTTGTAAGATCAGGATATGAGGTTGCAGCAGTTGTAACGCAGCCGGACAAACCGAAGGGAAGAGGCAAGACACTTATGCCGACTCCGGTGAAAGAAGAAGCAATGAAGCATGATATACCGGTGTATCAGCCGCTTAAGGTCCGTGATCCGGAATTCGTGGAGATGCTGGAAAACATTGCTCCGGACATCATTGTTGTAGCAGCATTTGGACAGATCATTCCAAAGAAGATCCTGGATATGCCGAAATACGGATGTATCAACATTCATGCATCCCTGCTTCCGAAATACCGTGGAGCCGCTCCAATCCAGCAGGCAGTGATCGATGGTGAGAAGGAATCCGGCGTGACGATCATGAGAATGGGAACCGGCCTGGACACCGGTGATATGATTTCCAAAGTGGTTGTTCCGCTTGATAAAGAGGAGACAGGTGGAAGTCTTTTTGATAAGCTTGCACAGGCAGGGGCTTCTCTTCTGATCGAAACACTTCCTTCCATAGAAGATGGAACAGCTTCCTACGAAGTACAGCCGGAAGAGAGTCCGACACCGTATGCGGCGATGATCAATAAGAAAATGGGACTTATGGATTTCTCCAAAAGTGCAGCAGAACTTGAAAGACTGGTACGAGGACTGAATCCGTGGCCGAGTGCATATACTTTTCTCAATGGCAAGACACTTAAAGTATGGAAATCCACAGTAGAAAAAACAGCAAATGGTGGAAAAACTGTTCCGGGAACAATCATTGCGGTGGATAAAACCGGAATTCATGTAGCCTGCGGCGAAGATGTACTGGTTCTTTGTGAAGTACAGCTTGAAGGAAAGAAGAGAATGGAAACAGATGCGTTCCTTCGAGGATATCAGGTTGAGGTCGGAACAGTACTGACAGATCATAAGGAGTGATAAGATGTACACATATGGTTATGGATATTATGGATTTGACTGGACCTATCTTCTTCTTGTAATTGGTATGCTTTTGTCGCTTCTGGCATCTGCAAAACTAAAAAGCACATTTGCACGTTACAAAAGAGTGAGAAGTGCATCTGGGCTTACTGGTGAAGAAGCTGCCCGAAGGATTCTGTATAGTGCCGGAATTACAGATGTACAGGTAAGGCCGATAGCAGGCAGTCTGACGGACCATTACGATCCCCGGACGAAGACAGTGAATCTTTCACAGGATATTTACGGACAGACTTCGCTGGCAGCAGTTGGAGTTGCTGCACATGAGTGCGGACATGCAATTCAGCATGCGACCAACTATGCCCCACTTGAAATGCGAAGTGCGATCGTTCCGGCAGCGAATCTGGGAAGCAGCCTGTCGTGGCCATTATTTTTGATCGGACTTTTTGCAGGGATCCAGCCGTTGGTGACAGCAGGAATCGTACTGTTTTCACTGGCGGTCTTGTTTCAGCTTGTAACACTTCCTGTTGAGGTCAATGCATCCTCAAGAGCTCTGAAAATGCTCCAGAGTACAGGAATTCTCGGATCAGACGAGGCAAAGGGAGCACGCAGTGTGCTGACTGCAGCTGCAATGACATATGTTGCAGCTTTAGCCGGATCGATCCTGCAGCTTTTGAGACTTATCATACTGGCAGGAGGAAGACGTGATGACTAGTGGTATCAATACAAGGGAAATGATACTGGAGATTCTTCTTCAGATTAATGAAGAAGGTGAACACAGCCATATTGCGATCCGAAATGCACTTTCCAAATATCAGTTCCTTCCAAAGCAGGAACGTGCCTTTATTACAAGAGTCTGTGAGGGGACTCTGGAATACAGGATCCTGATCGACTATATTATAGATTCTTTTTCAAAGATCACAGTAGACAAAATGAAACCGCCGATCAGAGAAATCCTGAGAAGTGCAGTATATCAGCTGAGATTTATGGACAGGGTACCGGACAGTGCCGTATGCAATGAGGCAGTGAAACTCGCACAGAAAAAAGGCTTTTACAATCTGAAGCCTTTTGTGAATGGGGTGCTTCGAACCATCGCGAGACAGCAGGATGAGCTTGAGTATCCGTCAAGAAAGGTAAATCTGGTACGACATCTTTCAGTCCGGTATTCCATGCCGGAGCCGCTGGTTCTCCGTTGGCTGAATGATTACGGCGAGGAGATCACGGAGAAGATGCTTGCAGATTTTCTGAAAGAAAAACCGGTGACAGTACGCTGCCGTACATATCTCAACTCGATAGAAGAGACTTGTGAAAGTCTGAGAAATCAAGGGGTTAAGGTAGAGCCGGCACCGTATCTTCCTTATGCATTCAAAATCTCAGAATACAATCATATTCTGGCACTGGATGCGTTTATTCAGGGAAAGATCGTGGCACAGGATGTCAGTTCCATGCTGGTTTCAGAGATTGCAAACCCGCAGAAGGGCGATTACATCATCGATATGTGTGCGGCTCCGGGCGGCAAAAGCATTCATCTTGGAGATAAGATGGAAGGCTTTGGTACTGTGGATGCACGTGATGTCAGCCAGTATAAGGTGGAGCTTATCAACGAAAACATTCACCGTACAGGAGCTATCAATGTTCAGGCTCATGTGCAGGATGCGACGGTATTTGATGTGGAATCTGAATGTAAGGCGGATATTGTTCTTGCAGATGTACCATGCTCCGGATATGGAGTGATCGGAAAGAAACCGGAGATCAAGTATCGCTCTACTGTACAGAAGGAAGAAGAACTGGTGATTCTTCAGAGGAATATTCTGGATAAAGCTGCAGAATATGTAAAACCAAGAGGAGTACTGATCTTCAGTACCTGTACGGTTGCCAAAGAAGAAAACGAAGAAAATATGATGTGGTTTATGAATAACCATCCATTTAAACTTGAAAGTATTGATGAGTTTGTTCCGGATGAGCTTAAATCCGAAACGACCAGCCTTGGATATCTGCAACTGCTGCCGGGTGTTCATGGAACGGATGGATTCTTTATGGCAAAATTCAGAAGGAAATAAACATGACAGATATAAAATCAATGACGATTGAAGAATTGAAAGGGCTTATGACAGAGCTGGGCGAAAAGCCGTTTCGTGCAAAGCAGATATACAGCTGGCTGCATGAGCACCTGGTTACTTCTTATGATCAAATGGAAAATATTCCCAAAAGTCTTCGACAGAAGCTGGAGCAGTATCCGATCACAGTACTGGAGACGCTGGACGTTCAGATATCAAAGATAGACGGTACCAGAAAGTATCTGTTCCGTCTGTCCGACGGAAATATGATTGAAAGTGTTCTTATGAAGTACAAACACGGCAATTCCGTCTGTATTTCTTCACAGGCAGGCTGCCGTATGGGCTGCAGGTTCTGTGCCTCCACGATTGGAGGTCTGACAAGAAACCTGCTTCCGTCAGAAATGCTGGACCAGATATACAGGATACAGGATTCTCTTGGTGAGAGAGTTTCCAATGTGGTAGTGATGGGAACGGGCGAACCGATGGATAATTATGACAATCTCCTTCGCTTTATACATATTCTCACAGAAGAAGGAGGCATTCATATCAGCCAGAGGAATCTCACGGTATCGACCTGTGGACTGGTGCCGCAGGTCTATAAACTTGCAGAAGAAAAACTGCAGATGACGCTGGCAGTATCTCTTCATGCACCAAACGATGAAAAACGGCGGGAACTTATGCCGATCGCAAACAAATATACAATCAATGAACTCCTGGAGTCCTGCCGGAACTATTTCAACAAAACCGGCAGAAGAATCACTTTTGAGTACAGTCTGGTCGCAGGTGTAAATGATAGCAGAGAAGATGCAAAAGAGCTTGCAGACCGTCTTAAGGGACTGAACTGCCATGTAAACCTGATTCCGGTAAATCCTGTAAGAGAGCGTTCTTTCGTGCGCTCAACCAGGCAGGCAGTGGAGAATTTCAAAATAAATCTTGAAAAATACGGAATAAATGGTACTATTAGAAGGGAAATGGGCAGCGATATTGACGGTGCCTGTGGTCAGCTAAGAAAACGTTACATGGAAAAAACAGAAAGTGAGAAGTGACATGAGGGTATATTCAGCTACGGATGTAGGACAGAAGCGGAAAATGAACCAGGATTATGTGTTTGTTTCCGAGACCCCGGTAGGAAATCTCCAGAATCTGTTCGTTGTTGCCGATGGCATGGGTGGTCATAATGCAGGAGATTACGCGTCCTCTCATGCTGTTCAGACATTGGTTGATGAGATTCAAAAAGATGCAGATTTCAATCCTATCAAGGTAATTCGTCATGCCATTGAGACCGCCAATACAGAGATCCTTGAGTCCGCCAGGAGAGATGAAGCACTGCGCGGAATGGGAACAACTATGGTAGTAGCCACGATTGTAGGGCACTATCTGTATGTTGCAAATGTTGGTGACAGCCGCCTGTATATCATCCAGGGAAAGATTCACCAGGTTACAAAAGACCATTCACTGGTAGAAGAGATGATCAGAATCGGAGAGATCAAGCGGGAAGAGGCAAGAAATCATCCGGATAAAAACATTATCACGAGAGCACTTGGTGCGGAGAGAACTGTCGATATTGACTTTTTTGACCTTAAGATGGAACCGGGCAGTACCATCCTTATGTGTTCCGACGGTCTGAGCAATATGGTAGAGGACAGCAGGATTGAAGAAATTATATTGAACCAGAACGAGGAACTGCCACAGAAGGGTGAAAGACTTCTGAGAGAAGCCAACCAGAATGGTGGTAAGGATAATATTGCAGTGATACTGGTAGAACCATTCACGAATGAGGTAGAAAAATGTTAAAGACAGGAACAATCATAGCAGAACGTTATGAAATTTTAGGGAAAATAGGCACCGGCGGAATGGCGGATGTCTATAAAGCAAAAGATCATAAGCTCAACCGCTTTGTTGCGGTAAAGGTATTAAAGCCGGAATTCAGAGAGGATACAACGTTTATCCGTAAATTCCGCAGCGAAGCACAGGCAGCAGCAGGTCTTACACATCCGAACATTGTCAATGTATTTGATGTAGGTGATGATGGCGGTGTTTATTACATCGTTATGGAACTGATCGAGGGAATCACTCTTAAGGAGTATATTGCCAAGAAAGGGAAACTTTCCATCAAGGAAGCTACAAGTATTGCCATTCAGGTGTCCATGGGACTGGAAGCTGCACATAATCATGGAATTGTTCATCGTGATGTGAAACCTCAGAATATCATTATTTCTACAGATGGTAAGGTAAAGGTCACAGACTTTGGAATTGCAAGAGCGGCTTCTTCCAATACGATCAGCTCCAATGTGATGGGATCTGTACATTACAGTTCACCTGAGCAGGTCCGGGGCGGATACAGTGATGAGAAGAGTGACATCTATTCTCTTGGTATCACTCTTTATGAGATGGTCACAGGAAGAGTTCCTTTTGACGGAGATACGACAGTTGCAATTGCGATCAAGCATCTTCAGGAAGAAATGGTACCGCCAAGTGTATATACCGAAAATCTCCCATACAGTCTGGAGCAGATCATTCTGAAATGTACACAGAAGAGTGTTGGACGCCGTTACGAAAAAATGGAAGATGTGATCGCCGATCTGAAGCATTCCCTGATCGATCCGCAGGGTAATTTTGTTACTTTATCCTCAGTAGATAATGAGGCTAAGACAGTTGTTATTTCAGATGAAGAGCTGGGAGAAATCAAGAGTACTCCACGTACCTCTTCACAGAAGCCGGAAGTAGATGATCTGGAAGAGGAAATCTATGATACAGATTATGATCAGGACGAGGATGATTACGAGGAAGCTCCAAAACGCAAAAAATCCGCCAAGAAGAAAAAAGGTCCTAACACAGCAGTTACGATCGTTGCCCTTCTGGCAGGAGCAGCAGTTTTAGTCGGTGCGATTTTTGTAATCGGCAAGGCATCAGGTATCATAGGAAGTAATGGAACAGAAAATACACAGAAGACAGAGCAGGAAACTGCTTCTGCAGACCAGGATGGAATGGTAGCAGTTCCGAATCTGGTAGGTAAGACAGAGGACGAGGCTTCTGCACTTCTGGAAGAAGAAAAACTTGGTAAACAGATGATCGGAGAGGAGAACTCCACACAGGAAAAGGGAAGAATTTCTTCTCAGGATATCCCGGCGGGAACCAAGGTAGAGCAGTATACAACGATCAAATATCATATCAGCAAGGGACAGCAGGAAATTACAATTCCGGAACTTTCAGATCAGACAGGTGTGGATGCACAGCAGACTCTCGAGGATATGGGACTTACTGTAACTGTACAGAAAGAATATAGTGAGGCTGATGACAGCGGATGGCCGCTTGTTGAACCAGGATATGTGATGAGCGTATCTCCGGAAGCAGGCACAAGCATGACATCAGGAGACTCTGTTACACTGACTGTCAGCCGTGGTCTGGATCATGGTGATACTGCACAGATTCCGAATGTAGTAGGAATGACAAAGAATGAGGCACTGACAGCACTTGGTAAATGGGTGGATATCCAGGTTACAGAGCAGCAGAGTGCAGAGGTACCGGCTGGACAGGTTATTTCTCAGGATCCGTCAGCAGTTTCAGAGGATGATGATACTGCATATGGCGATCCGGATGAACCAATGGCTATTGTAGTGAGCTGTGGAGACCAGGCACCGGCAGATACAACAGCAGCAGACACAACAACGGATACGGCTGCAGCAGACAATACGGCTCAGCAGAATACCGCAGCTGCAAATGGGGAAGTATGGAAATGTACACAGACTTTGAATACCCCGAATGGTTATCAGGGCGGAGCAATTCGTCTGGAATTGATCCAGGAGGCAAATGGTGAGACTACTTCAACCAAAGTGGTTGACGGAGAGGCAATTACTTTCCCGTATACTCTGGATATCACAGGTGTTCCGGGTGTAGGTGAAGGAACCTTATATGTATCAGAACTGATCAATGGAAACTTCCAGCAGCTGGGATCTTATCCGCTGACTTTCAAGAAGGCAGAGTAATCCATGCAGGGAAAAATCATTAAGGGAATTGCAGGATTCTATTATGTTTACGGAGAAGATGATGCACTTTATGAATGCAAAGCCAAGGGTATTTTCCGTAAGGACAACCAGAAACCTCTGGTTGGTGATAATGTAGAGATCACAATATTGGATGAAGCAGAACGGAGGGGGAATCTGATCAGGATTCTTCCCCGTAAGAATTCCCTGATCCGTCCGGCAGTTGCCAATGTGGATCAGGCGTTTGTGATTTTTGCGATGGAAGATCCAAAGCCGAATTTTATGCTTCTGGATCGTTTCCTTATCATGATGGAGCAGGCAGGTATCCCGGCAATCATATGCTTTAACAAAAAGGACCTTGCCTCAGAAAAGGAAACACAGGAACTTTATCAGACATATCAGAACTGCGGATATCAGGTACTTCTTACCAGTGCACTAAAGGAAGATGGAATCGAAGAGATTCACAGGATACTTAAAGGAAAAACTACGGTTGTGGCAGGGCCTTCCGGCGTCGGTAAGTCTTCCCTGACGAACCTTCTCCAGCCTGATGTTCAGATGGAGACAGGAGAGATCAGCAGGAAACTTAAAAGAGGCAGACATACAACCCGTCATTCACAGGTGATCCCTGTGGGGGAGAATACATTTCTTATGGATACTCCGGGATTTTCTTCGCTGTATCTCACCGATATGGAAGAGCAGGAGCTTAAGGATTATTTTCCGGAATTCTTAAGGTATGATGAACAGTGCCGTTTCCAGGGATGCAGGCATATTCATGAGCCAGGATGCAGAGTAAAGGAAGCTCTTGAAGAGGGCGAGATCAGCAGAATCCGATATGAAGATTATCTTAGTTTATATGAAGAATTAAAAGAGAAAAGGAGATATTAAATGGAATATCAGTTGTGCCCGTCTATTTTATCAGCGGATTTTAACCGTCTGGGCGAACAGATTCAGATACTGGAGAAACAGGGAGTGAAATGGCTCCATATTGATGTTATGGATGGAGATTTTGTGCCGAGTATTTCTTTCGGAATGCCGGTGATTCGTTCTATCCGAAAAGAATCCAGAATGTTTTTTGATGTGCATCTTATGGTAAGCGCACCGGAGCGATATATTCAGGATTTTGTAGACTGCGGTGCAGATTCTATCACGGTACATTCAGAGGCCTGTGAGGATCTGGAACGTGCGATCGAACTGATCCGTGATGCAGGTGTCAAAGTGGGCGTGTCCATCAAACCGGCAACTCCGGTCAATGACATCAGTCATCTGCTGGATGAGATAGATATGGTTCTGATCATGACTGTACAGCCAGGGTTTGGCGGACAGAAATATATTCCGGAATGTACAGAAAAGATCCAGGAGCTCAAGGAGATTATCGACAAAGAAGAACTGGATGTAGATATTCAGGTGGATGGCGGAATCAACGATTCTACTCTGGAGACAGTGATGGATGCCGGAGCAAATCTTCTTGTGGCAGGTTCCTATGTATTTAATGGAGATCTTGCATCAAATGTTCAGAGAATACAGGAAAAAATCGAAAATATCAGCGAAAGACTGAATTGAGGCACGAGATGAAAGATACGATCATCGTAAGCGGGGGCAATATCCAAAAAGATTTTGCCCTCGATTTTTTGAAAAAAAACAGAACAGAACACACCTGTATCATTGCAGCGGACAGAGGTGTGGAATTTTTTATGGGGACAGACCTGAAACCGGATATTGCAGTTGGAGATTTTGACAGCCTTTCAAAAGAAGGCGAAGCATATATGGAAACTCTCACAAATACGGAAATCCTCCGATTAAAGCCGGAAAAAGATGACTCCGATACGCAGTCAGCGGTGAACTATGCGATAGAGCATGGTGCCGGAAAGATTATGATTCTGGGCGCAACCGGAAACCGGATTGACCATCTGATGGCAAATTTCGGTCTTCTGATGCTGGGAAAATCAAAAAACGCACAGATTATTCTGGCAGATAAATATAATTATATGTGCCTGATCGAGAGTGGAACGATTCTCAAAAAAGAAGAGCAGTTTGGAAAATATATTTCTTTCTTTCCGATAGGAGGAGAGGTCTGCAATCTGACTCTTAAGGGATTCAAATATCCGCTGGATGGTTACCGCCTCAGGACAGAAGACAGCGGTCTGACTGTCAGTAATGAATTCAGAGAGGCGAATGCAGAAGTTACATTTGATTCCGGCACACTGCTTATGATCATGTCCAGAGACTGAAAGACAGCGTAGTTACAGATAGACTTTTTATAATGTGTGTGCTAGAATGAAGCAGAAAATATAATCAATAATAACGAAATGGAGAAATAGAGATATGAAACTTGGAATCGTGGGACTGCCAAACGTAGGTAAAAGTACATTGTTTAACTCCCTGACAAAAGCAGGGGCAGAATCTGCAAACTATCCGTTCTGTACCATTGATCCGAACGTGGGTGTTGTAACGGTACCGGATGAAAGACTGAAACTTCTGGGAGATTTTTACCACTCAAAGAAGGTTACTCCGGCAGTGATCGAATTTGTTGACATTGCAGGACTTGTAAAGGGAGCATCCAAAGGAGAGGGACTTGGAAACCAGTTCCTTGCAAACATCCGTGAAGTAGATGCCATCGTTCATGTAGTGCGCTGCTTTGAGGATCCGAATGTCATCCATGTGGATGGAAGCATTGATCCGCTCAGAGATATTGAAACCATCAATCTGGAACTTATCTTCTCAGATATTGAGATTCTGGAGAGAAGAATTGCAAAAGTGACCAAGACCGCCCGTATGGACAAAGAAGCTGCCAAAGAACTTGATTTTCTTCAGAAAGTCAAGACACATCTCGAGGACGGACAGATGGCGATCACAATGGAACTGGAATCAGAGGATGAAGAAGGATGGATGGGAACCTATAATCTTCTGACCTGGAAACCGGTGATCTATGCCGCAAATGTAAGTGAGGATGATCTGGCAGATGATGGAGAGTCCAACGAATATGTTCAGGCTGTGCGTAAATATGCAGCAGAGCAGAAGAGCGAAGTATTTGTGATCTGTGCGGAGATCGAAGAAGAAATTTCCGAACTGGATGATGATGAGAAAAAAATGTTCTTGGAAGATCTAGGACTTAAGGAATCCGGTCTTGAGAAACTTGTAAGAGCAAGCTACAGTCTTCTTGGATTAATGAGTTTCCTGACTTCAGGTGAGGATGAGACACGTGCATGGACGATCAAGATTGGCACAAAAGCTCCTCAGGCAGCAGGAAAGATCCATACAGATTTTGAGCGTGGATTTATCAAGGCAGAAGTTGTTAACTATAAAGACCTTCTTGACTGTGGTTCCTATGCAGGAGCAAGAGAAAAGGGTCTTGTCCGCATGGAAGGAAAAGAATACATTGTTCAGGATGGAGATGTGATCTTATTCAGATTTAATGTATAATGAAGGTGTTTTATGAATATGTCGATTCGTTTTCCACATTTAGGTATTAACCTTGGATATGTGGGCGAAACTGTTTCGGTTTTTGGGTTTGAAATTACCATATATGGGATTTTTATAGCAGTCGGAATGCTTGCCGGGCTTTCTTTTATCATCCTGCATGCAAAGAGACAGAATCAGGATCAGAACCTTTATCTGCAAGCACTGATCCCGGGAGTTTTGTTCGGCGTAGTGTGTGCCAGGCTATGCTATATAGCTCTGCACTGGAAAATTTTTGCTAAAGAACCTCAGCGGGCATTATGGGATATCCGTACGGGCGGAATGGTTATGTATGGTGCACTTCTTGGCGGTATAGCAGCCCTGGCTGTTTTCTGCAAGATCAGGAAGCTGTCATTTGGAAGAATGGCAGATACCATCATCCCTGGTGTGGTCATCAGCCAGATGATCGGAGTGTGGGGGAATTTTTTCAGCAGGGAGTATACAGGAAGATATACAGACAGCATTCTGGCCATGCAGCTTCCGGCAGAGACTTTAAGCGGTGCAAGGCTGACGACAGAAATGCAGGAAAACATAGTGAAGATAGGAGATATTTCCTATGTTCAGGTGCATCCGCTGTTCATTTATGAGAGTCTGTGGTGCTTTTTTCTGCTGTGTGTGCTTCTTATTTATACGAAACGGAAGAAGTTTCAGGGAGAGATCTTTATGAGATATCTTGCCGGATACGCGTTGGGAAAAGCAGGAATTGAATTTCTGTGTACGGACAGAATCTGTATTCCGGGAACGGAGATTTCCGTTTTTGTGCCGGTTTTAGCAGGGATTTTTGTGATATTCAGCATCGTTGCGACTGTAAGGCGTATTCTTTCCAAGAAGCGTGAAAAGATTCACAGACGTCGGATGGAAGAGCGTTATGCAAAGGAGGAAAAATCCTCACGAGGCTATGAAGATATGCAGAGCTTTGAAGATGTCAGGGATGAGTTTCGGGAAGTTTTTGCAGAGGCAAAAGAGAAACCATCAGAGGAAGACAATCCTGAAAAATCCGAGGAATTACAGAAACCGATTTCAGATTCTAAATAAACAAAAGATGCGATAAATAATAAAATCCAAAGGGAAGTTTTCTTGAAAAAACATAAGAAAACTTCCCTTTTTCAGAGAAAAAAAGAGGCTTGTATGCATTAAAAAAACTCAGATTCCCACTTGTAATTTAACAGTAAATGGGGTAGAATTGTTTCATAAGTGGTAGAAAGTGGTGAATAGTGGTGGGGAATGGAGAGAATGTGGCAGACTTGACAGCTCCACCAGAGATGTACGAAGGGGAGAATCGTACTCTTGAGAGCAGGTGAGTTTTATGTTCATGGGAGAATACAATCATGTAATAGATGCGAAGGGGCGTCTGATCATTCCCGCCAGGTTCAGAGAACTTTTGGGAGAAGAGTTTATCATGACCAGAGGATTGGATGGTTGTCTTTCAGTTTATCCCATGGACGAATGGGAAACATTCGAGAAGAAACTCAGAGCCTTACCACTTACAAATAAAAATGCGCGAACCTTCACACGTTTCTTTGTAGCAGGTGCCACAAACTGTGAACTGGACAGGCAGGGGAGAGTCCTTGTGCCACAGCCACTAAGGGAATTTGCCGGTCTGGAGAAAGAAGTGGTACTCACAGGAAACCTGAACCGGATTGAGATCTGGAGCAAGGAAAAGTGGAGCGAGAACTGCAATTATGATGATATGGACAGTATCGCAGAGAGTATGCGGGATATGGATATCATCATCTGAGCAATACGCCGGAAAGAAATCCAACAGGAGACGGATATGGAATTTAAGCATAAGTCTGTATTACTGGAAGAAACCATTGACGGCTTGAATATTAAGCCGGACGGGATCTACGTGGATGGAACGCTGGGAGGAGCAGGGCACGCAAGTGAAGTGTGCCGCAGACTTTCTGCCAAGGGGAGATTTATTGGCATAGATCAGGACCAAGATGCAATAGTTGCTGCGAGTGACAGGCTGGCCGCCTACGAGGACAGAGTGACGATCATTCGCAGCAATTATTGTTACATGGCTAATGAACTTCACAGCCTGGGAATCCAGAAAGTCAACGGAATTGTTTTAGACCTGGGAGTTTCATCGTATCAGCTGGACAATGAAGAGCGGGGATTTACCTATCGGACAGATGCACCTCTGGATATGAGGATGGATCAGAGGCAGAGCAGGACAGCCGCTGATATTGTCAATGGTTATGAAGAGAAAGAGCTGTACCGTATCATTCGTGATTACGGTGAAGATAAATTTGCAAAGAATATAGCGAAGCACATTGTGGCGGCCAGACAGCAGAGTCCGATCCGCACCACCGGAGAGCTGACAGAGATCATCCGTCAGTCTATTCCGATGAAGATGCAGGTAACCGGAGGACATCCGGCGAAGCGGACGTTTCAGGCAATTCGCATTGAGTTAAACAGAGAACTGGATGTTCTCAGAGAATCACTGGATGGAATGATCGATCTCCTTGATGATGGAGGAAGAATATGTATTATCACGTTCCATTCTTTAGAGGATCGTATTGTTAAGACGATCTTCCGCAAAAACGAAAATCCATGTACATGTCCATCGGACTTTCCGGTGTGTGTATGCGGCAAAAAATCCAAAGGAAAAGTTATCACCAGAAAGCCTATTCTTCCAACGACAGCAGAACAGGAAGAAAACCCAAGATCTAAAAGTGCAAAACTGAGGATTTTTGAGCGGAGATTTTCAGACTGAAATATAGGAGTTGAAGGGCGTAGATGGAAAGGACAAACAGGGCAGTCACAAACAGAAAAGGCAAAGTAAATGCAAGAAATGCCCGTGGGATGTATATAGATGGAAATACAGTAAAGAGACTGCAGGAGGTGCCGGGACGCAGACCGGCAGCTTCTCGGGAGCAGTCCGTGAAGCATAGAAGTACAACACGCACGGTAACAGCCGGCACTCAGAAAATAAGCCGTGAGACCAGGCGCAACCGTGAAAAGGCAATGAGTATGGGACGTGGATTTGTAACGTTCCTGGCAGTTGTAAGTGTGGCAGTGTTGTTTTGCTGTGTCAACTATCTTCAGCTGAAGGCAGAGCTGACAGGAAGGATTAAATCCGTAGCAGGCCTGGAATCCGAATGGGCTCAGCTTAAAGAAGAAAACGATGCATATGAAAGTCAGGTGACATCGGAAGTTGATCTGGATCAGATCAGAGAAATCGCGATCGGCCGTCTGGGAATGAACTATCCCACTGACAGTCAGAAGAAGACTTACAGTGTGCCAAGCAGCAGTTATGTGAGACAGTATCAGGATGTACCCTGAAAGTAAGAGGTGAGAATTTGAGCGATACCAGACAGAGGAAACGTAAGAAACCTCAACCAAAAATCAATCATACCATGCGGGGAAAGCTAGTAGGACTATTTGCAGTAGTAATACTAGCTTTAGTTTGTTTGTTGGGACGTATTACGTATATTAATGCGACCAGTGGAACCAAGTATAAAAAACGAGTGCTTCTGCAGGCACAGCAGTCCTATCAGAGCAGTGTACTTCCGGCCAAGCGAGGCAATATTTATGATTGTAACGGAAATCTCCTCGCTACAAGTCAGAAGGTTTATACAGTGATCCTGGACTGTAAGGAAGTCAATGATGAAAAGCATGACTATGTAGATGCGACGGTCAAGGCACTTGTGGATGTTCTGGGTATTGATGAGGATGATATCCGAAAGAAACTTACAGATCCTGCGACAAGCTCCAGCCAGTACCAGATCCTCAAAAAACAAATAACAATGGATCAGAAGAAAGCATTTGAAGAATATGCTTCTCCCGGTGAGGACAGCGGTCTTTCCGAGAAAGAACTGGAAGAACGTGCAAATATACAGGGAGTCTGGTTTGAGGAAGATTATCTGAGAATCTATCCTTTTGATGAACTTGCCTGTGATACCATCGGTTTTACTCTTTCGCGAGAAACAGCAGATGCTGGGCTGGAAGGTTATTATAACAGTACCCTGATGGGAACGGATGGCCGTCAGTATGGATATATCAATGATGAGTCAGATGCTGAACAGACGATCATGGAGCCGGTGACCGGGGAAAGCATAGAGACTTCTCTGGACGTGGGGGCACAGCAGATCGTAGAAAAATATGTCAATGGCTTCAAAGCCAGCATGGGAGCCAAGAATATTGGTGTGATCGTAATGAGACCGTCAACCGGCGAGATTATTGCCATGGACGGAGGAGACAGATATGATCTGAATAATCCAAGAGATATGTCGCAGGTGTATTCTCAGGAAGAAATCGACAAAATGTCAGATGAGGAAACTGTGACGGCATTGAATGCCATGTGGGGGAATTTCTGCGTGACAGATGCTTTTGAGGTAGGATCTGTTGTAAAGCCGATCGTCATGGCAGGTGCCCTGGAGAAGGGCAAGATCTCGGCAACGGATACGTTTACCTGTGACGGCGGCGAAACCTTTGGCGCAAACGGAGATACTTATATTAAATGTGCGGTATGGCCGGATGCACATGGAACAGAGACCTTAAGGGAGGTCATTGCAAACTCCTGTAATGATGGAATGATGCAGATCGCGGCCAAAATGGGAACAGAGGCTTTTTTGAAAGCACAGAGCCTGTTTAATTTTGGTTCCCGTACAGGAATCGATCTTCCGAATGAGGGGGCGGGCGTTATCCATACGACAGAGACCATGGGAGAAACGGAGCTTGCCTGCTCGGCATTTGGTCAGGGATTTACCTGTACGATGCTTCAGGAGATCAATGCAATGTGTTCGGTTATCAATGGCGGATATTATTATCAGCCGCACCTGGTAACTGAAATCAAGGACAGCAGCGGAGGTACGGTCAGAACAATTAATCCGGTGCTTCTCAAACAGACGATCTCTTCTGACATTTCGGCAGACATTCGTTCTTACATGCAGGCCAGTGTTCAGGAAGGTACAAGCCGTACCTCCAAGGTAGAAGGCTACAGTTCTGGTGGTAAGACAGGTACTGCCGAGAAACTTCCGCGAGGAAATAAGAAATATATCGTTTCTTTTATTACCTTTGCACCGGTGGAGAATCCGCAGGTACTTATGTATGTGGCTGTAGATGAGCCGAATGCGGAGGAACAGGCAGACAGTAAATACCCTCAGTATATCGCACAGGGAATCCTGTCAGAGCTGCTTCCGTATCTGAATGTAACACCGGACGAATCAGAGGATGGAACCATCCCGAAAACAGAGTTGTGGGAAGGATTTAAGGGAAATCTTGTGGATGCCTCTGGAAACACTGTGGATGTAAATGTGGGCACGGATGATGAAGGTGATCTGAAAGAAGCAATTTCAGATACAAACGTGCCGGAACCACCAGAAGACAGTGAAGAAGATGCTGAACAGGACAATGATATGGAAAGTGAAGGCCTTACTAATGAGGAGGCTGGACTGGACTAAGATACGGTGATTCCCTCCGGGGACTGGACATATAATAGTATGACAGTCTTCGGGGGGATTTTTTTATGAAAAAAAATCTGACTTTTCATAAAAAAAAGGTATGGACAATTTTTCTTTTATGTGCAGTCATGATGCTGGGACTGGCAGGAAGACTTGTTTATCTGATGGGGATCAGAGCGGACTATTATAGTGAGAAAGCACAGGAACTCCATGAGAGGGAACGACCGATCAAAGCAGCGCGGGGAAAAATAGTGGATGCGAAGGGAAAAGTTCTTGCATCAAATAAGATTGTCTGTACGGTATCTGTCATTCACAGCCAGATTAAGGAGCCGGAAAAGATCATTTCCCTGTTGTCGCAGAAACTGGAACTATCAGAAGATACAGTGCGAAAAAAAGTAGAAAAAATATCCTCCATAGAGAGAATGCGGACAAATGTAGAAAAAAAGGTGGGAGATGAAATACGAAAGGCCGGTCTTGCGGGGGTAAAGGTGGATGAAGACTACAAGCGATATTATCCATGGAATTCGCTTGCTTCCAGAGTCCTGGGATTTACAGGAGCAGACAACCAGGGAATCATAGGCCTTGAGGTGGAATATGAAGATGTGCTGAGCGGTGATTCGGGCAAAATCCTCACGACTACTGATGCGAGGGGAATCGAACTGGATGGAATCGGAGAAAACCGGAAAGAACCCAAGACAGGCAGCACGCTTCGAACCAGTCTGGATATCAGCATACAGGAATATGTCCAGCAGGCTGCTCTGAAGGTTATGGAAGAAAAAGATGCTGAAAGAGTTTCGATTCTTTTGATGAACCCTCAGAACGGAGAAATCTATGCCTGTGTAAATGTGCCGGAATTTGATCTGAATCACCCGTTTGAACTGAATACAGATACGGATACTTCCGGTCTGAGTGCAGAGAAGAAGCAGGAACTGCTGAATCAGATGTGGAGGAATCCCTGTCTGAATGATACCTATGAACCGGGTTCTACATTCAAGATCATCACAATGGCAGCAGGTCTTGAGGAAGGGGCTGTAACTATGGAGGATCGTTTCTACTGTCCCGGATACAAGCTGGTCGATGACAGAAGGATCCACTGTGCAAACAGGAGAGGACATGGTTCGCAGAATTTTGTAGAAGGAGCACAGAATTCCTGCAATCCTGTATTTATCGAAGTAGGATTGAGACTTGGAGTGAAAAAATACTATCAATATTTCAGAAAATTTGGACTTCTGGAAAAAACCGGCGTTGATCTTCCGGGAGAGGCAGGTACGATCATGCACAAGCCTCAGAATATGGGAAATGTAGAATTGGCAACCGTTTCCTTTGGCCAGTCCTTTCAGATCACACCGATCCAGCTTGCGGCAACCGTGAGTGCACTGATCAACGGAGGACGACGGGTCACTCCTCATTTTGGAGTGGCGGTTGAAGATGAGAGTGGAGAAATTATAAAAGAGTTGGAATATCCTGTAAAAACAGGGATCCTCTCAGCCGAAACATCTGAGAAAGTCCGGTATATACTGGAAAAAGTTGTTTCTGAGGGTTCGGGAAAAAATGCAGCGATCGAGGGATACAGAATCGGCGGAAAGACGGCTACTTCACAGACACTTCCAAGAAGTGCCAACCGTTATATCTCTTCATTTCTTGGATTTGCTCCCGCAAAAGAGCCGCAGATACTGGCCTTATGTATCATTCATGATCCCAAGGGTGTCTATTATGGAGGAACCATTGCAGCCCCTGTTGTCCGGACAATTTTTGAGAACATTCTTCCGTATATGAAAATAGAAGGATAGAAGGAAAGTGATGTAACTGTTCACAGTAACGATAGGGTTGCGAAATACGTCAAAAAGCCTTATAATCAAACATGATAAAAAAACAAAAGAATGATAAGAGGTGTGAGGATGAATTATCAAGTTGTAATCCCTGTACTGATCTCTTTTGCGATCAGTGTGATTTTGGGGCCGATCATCATCCCGTTTCTGAGAAAACTCAAGATGGGACAGACAGAACGTGTGGAGGGTGTGCAGTCGCACTTGAAAAAAGCAGGAACTCCTACAATGGGAGGCGTCATTTTTCTGATAGCTACGGTTATAACATCCCTGTTTTATGTCAGAGATTATCCGAAGGTGATTCCGGTACTGTTTCTGACACTGGGATTTGGTATTATCGGATTTCTGGATGATTACCTTAAGGTAGTTCTGAGACGTTCTGATGGTCTTCTTCCATGGCAGAAATTTTCTCTGCAGGTAGTTGTAACCGCAGTATTTACGTATTATCTTGTGAATTATACAGATGTAAATCTGGCAATGCGTATCCCATTCTGGTCAGATCATTATCTGAACTTTGGATGGCTGGCTGTTCCGGTTCTTTTCTTTGCAGTGATCGGAACTGTGAATGGTGTAAACTTTACAGATGGTCTGGATGGACTGGCATCCAGTGTAACACTGATCGTTGCGGTATTTTTCTCTGTGGTTTCCATTGGAACAAAGAGTGGAATCGAGCCGATCACCTGTGCAGTTGTGGGTGGTCTGATGGGATTTCTGCTGTTTAATGTATATCCTGCCAAAATTTTTATGGGTGATACGGGATCTCTGGCACTGGGAGGATTTGTCGCAGGAGCTGCCTATATGATGCAGATGCCGCTGTTTATCCTTCTGGTAGGTCTGATCTATCTGGTAGAGGTACTGTCCGTTATCATACAGGTAACTTATTTTAAGAAAACACATGGGAAACGTATCTTTAAGATGGCTCCGATCCATCACCATTTTGAATTATGCGGATGGTCGGAAACAAGAGTTGTAGCTGTGTTTTCTATTATAACAGCAGTGATGTGTCTGATCGCACTTCTCGCACTGTGATTTTGATCAGGCTGCTGTGAATAAAGTGAAGGATAACCAGCTTACAGGAGGAAAAAAGAATGGATTTACAGGGAAAAAGAGTACTTGTCTTTGGAACAGGCAAAAGTGGTATCGGAGCCGCGGATCTTCTGGAACAGACAGGGGCTCATGTGATTCTCTTTGACGGAAATGAAAACACAGATAAGGATGCAGTTTTGGGTAAACTTGCACATGGAGAGAAGGCTGAGATCTATGCGGGAGAACTCCCGAAAGAAGTAGAAGCAGGCCTTGATCTGGTAGTACTCAGTCCCGGAGTACCGACAGATATTCCGGTTGTACAGAAGTTTTATGATATGAGACTTCCGGTATGGGGAGAAGTGGAGCTTGCTTATCGTACAGGAAAGGGCCGTGTGCTGGCGATCACCGGAACAAACGGAAAGACTACTACGACAGCATTGCTTGGCAAGATCATGAGTGATGCAGAGAAATCAGTTTTTGTGGTAGGAAATATCGGAACACCGTATACATCCAAAGCATTGGAAATGAAAGAAAATTCTACAACAGTGGCAGAGATCAGCAGCTTTCAGCTTGAGACGATTGAGGAGTTTGCACCACAGGTCAGTGCGATCCTTAACATCACAGAGGATCATCTGAATCGTCATCATACAATGGAGGAATATATCCGCGTCAAGGAACTGATCGTCAAAAATCAGAAACCGGAGAATTTCTGCATTTTGAATTATGAGGATCCGGTACTGCGTGAATTTGGTAAGAATATTGTTCCGAAAACGGTTTATTTTTCCAGTGTAAGGAAGCTTGACGAGGGAATTTATCTGGATGGAGATCTGATCGTACTTAAGCTGGAAAGCAAAGAAATTCCGTTTGTACATACAGGTGAACTTAAGCTTCTTGGACAGCACAATTTTGAAAACGTGATGGCGGCAGTGGCAATGGCATATTGTGCAGGCGTTTCTGTGGAGAGTATCTGCAAAAGTATCTGCGAATTTACAGCAGTTGAGCACCGGATCGAATATGTCACAGAGAAGAATGGCGTTGTTTATTACAATGATTCCAAGGGAACCAATCCGGATGCTGCGATCAAGGGCATACAGGCTATGAACCGTCCTACGCTTCTGATCGGAGGCGGCTACGATAAGGGTTCCAGCTATGATGAATGGCTGAATGCTTTTGATGGCAAGGTACGCTGCCTTGTTCTGATCGGACAGACAAAAGACAAGATCAAAGAAGCTGCAGAGCGTCTTGGAGTGTGTCCGTGTATCATTCTGTGTGAGGATCTCAGGGAAGCGGTGGATATCTGTGCACAGAAGGCAGAACCGGGAGATGCAGTCCTTCTTTCTCCTGCCTGCGCAAGCTGGGGACAGTTCGATAACTATGAACAGCGAGGCGATATGTTCAAAGAATACGTAAAAGCACTTTGATAAAAATGCTGTACTTATATTAATATAGAAGAAAAAAGAAAGTCAGATTTGAATGAAAACAGATCAGACTTTCTTTTAGTTTACAGCAGATTTGAGAAGCTGATACAAAGAAAGGGAAGAGAATCACAGAAAATTTCACGAAACATATAATAAAGGTAAGAGGCCCTTTGGGAGTGAAACGATTGGATAAACTTCGCATAGCAGGAGGAACTCCTCTTCATGGTACGATACGGATACAGGGTTCCAAAAATGCTGCACTTCCCATGATGGCGGCTGCACTTCTTTATCCCGGAATCAGCGTACTCAGAAACTGTCCCCGGATCGCAGATGTATTTTGCATGGAAGAAATCCTTGGTACACTCGGCGTAGATACCCGGTGGCAGGAACATGATCTGTATCTGGACTGTACGAAGGTACAAAAAACAGAAATATCTGCTTTTTATACAGAAAAAATGCGATCTTCTGTTATACTGCTCGGAGTACTGCTGGGAAGAGTGGGCAGGGTATCCATGGGATATCCGGGAGGCTGTGTGATTGGAAAAAGGCCGGTGGATCTTCATCTGTATGCACTTCGGAAGTTTGGAGCAAAAGTAGAAGAGTGTACAGAGAAGCTGGAAGCGGTATGCGAAAAGCTTCATGGAACGGAGATTTTTTTCGCCGGAAAAAGTGTAGGGGCAACGGAGCAGGCTGTTTTGACAGCAGTTTCTGCCAGTGGAAAAACAAGAATTTATAATTGTGCAAAAGAACCGGAGATTATCTGGCTGTGCAGATTCTTAAAGAAAATGGGAGCAAGTATTCAGGGAGAAGGAACGGAGGAGATTCTGATCGAAGGAGGAAAAATCATTCAGGGTGCAGATATGCAGGTGCCGCCAGATCGAATCGTTGCCGGGACATATCTCTGTGCAGCAGCAGCCACCAGAGGAAGGATTGAGATCCAGAATCCTCCACAGGGTGAACTCACGGCCTTCCTTGAAGTATATCGCAAAATGGGTGGACAATATGAATGGAACAGTGGTAAACTAGTAGCGGACGGAAGCCGGGTGCGATTTCCTGTTTCTATGACAGAAACTGCTGCATACCCGGGATTTCCTACAGATCTGCAGTCACTTCTGATGGCAGTGCTGGCAACGATTCCGGGAAAGAGCTGTATTCTGGAATCTGTTTTTGAGGATCGCTTCAAGATAACCGGAGAGCTTAACCGGATGGGAGCAGAGATCAGAACAGAGGGAAGAAAGGCATGGATCAGAGGCACCTCTGATTTACAGGGAGGATATTTACGGGCACAGGAACTGAGAGGTGGAGCAGCACTGGTAGTTGCAGCACTTGCTGCAAGGGGTGAATCTATTGTAGAGGGATATTCATTTATCTGCAGAGGTTACGAAGATATCGTTCAGGATATTTCAGATCTTGGCGGGAAAATCAAGAAGGATACAGGAATGACGACATATGAATACATCCAGTAATATTAATACACGGAAACTGATCATGGGCAGTGTGGCCATCATAATCCTGGCCGCTGTTATTTTTTTCTTCGCTTTTTTTCAGGTGAAGACCGTTGAAGTCATGGGAAGTGAGCATTATTCAGAGGATGAACTGAAAGAGGCAATCCTTAAGGGACCGTTGACCTCCAACACGATTTTTGCTCCGAGATTTTATTCCAAAAATGCGGCAGAAAAATTTCCATATATCGAGAATTTCAGCGTGAAACGTTCCGATAGACATAAACTGATCATCAGTGTCAAAGAAAAGAGCGTGGTAGGCTGTATTCCTTATCTGGACAGCTATATTTATTTTGACAATAACGGATATTTTGTAGAGGGAAGTAAGATAAGAGACACAAAGGTGGCTTTTTTTGACGGGATACAGCCTTCAAAGATTGTGATGAAAGAAAAGCTTCCAATCAAAGGAGCAGTCCTGAACACAGCGGTTGCTCTTTCTACAATTTTTGCCAAGAATGATAAGGTGCCGGATCATATCAGTTTTGATGACAATTATGAAATCAGCCTTATGTATGGTGATGTCACGGTCCAGCTTGGCAAGGACGAATATCTGGAGGACAAAATGACAAGGGCGATCGCCATTTTGCCACAGCTTGAGGGACAGAAAGGAATCCTCCACATGGAAAATATCTCACGCAATTCAAAGATGGTGACATTTGAAGCCGAAGAAGAGGAGATCACCGCGGAGAACTGGAATGGTGGTTATGATGAGAATGGTGATTACACCGGTGACGGAGAATATGATGAATCCGGAAAATATGTGGGACCTAAACCAGTGACAGCACTGGATACGGCCATTGAGAATTGGGTAGGCGGCTACGACGAAGAAGGGGATTATACCGGAAGCGGAGAGTACGACGCTGATCTTAATTATATTGGTCCTGCACCGACGCAGGAACTGCTGGACAGCTTTGGTGACTGAACCGGCGGCTACAATGAGGCGGGCGGATTTGACGGAGTTGGTGAATACGACGCAGAGGGAAATTATGTAGGAGCAAAACCAGAAGATACAGAAGATAACTCTGATACGGATAATGAAGATGGAAGCTCGCAGGAAGAAGATTCCGAAGAAAAAAGCACCGAAAACACCGGGGAAGATAGCTATGAAGACGGCTACAGTGAGGAGGAAAGCGACTATTATGAAGGGGAAGAATAGGCTGCTGTCCACTCCGTTCACAGCTCCCTGGTCAAAATCCATTCCAGATCACCGATGACGAATAATCGTGAAAAAAGTATAAAAAAACAAAATTAGTAGTTGATTAATTCAAGAAAAAAATATATGATATATCTATATGTAGTTTGATATATGATAATATCAGGGAGATAAAGGAGGAAGTACATTGTTAGAGATTATGTCAAATGAGGCCGAGTCTTCTGCCAAGATTATTGTAATTGGCGTAGGCGGAGCAGGAAATAATGCAGTAAACAGAATGGTGGAAGAGGCCATCGGAGGAGTAGAGTTTGTTGGTGTAAATACTGATAAACAGGCCCTGACACTTTGCAAAGCTCCAACAGTACTTCAGATTGGTGAAAAGATTACAAAGGGCCTTGGCGCAGGTGCACAGCCTGAGGTTGGTCAGAAGGCTGCTGAGGAGAGCATAGAAGAAGTGAAACAGTTAATGGAAGGTGCAGACATGGTATTTGTTACCTGTGGTATGGGCGGCGGCACTGGTACAGGTGCAGCACCGGTTATCGCAGCAGCAGCCAAGGAGATGGGTATCCTGACAGTTGGTGTCGTTACGAAGCCTTTCCGTTTCGAGGCAAAAACACGTATGAACAATGCTCTGTCCGGAATCGAGAATCTGAAGAAAGCTGTTGACACACTGATCGTCATTCCGAATGACAAGCTGTTAGAGATCGTAGATCGTCGTACGACCATGCCGGAGGCACTTCGTAAGGCAGATGAAGTACTTCAGCAGGCAGTACAGGGCATCACAGACCTGATCAATCTTCCGGCACTGATCAATCTTGACTTTGCAGATGTTCAGACTGTAATGAGAGATAAGGGAATTGCTCATATTGGTATCGGTGAGGCAAGAGGAGATGACAAGGCGATGGAGGCAGTACAGCAGGCGGTATCCTCCCCGCTTCTGGAAACAACTATCAAGGGTGCAACTCATGTCATCATCAACATTTCCGGAGATATTTCTCTTATGGATGCAAATGATGCAGCAAGCTATGTACAGGAGCTTACCGGAGAGGATTCCAATATCATCTTTGGTGCAATGTATGATGATTCCGTTGCAGATTATGCAAGAATCACAGTAATTGCTACAGGACTTTCTGATCTGGAAGCCAAATCCACACCATTTGGCAACAGAAGCAATACAACACCATTTGGTGTTCGCAGAGCGGCAGCAGGCACTGCAGGGACAACCCAGACACAGCAGCCGACTATGAGTATGCCGAGCTTCAATCTGCCAAATATGCAGAGTACACCGACATTTACAAGCAAAGTACCGTCAAGTACTGTACAGAAGAAAGACATCCAGATCCCGGATTTCCTTAAGAACAGATAAATGACAGACCAAAAGACGCTGTGAGTTCACAGCGTCTTTTTTTGGCCGTATCCAAAGTGCTCAGAACCTTTCAGAGAAGGTCAGCACTTACAGGAGAAGGTATCACATTTTGTATCGCAGCATTCTGTGGCATGACAGCCGGAAACATTAATGGCGGATGCTGTACATTTGCAGTGGTCGTTGTAGGTACATTCCTGAGCCTTACAGTCAATATTGATCTTTTCACAGCCACAGTGCTGAGCAGTATAGTTCATGGCAGAGCCGGAAGAATTGCGGTCGCGGAAGCTTCCGCAGGTAGTATCCTCTGCATGGCGGGCATTTGCACCGGTGATCTCGATATCGCCTCTGGAACAGAGTTCGTTTTCGTTGTACATGCATTTTACAGCAGAACATTTCAGAATTGTCATAGTCAGTTTATTCCTCCTTGGATTTTGTCGGACTTATGTGTCCATATTTAAGTATTCGCAAAAAAAATAAAAATATACAAAAAACTGCTTGACTTTCATAAAAAGGGATGGTATCTTAATATAGTACGTAAAGAAAACGAAGCAGAGTTTCACTCTCACCTCAGCGCAGACTGATTGCGGCTCAGGTTTATATGCAGGGATATACAGGATGTTCCTTTTGGAATTTGTATATCGCATGGCATTTTAGTCATGTATCACTGGGTATAATAGAGTGTGGATTCTGTCCATGCTCTTTCTTTTTGAGGGGAAGAGGAGAATAACAGGAAGTTCTCGGTAATTTCATTACCGATTAGTTCATAAGGTGACTGAGAGTCAGAGTATATCATTTATTTACAGGTATGGAGGTGTACTACAATTAGCAATTTAATGATTAACGAACAGATCAGAGACAGAGAGGTACGTCTGATTGGACCGGACGGAGCACAGCTCGGAATTGTGTCAGCCAGAGAAGCAATGGCGAAGGCACAGGAAGCAGGACTTGACCTTGTAAAGATCGCGCCACAGGCAAAACCACCGGTGTGTAAGATCATTGATTACGGTAAATACCGTTATGAGCTCTCCCGTAAGGAAAAAGAAGCTAAGAAGAAACAGAAGACGATCGACATCAAGGAAGTACGTCTTTCACCAAACATTGATACAAATGACTTAAAGACCAAGGTCAATGCGGCCAGAAAGTTCCTTTCCAAAGGTGACCGTGTAAAGGTTACACTTCGTTTCAGGGGAAGAGAAATGGCACATATGGCAAGTAGCAAGCATGTACTTGATGACTTTGCAGAACTTCTTGCAGATGTAGCAACCGTAGAGAAAGCGCCTAAGATCGAAGGAAGAAGCATGACGATGTTTCTCACTGAAAAGCGTTAAGCAGTTACCAGAATATTATGCAGTTGGTGCATGAGCATGGTAATGTGAAATAAAAAACAGAACCACGAATCAAGGAGGAAATAACAATGCCTAAGATTAAAACTTGTAGAGCAGCAGCAAAACGTTTCAAAAAGACCGGAACTGGAAAGATCATGAGAAATAAAGCTTATAAGAGCCATATCTTAACAAAGAAATCTCAGAAGAGAAAGAGAAATCTGAGAAAAGCTGCAGTTGTTGATTCTACAAACCTTAAGAATATTAAGAAAGCTCTGCCGTATTTATAATAAACAGGCAGCGGACGATATCAGAAGACTACAGGAGGAAATATAAGAAATGGCAAGAATTAAAGGCGGATTAAACGCAAAAAAAAGACATAACCGTACATTAAAACTGGCAAAGGGTTACAGAGGAGCCCGTTCCAAACAGTATAGAGTAGCAAAACAGTCTGTTATGAGAGCACTTGCAAGCTCTTATGCAGGACGTAAACAGAAAAAACGTCAGTTCAGACAGCTCTGGATCGCTCGTATCAACGCAGCTGCAAGAATGAACGGACTGTCCTACAGCAAAATGATGCACGGACTTAAAGTTGCAAACATCGACATCAACAGAAAGATGCTTGCTGAACTTGCAGTAAACGATGCAGAGGGATTTGCAGCACTTGCTGAGATCGCTAAGAAAGCAGTAGCATAAGTTAATATGCCTGAAAAGACCGCAGTTATAAAATCTGCGGTCTTTTTTATATGGCAGTTTCCGGGAGAGAGAAGATGAAGATTAAAGATAACAGGGCAAGATATTTTATTTATTCTGTTTTTTTTATACTGTTTGTATATTTGGGATATAAAGCTCCCTACTGTCTTGATGAGTGGAAGTGGGGTCTGCCTCAGCGGATGGAACTGATGAAGCGAGGTTTTTCAGGGTATAACGGAAGATATCTGGGAAATATCCTGGCATTGCTGATCACAAGATCAGAGGTGGCAAAAACACTTGTAATATCCGTATGTATGGTGCTGGTCGTATGGCTGATGGAAGTGAGCGTGCGAAGAAAATCTTTTTCAGAAAAAGACAGGTCAGATCCAATCCTTCTTCTGAGTATCATTTTACTGTTGCTTGCTGTCCCGGCTTCCCTGTATGGACAGAGCTATGGATGGCCGGCCGCTTTTGTCAATTACGAAGTTCCGGTACCGTTGTTTCTGGTCTATTTTATATGGACAGAAGAGCTTTACAGAAAGAAAGCTGAAAAATATTCATGCTTTCAAACCTTTGCAGTTATCCCTTTGGGAATATGCGTCCAGCTATTCAGCGAAAATATAACGATCATTGTTGCTGCCTATGCTCTGTGGATGCTGGTCTACACTGCTGTCAGATACAGAAAAATTTATTTAATAGAAGTGAATTATCTGTGCTCTGCAATTCTGGGAGCAGTGCTCATGTTTTCTAATTCAGCATATTCCAGTGCAGCGGTACATAATGGAAAAACCTATAAAAGTATTGATATGAGTGCAGGAATTCTGCTTCAGAGGTTTGCTGCCAGGATATGGACAAATCTTGTCCTGAATAACTGGGTGCTGACAGTAATATTTACAGTTTTGCTTACAGTTCTTATCATGAAAAAAAGAAAACAGAGTTTTGCAGCGGCAGAGATGCTGGTTGTTTTCTGGGGTTACAGTGCGTACAGCATTTTGCACAAGATCTGTCCGGAGTGGATCTTTGCCGGAACGCAGACGGTGGACAGAGGGATCATGGCATTTCTTTCCATAGTATTTTTTATAAATGTGCTTCTCTGTGTCTGGATGTTTACAGAAAAAGAAGAACGGCTTTCCATCTGTATCACATATCTTGGTTCGCTGGCTTTTGCAGCACCGCTTATTGCAGCGGATCCGATCGGTCCGAGATGCTTTTATATTTCTTATGTGTTTGAAGTGCTGGCGGCGGTAAAGATTCTTCAATATCTTCTAAAAAAGAGAGAAGAAATACAGGTTTTTTATCCGGCATTGATCCTTGCAGTGACAGTTTGTATTTCAGCATTATTTTATGTGAGGATTTTTATGATAATAGGGAAGTACAGTGATTACAGAGCAGAACTGATCGAAGAAGCAGTTGAACAGAATGCAAAGGAACTGACACTTCCGGTCATGCCATTTAGTGATTATACAGGATATACGGAACCGATAGATGAGATCTGGGCAGAAAAATTCAAGGAATTTTATCATATCCCGGAGAATATGACTGTCAGATTTGAATGAAAAGTCCGTGTCACAAAAACATATATCCTTGCGAAATAAACAAATTCTTAAAGAAATCTAAAATTTACCTTGCATTCGCATATATCAGATGCTATAATCAAAGACATTAAAGTATTAGCGAGTTAAAGCAAAAGGAGGAGCTTTATTATGAAAAACTGGAAGAAAGTACTTAGTTTAACAGCAGCAGTGGCCATGACAGCAACAATGATGCCAGTATCTGTATTCGCGGCAGAGGATGAGACTTTTAAGATCGGTGTGATCGGACCTATGACAGGTGACTATGCACAGTATGGTCTCGGTGTATATCATGCAGCACAGGTTGCAGCAGAAAAGATCAATGCAAATGGTGGATTCAACGGATACAATGTAGAGATTCTTGATGCAGGTGATGATCAAGGTGATCCGGAGAAAGCAGTGAATGCATACAATGACCTCCTGGATAAAGGAATGCAGATGCTTTGTGGTACAGTAACATCTGGTTCCTGCATCGCAGTCGGAGCAGAGGCAGCAGAGGATACATTTCTTTTCACTCCATCCGGTACAGCATTAGACTGTATCACCGCAGGAAGCAATGAATTCCGTATGTGTTTCACAGATCCGGCACAGGGAACGAAATCTGCTGAATTTATCGGTGAACATCAGCTTGCCACAAAGGTAGCTGTTCTCTACGATTCTATGGCAGACTATAACTCAGGTGTACATGATGCCTTTGTTGCAGCAGCAGAAGAGAATGGTCTGGAGGTTGTAGCTGACGAAGCTTATACAACAGACAACAACACAGATTACTCCGTACAGCTCAAAAAGATCAAAGACAGCGGTGCAGAGCTTCTGTTCCTTCCAAACTACTATTCTGACAATGCTCTGATCCTTCAGCAGGCTCATGACGCAGGAATGGATGATATTAAGAAATTTGGTGTAGATGGTATGGATGGTATCCTTGGAGTAGAAAACTTCGACACATCCCTTGCAGAGGGCGTTATGCTTCTGACACCTTTCTCTGCAACATCTGAAGACGAGAAAACCAAAGCGTTTGTTGAGGCATATGAAGCAGCAAACAAGAATGAGGTTCCGAACCAGTTCGCAGCTGATGCATACGACGTGCTTTTCGCAATGCAGCTTGCAGCAAACGATGCAGCAATCACACCGGATATGTCCAATGCAGATATCAGTGCTGCAATGTCCGCTTCCATGCTGAATATTGAACTTGACGGTCTGACAGGTAAGGCAAAATGGTCAGAAGACGGCGAATGTGACAAAGAGCCAAAAGCTTTTGAGATCAAAGACGGTGCTTACGTGGAAATGAACTAACAGTATACTGAAATAAGAGGACGGGGAACGGTTGCCTGTTACCACAGGACCGTCCCCCTTTCTTGCACTAATAAGACAATAAATTAAAGAGGTGCATTATGAGTTTTATATCATATTTAAAAGATGGAATCAGCCTGGGCAGTATCTATGCGATCATTGCGCTCGGGTATACAATGGTATATGGTATTGCAAAAATGCTGAACTTTGCACATGGTGATGTCATCATGGTTGGTGCGTTTGTGATCCTTACCGCTGTTACAAAGGGAGGCATGTCACCATTTCTGGCGGTTGTACTTTCTGTGATCTTCTGTACGGTACTTGGTATGGTGATCGAGAAGGTTGCGTACAGTCCGCTTCGTAAGGCATCATCAAATCTGGCGGTACTGATCACCGCGATCGGTGTCAGTTATCTGCTTCAGAACCTTGCATTACTGATCTTCGGAGCAGATGCCAAAAGCTTTGTAACTGTTATTGATGTACCGTCAGTGTCTCTTTTTGGAGGAGAACTGGTCATCAAGGGAATCACGATCGTGACGATCATTACCTGTATCGTGATCATGGTCGGACTGATGTTTTTTGTACAGAAGACAAAACCGGGACGTGCCATGCAGGCGGTATCTGAAGACCGCGATGCCGCACAGCTGATGGGTGTCAATGTCAACGCAACGATTTCTCTTACATTTGCGATCGGTTCAGGACTTGCAGCAATCGCAGGTCTCCTTCTCTGTCAGACATATCCGACACTGACGCCATACACAGGAGCAATGCCTGGTATCAAAGCCTTTGTAGCAGCTGTATTTGGTGGTATCGGATCTATTCCGGGAGCGATGGTCGGTGGAATTCTTCTTGGTATCATTGAGATTTTCGGAAAGGCCTATATCTCATCCCAGGTGGCAGATGCAATCTGTTTTGCGGTTCTGATCGTAGTGCTTCTTGTAAAACCTACCGGATTGTTCGGTAAGAATATCCAGGAGAAAGTATAAGAGGTGGTCAGGATGAAAAAAAAGATGGATAAAACAACAAGAAATAATCTGATAAACTATGGAATTGTAATCGCACTGTTTGTGATCGTACAGATCCTTTCGGGAACAGGTCATCTCTCCAGACTTATCACAGGACTTCTGGTTCCGCTGTGTGTATATGTGATCGCAGCGATATCTCTGAACCTTGTAGTTGGTTTTTCTGGTGAGCTGAGTCTTGGTCATGCCGGATTCATGTGTGTCGGTGCGTACTCAAGTGCACTGTTTTCACATGTGGCAAGTAATATCCCGCAGGTACCCCGTTTTATTCTGGCGATACTGATCGGTGCAGCAGTAGCAGCCGTATTTGGTGTACTGATCGGTATTCCGGTACTTCGACTTCGCGGTGATTATCTGGCAATCGTGACGCTGGCGTTTGGTGAGATCATAAAGAACCTGATCAATATCCTGTACGTTGGATTTGATGAAAACGGACTTCACGTTGCTACAAAGGCTGCGAACCTTAACATGGCAGCAGGCGGAAAACAGATTCTCAAGGGAGCTCTCGGTATTTCAGGAACAGGAGCTCTTTATAAAGATGTAAAACATTATTTCTTCCCGATCGGGATCATTCTTGTTCTGCTTACCTTATTTGTTGTTCAGAACCTTGTAAATTCCAGAAGCGGACGTGCGATCATGGCAACCAGAGATAACCGTATCGCGGCAGAATCTGTCGGTATTGATGTCACAAAGTTCAAACTTCTTGCTTTCACAGTTTCTGCAGCTCTTGCAGGTGTGGCAGGTGTTCTTTATGCACATAACCTTTCCATGCTGAAAGTATCCGGATTTGATTATAATATGTCAATTCTGATCCTGGTATATGTTGTACTTGGAGGAATCGGAAACTTAAGAGGATCTATGATCGCAGCGATCATCCTTTATGCACTTCCGGAACTTCTCCGTGGATTTGCAAACTATCGTATGCTGATCTATGCGATCGTACTGATCGTGATGATGCTCTTTAACTGGGCACCGGCAGCAAGAAACTGGAGAGCACGTGTAATGGAAAAAATAAAAGGCACAAAAAATAAAAAGGAGGCAGCTTAACTATGGCAATGTTGGAAGTAAATCATCTGGCTATCCAGTTCGGCGGTCTTCGTGCAGTTGATGGATTTAACGTATCAATTGAAAAAGGACAGCTTTATGGTCTGATCGGACCGAACGGTGCCGGCAAGACAACAATTTTCAACCTTCTCACAGGTGTATACAAACCGACAGAAGGCATCATCAAACTGGATGGACAGGATATCACAGGA
>OGXW01000287.1_pt1 | contig 36739 bp, 32 predicted proteins | sample 1576341 | NCBI WGS metagenome assembly OGXW01 (sample SAMEA3541592, study PRJEB24748) | human gut metagenome | biome: human gut; feature: human-associated habitat; material: faeces | place: China | collected 2012
CTCACACCAATCGGAAATCCGCAGAACCTTTATCTATATGCCAGAGCAGGGATGTCCGCGGCAGAATTAATAACCCTGATGCTTCCCTATTCCGCCACAGCACTTATCCTTCTTCTGATATGGATACAGGTAGCCGCTGCCAAAGCACCTCACGTATGCGGTTCCGAAAAAGATAAAACTCTTTTGGGATTCTCTGACAGAAAAGAACTTAACATGGAATACCTGGCCGCTTACCTGATCTTATTTACAATCTGCCTGCTCACTGTTGCACGTATCATTCCATACCAGATTCCTCTTGTATTGGTTCTTATATATATGCTGCTAAGAAACAGGGAAAATATAAGCAGGGTGGATTACTCCCTGCTTGCCACCTTTATCGCATTATTTATTTTTATCGGCAACCTTGGAAGGATTCCGCAATTCAGCAGTTTTCTGGAAAGAATCATGGCAGGAAGGGAAACACTTACTGCTGTTCTTGCCAGTCAGATTATGAGCAATGTTCCCGCTGCGCTTCTTTTATCCGGCTTTACAGATAATTACCGGGCTTTAATTGTCGGAACCAATATTGGAGGTCTCGGCACTCTGATTGCATCCATGGCAAGCCTGATAAGTTTCAAATATATTGCAAAAGAAAACAGGAATCTGAGAGGGAAGTATTTGGGAATATTCACAGCCTCCAATATTATATTCATGATATTCATGTTAATATTGTATTTTTTTCTTAGATAAAGGTTTTCCCGGAATTACAAAAGCTATAGCAATTCTTTCTTCGCAAAAGATTCTCCGCGGCACTTTGCTTTTTCCAATGAAAAGATCGGAGATTACTATACAGAAAAGCGACAGGCAAGAACCTGTCACTTTTCTTTTATTTGAGGAAAATGAAATTACCACTTTTTAAGTTCCCATGCCTTGAAACTATTGGGATCATTCCCCCATGCAGCCGAATTCCATTCTTTCATTCCAACAAAAAGAACGGTTTCGGTTTCAGTGACGGTGATGCCGTCATACGTGCCGCCAATGCCGCCGCCAGTGCTAATGAGGTAATTCTTTTGCACGTGAGTTCTTAAACCACTTGGCATATGGATTGCATTTTCCTCCGCTTCCTCTCCCGGATGAGCGTGGACTTGCTGATGCCGGTGAGCTTGACGACCTGCGCGTAGGAATGGTCCTCAAGCAGAGCCATTGCATGGTCAAGCTGCTCGGTGTCGAATTTCGGCGGCCGGCCTTCACGGAAATTCGGGTCGGTGGCACGCGCGACCGCCTTGCCCTCCTGTGTGCGCTGCACGATCATGTCGCGCTCGAACTGTGCAAACGACAGCAGCACGTTACGCAGCAGCGTGTTGACCGAGTCGTTGGACAGGATGCCGAGGTTCAATACGTTGATGGTGATGCCCTCGTCGATCATCTCGGTGATGAGGCCGGACGCCTGCGACACCGACCGCGCGAGGCGGTCGAGCTTGGTGACGATGAGCACATCGCCTTTTCGTAGCTGCGCCCGCAGCCTGTCGAACTCCGGGCGCTCGATCTTCGTGCCGGTGAAGGTGTCTGTATAGATTTTTTCCGCGCCCGCCGCCGTCAGCGCCGCCTGCTGCGCGTCCAGACTGTTGCCGTCGCGTGCCTGCGTTTTGGTGGATACTCTCGCGTAGCCGAATGTCATGTAAATTCCCCCGTTTTCCCGGTTTTGACACCGCGAGTTTTGAATATATGTTTTGATACCCATATTATAGCTTATGCCACCGGGTTTTGCAACCGGTGGCAATACTTGAAGGTTTTGAGACCGGTTGATTTGGTGCGAACCTCGTGTTATAATAACAGTAAATAAGGTTGTTACAGGCAGGTTCGCACCGGGGAAAACCGACAATATCACGAATGGATACGCAAAAATACAGAAGATAATACAAAAAGATTGTAGGAATGCCGAAAATCCGCATTGTATTTTTCGCATTTTTGCCGTAACAGCTCGCGCCCCTGCGGGGGACAGCAACGTCAGTTCGCTGAAGAGAGGCTTCAGTGCGCTAAAGTAACAACTCGCGCCCCTGCGGGGGACAGCAACTCGGTGTGTTGATGGTTTGTTATCGGTGTGTTATCGTAACAACTCGCGCCCCTGCGGGGGACAGCAACTCAGAATGGATGGCATCCTTAATGGTCATCTAATGGTAACAACTCGCGCCCCTGCGGGGGACAGCAACTCATCGTCCAGAATCGTTTCCGTGTTCATGGTGTCGTAACAACTCGCGCCCCTGCGGGGGACAGCAACTCAGAATGGATGGCATCCTTAATGGTCATCTAATGGTAACAACTCGCGCCCCTGCGGGGGACAGCAACGCAACTTTTCGGACTCAATATCGAGCCAGGTGATGTAACAACTCGCGCCCCTGCGGGGGACAGCAACTCATCGTCCAGAATCGTTTCCGTGTTCATGGTGTCGTAACAACTCGCGCCCCTGCGGGGGACAGCAACTCGGTGTGTTGATGGTTTGTTATCGGTGTGTTATCGTAACAACTCGCGCCCCTGCGGGGGACAGCAACTCTGCGCTACACCAAATTCGGCATTAGGAAGCTGTAACAGTTCGCGCCCCTGCGGGGGACAGCAACGAGAGCAGCGGGTTGCTTTCGTGATTAGCGAAGTTATCGTAACAGCTCGCGCCCCTGCGGGGGACAGCAACTCAGCGGAATGTGATAGTTGATAATCTTCTTTTGTAACAACTCGCGCCCCTGCGGGGGACAGCAACGCGTGGTCTGGAGCTTGTATCTAACCTCGTTCATGTAACAACTCGCGCCCCTTTGGGGGCAGCAAAAACCGATCTGTCAATTTTGACAGGTCGGTTTTATTTTTTTGCCCGAACTGTGAAAACCCCGCCCCTCCCACCGATAACATTGTGTAAGGCAAAGAACCTTCTCAAAAAAATTTTTTCGGGAAGTGTGAAAACCGCCGAAAAATTTCTGATATATAAGCAGAAGGATTTCAAAGGACAGGAGGTGAACCGAATGTTTGTAATCCGTGAGCCGTGGCTGGATTTTCCGCTGTTCGGCGAGGACAATCCGCTCCTCGACTGGGTGAAAGACACCATCTGCTACTAAGCAGACCTAAATCCACAGCAGGGGAGGTGAAAAATTGAAAACCGTGTTATGGATATCGCGCCACGCCATGACCGAACCGCAGCTGCGCGACCTTGCGCGCGTGCTGGGCGATACGGTACAGGTGCTGCCGTACACCCAAACCGTAAAACAGGCGGACGTACTGCGCCCGCTGATCGAGCAGGCGGATGCAATCGCCGCCGTACTGCCGGTGGAACTGCTCGCCGAGCTGGTAACGCTCGCGGACGAACGCCCGGTGCTGCAGTCGGTCGCCGGACGCAGGTTCACCGGCCGCACGCTGCATCTGGCTGACGGACAGACCGAGCCGGAAATCGCCTTCGAGCACCTGTACTGGCAGCAGATCGTCAAGCTGGAACTCCAAACCCGGCGGCTGTGACAAAAAGGAGAACAGCGGTTTTCCTGTTCTCCTCAAAAAATTTTTTCGTGAAGTGTGAAATCGGTCGGAAATCCGCTGATATAGAAATAGAAGGGTAAAAAGAGGTGAAGCATTTGAGCGTACATACCGCAATCCGCCGCGGTGAGGTGTTCTTCGCCGACCTACACGGCGGCGTCGGTTACGAACAGAACGGCGAACGGCCGGTGGTCGTGCTGCAGAACGATATGGGCAACCGGTACAGTCCGACCGTCATTGTGGCGCCGCTGACCAGTAGCCGCACGAAAAAGCCGCTGCCGACACACGTCTGGTGCGGTGCGGACAGCGGCCTGCTGAAAAATTCCTGCATTCTGCTCGAGCAGATTCGCGTGATCGACAAAACGCGCTTATCTCGCTATCTGTGCAGCCTGAATGTGGAAATGATGGTCCGGGTCGATCAGGCTGCGGCAATCAGTCTGGGTCTGGCGCAGTGAGCAAAAAAATTTCCCGGGAAGTGTGAAAAACCGCGTGTGAAATCCGATAACTAAGTGAAGGGAGGGAAAACACCATGAAAGATATCAAGCCGAGCGTTATCATCACCGCGATTGCGATGGTGATCGAAGCTGTGAAGTTCGTCGCAGAGCAGGTGGAGACGGCAAAGGACTGATTCTCCTGAAATAAATACATAGCAAAGGCAGGTGAAATATATGACGCCGCAGACAATCATCGCTATTCTCGGTCTGGTAGCCGAGATCATCGACACGATCGACAAGAACTGACACGTTCTGAGAATCCAAAGACAGGGAGGCAGGAAGCATGAATGAATTTGCAAGACGCATGGCCAACGGCGCATCCTGTGCGGCTATGGGCGGCACCACCGGTGCCGGAATCGGCGGCGCGGTCGTTGCCGGTGTCGGTGCGGTAGGCGGTTCGGTTTTCGGACCGGTCGGCACGTTCTTCGGCGCGGAAGTCGGTACGGCGGCAGGCGCAGCCGTCGGCGGTGCTATCGGCTCGATCATCGGCTTTATCGGCGGCTTTGCCGATGAGCCGTTCTAAATCCTCAGGAAATGGAACAGGGAGTGGTGATACATACATAGATGGACAGGCATTCCGAATCACAGCAGGAAAGGCAGGTGAATCCGCATGACGCCTCAGGGCATTATCGCAATCCTCGGTCTGGTAGCCGAGATCATCAGCATCGCAAACGATGACTAAAGCCGCAGAAAGTGCGCAAATCCAACAAAAAGGCAGGTGAAATCCATGACTCCGCAGACGATTTTGGCTGTGATCGGTCTGGCCGTGAAGATCATTTCCATCGCGACCGACGACTGACCGCGTAACATAGAAAATCCATATAAGAAGGAGGTGATATCTGTTTTCACTTTTCCATCACCCGAAACAGGGCAAAGTACACAATAAACCTCGGGGTACACCTACGAGAACTTGTTGAATATTATTGAACATTTGCCAAATCGTGCTATAATGAAATCATGTCGAAAGGAGGCAGTGCCTTGAGCAAAATACTTTTGATTCTGGAGGTTTCCAGAAAGCAGGATTATATATTTTCAAGCATCCACCTAAGGGATAACGCGGCACGTTCGGATATCATCCGCTATGTGACGAGCGAGGAATTTTTCAAGCAGGCTGCACCGGAATATTACAACAGCCGTGAGAATTTTGTGTACGCAGGCGGCGGACACACCATCCTCCAGTTTGGGGACAGAGCAACGGCAACACGCTTTGCCGAGCAGGTAACGCAGAAGGCCATGCGCGAGTATGACGGCCTTGAGCTGTTTGCCAAGCAGATGGAATATCGGGCGACAGACGAGAACGGAAAACCGGCGACACCGGGTCAGAATCTGGTTTGGCTGTCCGAAGCGCTCGAGCAGAAAAAGTCTCTGCGAAAGGCGTCTTTTCGGCTGACCTCGCTCGGCATCGAGCAGAAAGCGGAAGATAAACAGAAAAATAAAGATGGACAGGATGTTCCTCCCGAACGAGAAGAATGGAAGAAGATCCGCGAGAGATATGATGAACTTTTGAAGCCGAAAGGTTGGTCGTTTGCGGAGAGATTTGAGGACATGCAGGGCCTGACCGACGAGAACTTCATTGCGGTCGTTCATGTGGACGGCAACTCGATGGGCAAGCGTGTAAAGAATCTGTATGATTCAGAAACCGAAAGCTGGGACGCCTGCTGCGACAAGCTGCGCTGCTTCAGCGAGGGCATTCAGCACGATTTTGAAGCCGCCTTTCGGGAAATGGCGGCAGAGGTGGCCGATTACGAGGCCGCTAATCCCGCAGGAAACACCGGAATCCTTCCGGTACGTCCGGTTATTCTTGCCGGTGATGATGTGTGCTTTGTCGCGCGCGGCTGTCTGGGTCTGGAATGTGCCGAACGGTTTATGAAGCACCTTTCCGCAAAGACCAATCCGCAGGACGGAAAGCCGTATGCCGCCTGTGCCGGTGTGGCGATGGTGCATCTGAAATACCCGTTCCATCAGGCGTATGATCTGGCGGAGGCACTGTGCAGCAGCGCGAAGAAATACGGCGTTTCGCTCTGCGGAGATGGTTCGGTATCTGTGATGGATTGGCATATCGAATTTGGTCAGCTCAAGGAAAACCTCCGCGAGATTCGTGCGGACTACCAGACCGAGGACGGAAAACGCATGGAATTACGGCCGGTGGTGGTGCTCGAGGGCAAAATGGACGAGGCTGCGCGCACGAAAATGAATGTACGCACCTATGATTTCGTACGCGGTATGTGTATGCAGATGAAGCAGGCGGTGCAGGAATGCGGCGAAAAAATTGCGCGCGGAAAGCTCAAGGAACTGCGCGGTGCCATCAAGCAGGGCGATCTGGAATGCCGCTATGCGCTGCAGGACAGTGAAATCACCAAGCTGCTCCGCACGATATTTGAAGCGCAGTTTGATACGGCAGATAAGCAGTATGCCCAATTTGCCGCCATGCTGAAAAATGGCAAAGAGATCGACAAGCAGCCGTTCCGCACCTTTGATGACGGCAGCAGGAACAGTGAACCGGTTTCTCACTGCCTGTTTTTTGACGCGATCGAAATGATGGATCACTTTGAGCGACTGGAGGGGAAAGCATGAGCAGGCAGGTAGAATTACAAGTCAGATTGGAGCTGCTTTCCGATACGATTTTCGGCTCAGGACACAGCATTCCCGGCGGCGAGGATATCGCGGTCTGTCAGGACGAAAACGGCTATCCGTATCTCAAAGGTACTACCTTCAAGGGCCTGCTGCGTGAGAGCATGCACGATCTGCTCGAGTGGAGCGGCGGCCCGACGGATACCGTAGAGGCACTGCTCGGCAAGGAAGGCTGGACGGGTACGGCAGGCGGACGCCGTCTGCACCTGACACCGCTGACACTCGAAGAAAAGCCGGAGGAGAGCGAGACCTGCTATGATCACCGCACGTTTACCAGTCTGGAAAACGATGTTGTGAAAACGGGTACATTACGCTCGGCGATGTGTATTTGCAGAGGACAGAAATTTATCGGCAAGATTTTCTGTGAGGAACAGGATGTGCCTTTCGTGCGGGAATCCGCGCGCGGCATCAAGTGGCTGGGCACGATGCGGAGCCGTGGTTTCGGCCATGTAAAAGTTATCGCAGAGCCGGTAAAAGCGCAGAAAGCCGCCTTTCCGGCAGTTGGAGCGACTCATTGTCTGCACTATACGCTTTACACGGAAACGCCGGTCAGCATGACCGACTACAACCGTTCCGGCGAAAACAGCTGGGACACGCACGGATACATTGCCGGTGCGGCTGTGCGCGGTATGGCGGCCAGCCTGCTCGCTCAACGGGAACCGGACTGGTTTGCCGCCAATAAAATTGCACTGCTGACCGAGAAAACGCGCTTTCTGAGCGCGTTTCCGGTGCAGAATGACAATCCGGCGGTTCTCCCGTCCCTCAAGGGTTTTTATGAGCAGAAGGACGGCAGTGATTTCCGTTCGGTTTTAGAGAACGGCGAAATTTCCGAAGGCTCCAAACGTGCCGATGTCGGTTCGTTCTGCACGATTGAAAACGGCGTACTGCACTACTGGAATGCAAGAACCGGCGGCAGTCAGCGCATTCAACGCGGCGCTGACAAGACAAATATCTTTCAGACACGCAGTATTGACGCAGGACAGCGGTTTGACGGCTACATTCTGCTTGATGATGCGTCCCTTGCGCCCAAGCTGGCAGAGGTGCTGTGCGGTACGGTCTGGATCGGCGCCGATCGTTACGATGGCATGGGCAAATGCCGCATGAGCATTGAACCCTGTGATGCTCCGGCGTACCGCCGATACGGCAGCATGCAGCGTCACGGTGATAACAAGGTACTTTATATGCTGGCGCTGTCGCCGCTCGGCATGACAAACGAGTGCGGTGAGCCGTGCGGTATCAACTGGAAGGTGCTCGCGGAAAAACTAGGTATTGCAAGCGTAAATTCTGAATTCAGCAGCACTTCGGTCTCGGAATACGGCGGCTTTAACCGTCAGTGGGGATGCCACACACCGGCGGTCCGCATGTATGATGCGGGCAGCTTGTTCAAAATCAGCTTTGATGGTGAATCGCCGGATGAGGAACATCTTTCCGCCATCGAGCAGAGCGGATTGGGTCTGCGCCGCGCAGAAGGGTTCGGACAGGTGCTGTTTCTGTCGGAATCGCTGTTCGGCAGCATCAAGGCAAAACAGCCGGTGGAGTACACCGCTGCACCGCGCCGACAGAATATGGCTGAACTGCGTCGTAAGCGTCTGACATGGATCATGGAGCAGTGTGAAAAGAAATTCGCCGGCGATATTTCGGACAGCCAGCTTGGCTCTATTCAGGCCATTTGCGAGGAACACAAACACAAAGCCGATATTTTGCAAAAAATGAACGGCTTTTTTGCTCATAATGCGGAAAAGGGTGAACAAACGTCCAGCAAGTTTGCGAAAATGAAGCAACTGGTCAACACAGTGCTGTCTCATCCGTCAGAACCATGGATGGAAAATATGGATACAACGGAACGGGTACAGCTGCTCTGCGACCTGTTCGATCACAGCCGAAAGGAGGACGCAGGCCATGGCAACGTTTGATAAAGCAGTTCGTTATGAGGTAACGGCAGTTACGGAAACGCCCTTGCGTACCGGTCCTTCGGATGGCAGTATCGACCGTGTACTCCGTCACCGAGACGGACAGGCATTCTTGCAGGCCGCTTCTCTGGCCGGCGCATTGCGCGGCTGGCTGGAAAAGCAGGAGAAGAACGCCGCAAATGCGCTGTTCGGCTCACAGGAAAAGTCCGGACAGCTCATCATTTCCGATATGGAAATCAAGGAAAAAGCCGCGGAATCGGCGGAGGATACCACGATACAGCTTCGTCCGCGCCTGCGCATCAACGGCAAAATGGGGTCTGCGGCAGACGGCGGCAAATTCGATGCGGCCCACATTGCACGCAATACCGTGATGCAATTCACGCTGACATGGCTGGGCGCGGAAAGCGACACGGACGGTCCGGCGCAGATCGAGCAGATGCTCGGTGCGCTGCACGCGGGCGAGATTCGTTTGGGCGCACAGAAGTCCAACGGCTTCGGACGGGTTGCGCTGACAGTTCGCAGTCAGATCTATCACATAACCGACAAGGCCGACCGGGAGGCTTGGCTGCAGGATGAATTTCACGGCCAAACGCTTGAACTGCCGGAGATTTGCACGGAAAGTGTATGTACATTCACAGTCAACGGCGTTGCGGACAGCATTCTGATCAAGAGTTCGATTCCGCGTGTTGAATACGATGAGAATAACACGCGTAAGGAGATTATTCAGAACATTAAGGAGAACGGTACGGCAGTTTTGCCGGGTTCGTCGGTCAAGGGTGCTGTGCGTGCCCGTGTGCAGGCGATCGCCGACTTACTCCACTGCTCGGAGAGCGTGGATGAACTGTTTGGACGCGGTGCGGCACAGGGCGATAACGGCATTGCCGGTCGGGTGCAGTTCACCGATGTGGTGCTGGATAAGGCGAAAGAGCAGAAGATCTCGCGTATCCGCATCAATAAATTCACCGGAGGCGTAATACGCCGCGGACTGTTTACCGAAGAACCGCTGAAAAGCGGCGTCACGCTGACCATCACAGCACCGCAGGATGATATCTGCGGCTGTGCGCTGTTGGTTTACGCACTGCGCGACCTCGGTCTCGGGTTATATAATCTGGGCAGCGGCGGCGCTGTCGGACGCGGTTATATTAAGGTATCCCGCATTGCGATCGCGTGCGGAGACAAAACCGCCGATATGACATTCGGCGTGGACGGCTGCAAGCTGAACGACACGGACAATCTGGTTTCGGCCTGGCTGCATGCACTGGAGGAACGCACATGAAACGGATAGATAGCATAGAACAGGCTCTGAAACAGGCCGAAAAGCTGCAGTTCGTCATGGTGACCGAGCTGAGCCGTGTTGTTATTGGCAAAATGCCGATGGATATCAACCGGGATGAGCTGATAGAAGCACGGTTTTTCGATCACGATACCGAAATCCGCATTTTCCGGGAGAACGGCGAACTGAGGGACCGCAGTGTGATTTTACAGGACGATATGCCGTACATCGAAAAGCAGTATAAGAAATTACAGGGCAATCTGGGCAGTGAAATCAGCGTGCGCGAATATTTGACGTTTGATGAGGACGGTCAGGCCGGTGTGAGCGCCGTCTGCCTGTACGATTGGAGGGAATGACGAATGGCGAAGGACGATACCTACTATCCGCCGAAAACATTGGAAAACACCGTTCGTGCACCATATAACTTCGTGCCGTTTACCGATCGTCAGCCGTTTATGCGGTATACCGATGTAAGCAAACTGCCTGCGCATGACGAACTTTGTGCAGACCTGCTCACCGGTGAGATTCATCTGACGCTTACCGCAGAAACGCCGGTTTTCGTGTCGGACGGACAGAAAAACGCGGATTTCTTCCGCGGCGCCAACGGAAACTATATGATTCCCGGCTCTACCATTCGCGGCATGGTAAGGGAGAATATGCAGATTCTTGGGGATGGTTTGGTTCTCAAGGATGAGGATTTGGAGGATTACCAGATTTATTACCGCGAAATTGCAGGAAAAGGTGCGCGCAAACCGCTGCGCAAATACTATCAGGCTACACTGGGCGTAAAGCCGGAAAAGGCCCGGAGCGGCAAGTCGATTTCCATACCGCACAATATCAACGCGGGTTATCTGGTGCGAGAAAACGGCTTATACCGGATCTATCCGCTGCCGAAAGAAACGCCGGTACTGCGTGTATCGCGTGAACTGACAGAAAAAGTATTCGGTAAAGAAAAATATGCCTGCACAGAAGCAGTCGCATATGAATCGGACGGCAAAAATGTCACCGCACTGTATCAAGCGGAAAATGCACCGGCAGACAAGGAACGCGGTATCCTGCTGTTTACCGGAAAACCGGTACAGAAAGAAAACCATTTGTATGTTTTTCCGCCGATCGACAGAGATCAGCACGGCATTGATATTTCGGAAGCTGACCGCTTGTCCTATCAGGCGGACTGTGAAGCGCGCAAAAATACGGCGAAAGCGTATCAGGAGTTCTGGAAGCTGCCGGAGGAGGGACAGAGTAAGCCGGTTTTCTATGTAAATTATGATGGGCACATTTATTTCGGCATGGCACGCTATCTGCGCATCGGTCATTCGCATTCCATTGCGGAAGGACTGCCCGAGCGTTTTCGGAAAATGCAGAGGCGTATTACCTCGCAGAATGAGCTTCCACTGGACTATCCACATGCGATTTTAGGATTTACGCATAATTTTAAGGACGAAAACAAAAAAAGCAGTAATACATCTTACCGTTCGCGCGTGTCCTTCGGCGATTTTGAAGCCATAAGCAGTGCCGCGCCTGCTGATGAGCATAAAACTGTTCTTGGTGAGCCAAAACCCAGCTTTTTCGAGGGATATGTGCAGGAAGGAAAGCACTATTCTTATGAGCCTAATGAGCCGAAAGACGCCTTCCAATTAAACGGTTTTAAGCAGTATTGGCTTAAAGATGTAGAATTCCCGCTGCCGCAAAGCGGCAATGAAAAGGTTTTGACTACCTTGCGTCCTATGAAGAAGGGAACTACGTTCAGCGGTACAATTCGCTTCAAAAATCTTAAGGAGGACGAACTCGGTCTGCTGCTGTGGTCGCTGCTGCTGAATGATGGCTGCTATCAGTCGATTGGCATGGGAAAGCCATACGGCTTCGGCCGTATGAGCGTCAAACTGGACAATCTGCGGCTGTTCGATTTTGCAGCACTCTATTCGGCTTCCGGCTTCGAGAGCGCAGGAAAAACCGCAGAGTATAAGCCGTTCATCCAGGCGTATAAACAGTTTATGAACGATCATAAATCGAAAACTGTACCGGAAATGGATGATAGACCTGAAATCAAGGACTTCTTCTATCTGAAAAAGACGATCCGAGAGGATACGGAAATGGTGGATTACCTGACGATTGACCAGAAGAAGGAACCGAAGCGGCTGCTGTTCAAGGAAATGTATTATCCGCTGCCGTCGGTTGCCGAGCTGCGTGAGAAAGCCGAAAAGGATGCGCCGAAGTATGATTCTGCAGAGGATGCAACAGCTGCACTGCTCCTGAAATTTGGTGCAAAGACTAATTCGTCGAATACCGGAAAATCCTCGAAAAAGAGGAAAAAGTGAGGTCAGCATGGCGAAAAAAATTATTTTATTCCTCAGCTTGCTGAGCGAGGATGAATCCAAGCGAAAGACCAAGGACTATGCCTGCGCAACCGGTGTGCTTGGCATGGACGAGGCCCACAAGATCACCGGTACGCAGACCAACGAAGCGCCGGTCAAGGCCATGCTGCTGGCACATCCGGATGTCCGGTCGATCATCTGTATCGTAACGCCGCAGGCAAAGAAAAGCACGCTGGACTTTTTCAAAACGCATATTCTGGAGTTCGCACGAGAAAAGCAGATCCAATTACCGGATGATGTTTTTAAGATTATTGATTTTCAGAATGACGAGGTGTTTACCGAAGGTCCGCTGCAGCGTGTTCTGAATGAGATCCAGCCGGGCGGCATGGGAAAAAACAGCATGGGTGATGAAATTCTGCTGGAAACGACCGGCGGGTGGCGCAACACGATGATGTATCTGCTGCTTCTCAGCCGCGTACTGACCTATAATCACAATCAGACGATCGGTGCAACCTATGCTGATTTTAACAACCAGCAGATCACCGATGTATCCGATCTGCTCCGCATGTTCGACCTGGTAGGCGGCATGCAGGAGATGAGTTCGTTCGGCAATGTGCGCACCCTGCGCAAGTATTTCGGCGCAGAGCCGCAGGACGAACGAATCGGCGAACTGCTCGACGCACTCGAAGCGCTTAACGAGGCGATCACGCTGTGCAGAACAAGCAAAGTAGGCGGATGTCTTGAGCGGTTTATTCATGCAGTGAACGAAGTGAAATCCTGTGATAATCCACTCGTTCGCCAGCTTACTCCGGCATTTGACAGTATCTTTCGTGAGCGGAAGTTCAAAATCCGCAGTCTGATCCGCTGGTGTCTGGAACGGGATATGTACCAGCAGGCCGTCACCTTGTATATCGAATGTATTCCGACAGAAATTTTTAAGAATATCGTGCAGAAAAAGCAGGAAAACCATCTGTTGAATCCGAAATACGATGATAAAACGCGCTTCTCCGATGCTGATGAGTTTTTCTGTTACCTGCTGAATGCCAGCCGATACACCAGCGCATCCAAGAGCAGCAGCGATCAGTATGCAATGCAGGTATATACGATTGAAAATCTGGAGACCTGTTTCCCGTCAGCTCCGTTTGAATTAAAACCGGGATATAAAATCCATAAACTGCAAAATATTGCACGCGATTATCTGTATATCAAACTTCTGCGCAACATGATCAACCATGCACAAACCACCGGTACGGAAAGCACGGAACAGGCGGTTGAATATCTCAAGGGATGTGGTTATTGTTCTCCGGATGCCGTGGACTTAAAAACGCTGCGTACCGTGATGGAAAATGCGCTGAATAACTTGAAGGTCTGAGGAGAGACTTATGAAAACATTTTTTACGATCATCCCATTGCAGGGAAGCAAGGATCTGAAAGCGTGTATCTATCAGGCCGTGGACAACGGTGACTTGCAGATGGATACGCCGACCCACTTCCCAATCATGACTGCTATGCACGCTTACGTTAAGCCCGGAGATGAGATTCGCGTTGTAGCGATTCTGTCCGCTGTACAGAACTGTGAAACGAATCTCGAAAAATTCCGCGAGGAAGTGGAAAATATGAGTCAAGAAATCGGCTTCACTTATCCGCGCGGCATAGAAATTGTAAATGCTCCAGCGGATGCAGGTGTGCGCAGTCATATTGAGACTTTCCAGCGCCTGATTGAAAAGGTAGAAGATAATGATAAGCTGTATGCTTGTATGACCTACGGCATGAAGCCGCTGTCGCAGCTTTTGATCATGGCCATACAGTATGCGTATCGTCTGTTGGATAATGCTTCTATCTGCTGTTTAGTATACGGTCAGCCGGGTTGGGGTGGCGCTGCCCCTAGCGTCAACGATATGACTGCTCTGATTCAGATGGATGAGATTACTCGCCTGTTGGCAGAGCATAAGGTCAAGAATCCGCGCACTGTCATCGAGAAGATCATCTCGCAGGATTGAGGTGAGCAGAATGACTAAGGCAACCCGAAAAACACTGGAAGAAAAACTGAATCAGGCGGTCAACATTTGGAAGAACGCGGTGAAGGCCGGCAAGGATACGGAACAACAGAAAGAACAAGTTTGGATTTGTTTTTTCGACTGGTGCAAGGACTGGGATACAATACAGGATCCACTCTATGCTGATATCACGGAAAAGAAGAGCATAAATTTGCTAAATTTGTTTTATAAGACATTGCAGGATTTTGATCCTGACCGCGGTATCCCGTATTCTCGTTATTTCGGAAGCATTTGGCACGAACGAAAAAAAGACAACGAAAAAGAAATCGAGCGAAAAAACAATACTACTTCGCTGGATGCACCGTTAATGCCAAACGGAGATGACGAAGGTGATGATGATCTGCTGGAAACAACAATAGCAGATGAAAATCAAACAGATATTGACCACCGGATTGAATTAGAGGACAGATTAGCTGATTTAGCATCACTGATACTCAATCTGCGTAAACGCATTGGCTCGCGTGCAGCAAATCCTACCGGTGAGCGTTGGTATCGTATGTTCTTTGCAGAAGATATTACGAAAGTGGTTAAAACCGTGCCGCTGCATTTCACGCATGAAGATGATATTATGAATGCGCTCTATCAGAGCTATCTGGACTATTACACAACCCAAAAGTGCAGTTCCACAGCACAGATTAGAAAAACACCGTTGGAGCCACTGAGTAAATTCACAGAGAATGCGGCAGATACCGAGGAAATAACATGGGAGCGTTTTCCTGTATGCGTTTCACTAACGTACTTGAGCCGCTGTGAAAATGCGGTATATGCCGCATCGGAATACAGCAATAAACGGAAAACATACAAAGAAATCATGCAAAGGGAAAATATATGATCACCCACTACCAAATCACCCTATTGCCGGAGCACGAGACGCGTATTTTTCCGGAATGGGGCTACCACCTGTATTCGTCGCTGCTGTCGCTGACACCGCACAGCTTTGGCGAGCGCATGCACAGCGACGGCATCACGCCGCTCAGCAGCTGTATCACTGTGCAGGACAAGCAGATAATCTGGCATGTAAATCTCCTCGGCGCGGACAGCGAAGCCGTGCTGGCCCCGATCATCGAGCAGCAGGACCGCTACTGGCTGCGTCGAGAAAACCAATCACTGCAGGTCAACACGATGCAGATTGAGCATATTGATTCGGCGGACACGCTGCTGCAGCTGCCCGAGCACCGCACAATGAAGCTGCGGTTTCTCACGCCGACCGCATTCAAAAGCGATGGCAGCTATGTCAATCTGCCGTCCGTGCCGCTCATTATGCGAAATCTGCTGAACAAGTGGAACGGCTGTTTTGCGGAGGTCTGTCCGATCGAGGACGAGGACGGCGAAGGCATTCAGGCGATCGCAAACGGACTTCGCATTGCCGAGTACCGGCTGTCGAGCCGTGATTATCTGCTCAAAGGACAGTCCATTCCCGGATTCACCGGAGAGCTGACGCTTAAATGCCGTCTGGATGGTTTTCATCTTACGATGGCGAACCTGCTGCTGCACTTTGCACCGTATGCGGGTGTCGGCATTAAAACGGCGCTCGGTATGGGCGGCGTAACATGTGAATAACAAGAGCGGATAAAGTAAAAACCGATATGTCCAATTGGACATATCGGTTTTCTTTTTGTCCCCATAGGGGTATGAAATGTTTCCCGGAGCCGTGGGTGCGTGATGAAAGCCTGTGGTTGCTGTCCCCATAGGGGTATGAAATGTTTCCCGCGACCGGGGTCGCTCCCCGCTGTAACCTAACAAGGTTGCTGTCCCTATAGGGGTATGAAATGTTTCACTTAACAAGGAGATTTTATTATGGAAACAACACTGTTGCTGTCCCCGTAGGGGTAAGAAATGTTTCTCAAGGATTTGCAGGCACGCGGCGTGGTCGAGCGTTGCTGTCCCCATAGGGGTATGAAATGTTTCCCCCGCCTTGTCTATAACGCGTTACTTACGCTTTCTGTTGCTGTTCCCATAGGGGTATGAAATGTTTCCTCGCTGCGCAGGTGGACTACATCAGCATGATGACGTTGCTGTCCCCATAGGGGTACGAAATGTTTCGCCGCGTGGGTCAAAACGCAGGACAACACCAAGAAGTTGCTGTCCCCATAGGGGTATGAAATGTTTCTATGCGTGAGGTGACCAATCTGCTCTGCTATGACGGTTGCTGTCCCCATAGGGGTATGAAATGTTTCCCGGTGAAAAGTATTACACTCTGACCATTCGCTGTTGCTGTCCCCGTAGGGGTATGAAATGTTTCAGCAGGATTTCAGCTATTACTCGCATGAGTTTAAGTTGCTGTCCCCATAGGGGTATGAAATGTTTCCAGGCCGAGCAGACGGGTACTTACAACGGTACGTTGCTGTCTCCATAGGGGTATGAAATGTTTCCTGTATTGGCCGAAATATCAGCTATTAGGTCTTGTCGTTGCTGTCCCCATAAGGGTATGAAATGTTTCCCGGCGGCGCGACAAGGATAACATTTGCGCGTTTGGGTTGCTGTCCCCATAGGGGTATGAAATGTTTCATCAGCCATTAAACAACCAACCTCCTTCCGTATTTGGTTGCTGTCCCCATAGGGGTATGAAATGTTTCGGCAAAACAGCACAAAAAATAATGAAGTAATTCAGTTATTCAGCTGTTTTTTCTGTAACTTGTTATAATAATCACTGCAGAAATTTGATATTGTAGCGCTATTACCGGTAACATTAGCCGTTTATTGCGGTGCGAACCTGCCCCAAACCATCTCTTGAATAATATTATATCACGCGGTTCACACCAACGCAACCAAAGAACCCAAGGGCTATTCCTATTACATGTGCCGGAACAGCCCTCGGTTCTTCGTTCAACCAACCCTATTGGGTTATCGCCTGTTTGTCTTACGACTGCGCGTCCAGATACTCCACCTCGACAAAAAAGCTCTTGATCTCGCCGCTGGTGTCGGTGCTGAACCCGCTCTTTACCTTGCGGAAATCCTTACCGGCTACCATGCCGTCCACGACATTTCCTTCGTAGAAAGCGTTGTTCGCACCCCAGGAAATGAAGTCCTTCTCGGAGGAAACCGGCGTAAAGCCCGGGTCGTATGTGCTCGGCACGTCAACCGTGATGCGGGTCTCGCGGCTGCGGATACCCTGTTCAAACACCTCTGCCCACGCTTTGATGCGGTTCTGCTCCCAGCGGTGATTGATGATCTCCACGCTGGTCGGCATCTCGAACAGCATGTAGTCCATGTGGGTATAGTCCTCAAAGGTGTAATCGTCCGCGTTCATGCGGTCGCAGGCGTACTTGATAGCCGCTTCCGAATAGTTCGGGCAGCTGTAGACGTAGTCCGCCGCTTCACCGGACTTGATCGCGCGCTGCAGCTCGAGGATGAGTTTCTCACCCTGTTCGGAGACCGCCTGCGAGTTCTCGTCCTGACGGCGCTGAATCTCCGCCTGAATGTCCTTGCGGAACACCGAGAAATACCACCGGTTGTCCTCGGTCTTCTGCGTTTTAGCCGTACCGCAGATGACGAAATCCTCACGGGTATTCAGTTGGGTCAGCTTCTCCCACGCCTTCAGCATCGGTCCATACTCATACTTGTCAGCAGGAATATAGATCTTGCAGGAAACGTCATCATTCGTCAGGGTTTCGGCGTTTCGCAGCGACTCGGTATCCTGATACGGCATCGCCGCCAGCTGCTGCTGCATCTGCGCAAGAATTTCATTGACCAGCGCGTTGTATTGCTCCTGTTCCTCCTTCTGCTGCTTCTCCTCGTCATTCAGAACGGTCGTGTTGTCGTACTTCGTGCTGGTGCACTTGCGGGACGCCGTCCACCCGGAATGATCGCGGGACATGAAGCTGTCGCTGCGCAGGAAGTAGTCGTACCGGACATAACCCTTGCGGTCAGGCGTCGGGTCGTCCCAAGTGGTATCCACATGGTACCACTCACCGTCGATCTGCACGATGTCCCACGCATGGTTGCTGTTGCGGACGTATTCGACCGGAATACCCGCTTCTTCGAGCAGCATTTTATACGCATAGGCGTATCCGGCGCAGACCGAGGTATGCTCGAGGATAGCGCCGTACGCGGTGTACGAAATGTGCGGCATATTGCCGGAATACAGGCGCATATCATACTCGTTGTTCAGCACCAGATAATCATGCAGCGCCTTCGCCTTGTCGTAGTCGCTCATATCGTCGGTAACAGCTTCGCCTACGATGATCTTGACCGCGCTGCGCAGATTCTTGTACTGTTCTCGCTTGATATTAACGTCTGCACCGTTCAGATACTCGTACTCGATCGTCAAGCGAGCAACCTCGTTATTGGTCTTGCGCGTGGTGTCGAAGGAGAAATGCCGATACGGACCATCCGGGTCGAACACATAGGCGTCGTCGATCGCTTGGTTGCACACCTTGTAGAAGGTATTCCAATCGACATGGTACTGCCGCAGGTCCACTTCCGTTATGTAGCTGACGATTGCTTGATAGATGGCGTTGTACGCACCTTCCGCATCGGTGACGCACGGTGTCTCATGCGGCTCCCGCGTGTCCTCCGTCTTGTCTGATTCGACGATCTCCGGCTTGGTCTCTTCCTTCTTCTCGTCGAGCTTTGTCAGGTCGCTGACCGGCTTTTCCGTCACTTGAGGTGTCGGTTCCGGCGCAGGTTCCGGTTTTGTCGTCTGCGTGGAACCGTTTTTACTGCGGTACAGGAAGGTCGCTATCTCGGCACGGGTACACCCCTTATCCGGCGAGAAAGCGGACGCAGACGTACCTGTTGTTATGCCGCTGGCTGCAGCCCAGGAAACAGCGTTCGCGTAATACGCGCTGCTGCTCACATCCGCAAATCTGGCCATACTTTGCGGATTCGGACTGCCGACGGCTCTATGCAGGAACGTGGCGACCTGAGCGCGTGTTACCTGTTTGTACGGCGAAAATTCAGTTGCCGAGGTGCCGGATGTGACGCCGTTCTGCACGGCCCACAGCACCGCCTGATAGAAATAATCCTCCGGCGCTACATCTGTGAACGGATTGTTCCCGCTGACCGCAGGCGAGCCGTTTGCCCGCCACAGGAACGTGACCGTCTGTGCACGCGAGCACAGCTTGTCCGGCGAAAAGTGTTCCTTGTCCGAGCCCGATGTAATGCCTTCGGAGGCCGCCCAATCCACCGCCGTTTTGTAATAAGCATTCGGTGAAACATCCGAGAACGCTTGCGCACTGACGGCGGACAGTGATGCGATGCACAAAGCCGCCGCGATACAGCTCCGTACTTTGAAAAAACGTTTTGCCATGAAAAATTCCTCCTTCTATGGCACTCTGGTGTGGATAATCTTCTGTCTCTATGAAAGGAGTAAAGAAATGCCGCCATCCCTTGACGGCATTTGCAGTATACCGCAAAAGTACCGTTCTGTTCTTTCAAAAACGATAGAAAACACGGGTACAAAAGCTGATTTCTCGGCTGCGGTTCCCTTGCGCATCAAGGCAAATGTGCTATAATTAAAATTGGTTTTTTGTAACATTTCAGGCAGGTGCGATTTCTATGGAAATTGAAAATTATCCTGCTGCATATATGATAAACTGGAAACAACACAAAAAGGGATTGGCAGGGAGAACGATGGCGAAAAAACAACAGCAGAGCATCGAACTGGATTATGAACAGAAACGCATGGCCAACCTGTTCGGCAAAAACCTGACCGAAGCCGATGGTGTGCGCCGGTTTCTGGCCGAAGGCTGCCGAGCGGCGAATAAAGACGACGGTGTATCCGATGCGGAGTTCTGGAGAGGACTTTTTCTGGAAAGTAAAGTAAAAGGTAAATATGGCAAGAATCTTTTAGGGAAAAACAAGTATGACGGCGATCCGGATGAAGTACCGTCTGACCCGTATTCCGCGATTGATTACCAATGTACACTGAAATATCTGGCACACGGTCACGAGCGCGTATTCGATACAGACAAACCGAATGTGCACCCGAAAGATAGCGACAATTTCTTTCGCTATTTCAATTTGATGGGTGACAAACGGAATTATACCTCAAACTTGAAAACAGCGATTCATCTGCGAAACAAGTACTCGCACGACACGATCGAGGGCATTCAAAACATCACAGCAGACAGCTTAAAGCAGGATATTCAGCTGCTGGAGCGCATTACCGTACCGCTGTGCAAAAGAGAAGATTTTCCGTTTGCGGACGAAATTCGCGCGTACTGGAAACGCATCGAAGAAGAGTACCGCCGGAAATTCAGTGCGCCGCCGATCGACCTTGACGACGCTGCCTGCGTGGTATTCCGTACAGACGAGCTGACGCCGGAGCAGATCGCTGCCGTCAAGGACGTGATCCGAAGCTACAACATCAACGAAAAGGACGGCAAAATTTACGAATATCCGGACCGCACAAAGCTGGAAGAGCTGCTGTCCTATACGGTGCTCCGTCCGCACGGCAGCGAGGAAGAACGCAGGCAGCTTGCCGAGCAGACCGAAAAACGGTCGAAAAAGCGCCGTGAGACCACGGAAAAACTCGAAAAGCTCGATGAGACCGGCGATACCTCGGAGTTCGCCGAGAACAAACCGGATGAACTGCGTCTGCCGGAGGAGGTCAGCGCGGCTCTCCGTCCCGAGCGCCGTATGTTCAAGCTGGAGCAGCAGCTGCAGGCCGTCCTGCAGAATTTTGTGCTCACAGCGGATGAAACGCTGTTCGAGTCCGCAGTCGGCCGCCGCTATATCTCCGCAACGCTGCTGCCGCTGCTCGCACAGGAGAAAAAGCAGCTTTGGCTGGATTCGTCGGTTATCGGCACGATGTTCTCCAAATTCCGCAGCAGCCGTCCGTCCGACACCGAAGCATTCGACGAGGAACGGCGCCGCGCGCTGGAAAAGCTTCACAAGAGCGAAAAGAACGCCATCAAGGCTCTGCGAGCGCTCAACGAACACGGTCTCATCCGTGTGGTGTACAGCCCGACCACCAGCCGCAACAGCAGTGACAATCTGCGTGCCGCCGCTCTCCAGAACCCGACTACGCGCTTCTGGCTGCTGACCATGGACAAGTCCATGTCAGAAGCCGCTGCCGCGCTGCCCTGCCGCAACCTCGTCACGTCCAAGCCGATGGACGAAGCCGAACTGCTGTTATTCGGTGCAACCTGTCCGATGCTCTCCGAGATGAGAGACCCAAAATCCACACCGGCTCCCGCACCTGCACCGGCTCCCGCAGAGCCGAAGGCGCCGCACAGCACAACCGGCACCGTGCTCAACGCCGCATGGCCGGACGGACACTATTCCGAAATTCGCTTACTGTCCAAGATCGGTGAAGGCGGTGAAGGCCAAATCTTCAATACCAATTCGCTGGAACATCTGGCGGCCAAAATCTACACCGGAAAGCGAATGAACACTGAGCGTAAGAACAAGCTGGACTACATGGTGCAGCATGATCCGCATATTCACGGTCTTTGCTGGCCGTGCGCGATGCTGTACACGAAGGATGAAATCCCGGTCGGTTTTCTCATGCCGAGTGCCGCCGGTGTCGAACTGGCGCTGACCGTGTTCCATCCCGGCCGTGGACAGCGCCGCATCATCGAGCGCGGCTGGACGCGCAAAAGTCTGGCACAGATCGCTGCCAATATTGCGTCCATCTTTGCGCAGATGCACAGCCACGATATTTTAATGGGCGATATCAATCCGCGCAACTTTATGGTCGCGCAGGACTGCAGTGTCAGCTTTGTAGACTGCGACAGCTACCAGATCAGCGCTTTCGGCTGTCCGGTCGGCACGGTGCGCTACACGCCGCCGGAACGCCATCGAGAGATGAAACGCCTCGGCAGAGTGGACTTTGGCTTTACCCGCACCATTCAGGATGAGCAGTATTCCCTCGCGGTACTGCTGTTCGAGATCCTCACGCTTGGCCGTGCTCCCTACGAGAGCCGCAACAACAACAATCAAGATGTAGTCGATGCTATTATTGCCGGTACATTTCCGTATCCCTACCGTTCGGACGATGAGGACCAGCCTGCCAACAGCAAACTCAACCCGCCTGTCGGCTTTTCGCGCTACATCTGGAGCCACACCACACGCCGTGTCAAAACGCCGTTCTACAACACGTTCACCAACAAAAAACGTTCGACTGCCGCCGAGTGGGCCGAGACCATGACCGAGTATGTCCGCCAGATCGAGCTTGGGCACAGCACGGACGAACTGATTCCGAACTCGTACAAGGATATTTCCGATGTGTCCGAGGACGGCACCGAAATGGTCGATCTGGTCTGCGAGGACTGCGGAAAACCATTCAATCTGGGCAAGGATGTATATGAACGCCGTCAGGCGAACCGTGAGCCCATGCTCTGTCTGTTCTGCTGGGATATTCAGCAGAATCTGAACCGCCAGACCTACCGCGTTACCTGCTCGGAATGCGGCAAGGAATTTGCCACAACCGCCGGTAAAGTCCTGAGCCTTCAACGCAAGAACAAAGACATTCTGTGCCCGGACTGCCTGAGCGCCAAACACTGTGACGACTGCGGCGCTTTCATCTACAACCGCAGCGTGGCTCAGATCCGTGAGATGCGGATGAAAGGAAAATCCGTCTGGTGCTCCAGCTGCCTTGCCAAGCATTTGGGAACCCGATAACCGCCGTGCACGAAAGGAGAAACCACTATGGCTTCCAGTAAAAAACCCAAATATCCGGTAGAGACACCGGAGGAAAGCAAGATCAGCCTTACGGAACTGGCCAACAATCCGGAATCGCGCACGCCGATCATCGTATGCGTGGACTGCTCGTATTCCATGCTGCAGAACGGTCGTCTGCACAAGATGATGGAGGGCCTCGAACGCTTTCGCCGGGAACTGGAGAACGATCCGATCGCGGCGGATTCGGTTGAGCTGTGCATTGTCAGCTACGGCGGAACCTCGGCCCGTGTAGAATGCGATTTTGAGTCGCCTGACCGGCTCAAAATTCCGGAACTGCACGCCGACGGTGAAACGCCGCTTGCCGATGCCGTGTTCACTGCACATACCATTCTGCAGCGGCGTCTCGAGCGGTACAACGAGGTCGGTGTCAGCCATTACCGTCCATGGCTCGTCCTGATCGGAGACGGCGACGAAAGCCAGTCCATGCGTGATCTGGACAAGGCCGCCAGGCTGCTCAAGACCGAAAGTGACGAAAAGCACCTCAGCGTGCTGTGCGTGTCGGTCGGCGATGCGGATAAAGCGGAGTATACGTCGCTCGGCAAACTGTCGCCGGACGGTCAGGTGCAGTATCTGAACGACCTGCGCTTTATGGACTTTTTCGGCTGGCTGAGCCGCAGTATCCAAAAGACCAGCCGATCGCTCAGCGGCGAGGAAGTCAAGTACGATCCTACCGCTGAATGGGGTGAAGTAAAGACCGTTTACAAGAGGTGAACCGTATGGAATTCAAGATCAGTTTAGCAAGGGTGACCGGCTCGGACCATAGTCTGCATAACATCCCCTGTCAGGACAAAACAGCGGTATTCGCCGGTGATGATTACACCACGGCTGCACTTGCAGACGGCGCCGGAAGCCGTCCGTACAGCCACATCGGTGCAGAACTGGCAACCGTTGCGGTTGCAAGCAAGCTGAACGTACGCTTTGAAGATTTTTGGGAATACGAACCGCACATGGTCGCAACCGGTGCATGGGTCGAAGCCACCAATGCCATGCTGAACAAACCCTATTCGCTTTACGACCAGGCGTGCACGCTGCTGTTTGTTGCCATTGCTGAGGACGGCCGCTATATCTCCGGTCACATCGGAGACGGTGTGCAGATTCTTGTAGAGCCGAATGGCGAAATGCGCACATTCAGTCCGCCGGAAAACGGCGAATACGAAAACGAAACCTGGTTCATCACCGGCGACGATGCGGTCGAGCATCTGCGAATTCAGAAGGGCACGCTCCAAGCCGGCAGCACCCTGCTCATGATGAGCGACGGCACGGCGAAAAGCCTGTATCAGACTTCGACCGGCGAGCCTGCTCCGGCCTGCCGGACCATTGCACGCTGGCTGAAAGAGAAGGAAGAGGACGAGGTCAGCTTTCTGCTGGAAAAGAACATGAACGAAGTGTTCTGGTCCCGCACCTCGGATGATATGAGCCTGATCGTCATTCGGGTGCAGGAAAAGCAGGAGGGCCACACGGATCCCAATCTGCTCAAACTCTGAGAGAAACGAAAAAAGGATGGGTTATGGGTAAAAACATCACAGGACGGCGGCAGTACGAGAGCATTCGCAGCCTGCTCAGTCATATCTACTTATACGGCTTTTTCTCGCGCGAGGATTTTGAAGCGGCGAATATCATCAAGGTCAAATCCTACGATCAGGAATTGCGGCTGATCTACGATATCTTCCCGAAGGATGAACAGAACGCACTTGTCCGCGGCGGCCGTAAGTACCCGCGGATGGAACGGCTGTATACCGAGAGCGGAAAATACGGTCTGTCCGGCAGCTACTCGCTGTACACGATGGACGAGCAAAAGGAGCTGCCGCTGACGCTCTCCATGCTGAACGGTCTGGCGCAGAAGCCGGCTGCCGCACCCGAACTGTGCAGCCGACTCGAAAAAGAGGGCAAAAGCGATGCCGATGGCAGTTCGCTGTATAACTGGGTGCTGCGCCACCTGAAAGACCTGGCGAGCGCCGGTTATCTGTGCAAAAACGGCAGCCGGTTTGCCGTCTCGCCAGACATCCTCGGTATCCTGTCCGAGGATGAGCTGATGCAGTTCGAGCATTTCGTCACCTTTGCTTCGGGTGTCGGCTATCCTCGCGCAACCGGATATTTTATCTGCGAACAGGTGGCAAACGAGCGCTATCGCCGCGGCGATACGCATGAGCATCCGTCTCCTTTCCTGCTGCGCCATAACACAAACGCCAATATCCTGGACGAGGATCTGGTCTATCAGCTGCTGGATATCATCGCGCAGCACGCCGAAGCGGAAGTCAAATGGGACAGGCTGAAAACCGAAAAGGCCGTGCAGGGACGTGTCAAGCCGGCGGCAGAAACCGTAACGCTGCTGCCGGTGGCCGTTCGCATCGACACCCGGCTGGGCCGCTGGTATTTGCTCGGTATGCGCGGCGAAATGCCGACGATGGTGCGGCTCGGCAGCATCCATGCGGTGAAAAAGGGCAAACCGGTCTCCGAGGAGGTCTGGGAACACGCGGTGCAGACGGTTGCCGACACCTTCACGCACACCGGCTGCTCGGGCCGCATCACCTACGGCGATACAACCGAGGTTCGTGCCGAACTGCATTTCGACAGTGCACCCGGTATGCGCACCCAGTTCGAACGCGAGATACGGCAGGGACAGATCATCGAACAGGATGGACAGGAATACTACTGCGCCCATGTCACCGATGCGGGTGAGCTGGTGCCGTTTTTGCGCTCCTTTGCACCGTGGCTGCGCATTCTGCCCGGAGAACACGATCTGGACAGCCGGATCTCGTCCCATCTGACACAAATGCTCGAAAATTTGGAGAAAAATATGCCGTGAATTTGTTCCATAAATACTATAACCGCGCCTTTCTTCTCGCGCTGGAGCTGCTCGCGCGGCTGCAAGGCGGTCAGACAGTTTCCGTCCGCGAAGCCTTTGAACTGGCGAGAAAAAAAGGGCTTACCGAAGCAGATTCGGTCATAAAACCGCTGCTCGATTACGAAATTGTCCAGCGCGCGGACAATCGCTATTATCTGAACCTTAACTACCGAAAACTGCGCCTGCCGATGCAGCAGACTGAAAAGCAGTGGCTCTCGTATATGCTGGCCATGCCGGAGGCGCGGCTGCTGCTCGAGGAAAACCTGTACGACCGTCTGTCGGAGTTCTGCGGCGGCAGCAATTCGTTTGACGCAATACAGCGTTATGCGCCGCATGCAGCGCCATGCGGCCTGCAGGAGCAGGAGAAAATTCGGACGCTGCTCCGCGCGATACGGGGTCGGCAGAACATCCGCTACCGATTCCGCACCCGGGATGACAAAACGCCGCAGACCGCCTCCGCTCTGCCATGGAAGCTGGAATACAGCGCGTTTGACCGCCGTTGGTGGCTGATCCTCTATTCCGAGGAGCAAGACCGCACGATCAAAGCCAAGTTAGAGAACATCCTCGAACCGGAACCGATGCAGACGAGCGATGTGCCGGAAGAGAAGATCGAACAGGCGATGGAACGCCTGCTCATGCCCGAATCGGTGCGGCTGGCTGTCAAACCGGAAAAGGGAGCTATCGAACGCTGTTTTCTCGTGTTCGAGAACCAGCAGTTCGAGGAAACGCGGCAGATCTCGCACGATATGGTGCAGCTGTCCTTCCGGTGGTATCGGTTTGACGCGCATGAGATCGTTCGGCGGCTGCTGTATCTCGGCCCAATGGTGCAGCTGCAAGGACCAAAGGTGCTGCAGGAGGAGCTTGCGGCGGTACTCCGAAAAGCACTGTCTGAAAATACAGAAACAAGGGGGAACATCCAATGAACAGAGAAGATCGTTTTTATGATCTGATGGAAGAAAACACCGATGACGCCAGCATTCAATATGAGATCGGCCTGTGTTATCTGAACGGCGACGGCACGGAGAAGGACACCGCCGAAGCCGAAAAGTGGCTGACACGAGCCGCAAATCAGGGACACGAGCAGGCGAAAGCGCTGCTCGAAAGCGGCAATCATGGCACGCCGGAGGAACCTGCGGAGACCGACATCCTCGAACTGTGCATGAAAGCCGAGGAAGGCGACAAGGATGCGCAGTACGCGGCAGCGCGGTATTTCATGGCGCACGGCATGGCGCAGACCGAAGCAGACCGCTATCTGAAAGCCGCGGCTGACCAGGGCAACGGGCAGGCGTGCGACGAACTCGGCGAAAGCCTGCTGCAGCAGTCGATGAACTGCGACAACCAGAACGACCGATTCGAGAAGGAAAAACAGGCGGTCCGGTATTTCAAAAATGCGCTTGACTGCGGTATTCCGCATGCGGCAGAACGGCTGGCCGACTGCTATCTGAACGCACGCGGTACGCTGCAGAACGACCCGGAACAGGCCGAGGCGTATTTTGTCAAGGCCGCCGAGCTGTACGCACAGCAGGGCAAGCCGATGGCGCTGGTCGAGCTGGCCGAGCGTTACGCGATCGGCAACGGCGTGCCGGAAAGCTACGGTAAGGCACTCAGCTACGTCAAGCGCGCGCAAAACGCCGGTGTGTCCGATGCGATGGAGCAGTTCAGCAGCGATGTAGAGAACTATCGCGCGGCGAAGCAGCGTGACGCCGAAGAGAAGGAGCGACAGAGGCAGGAAGCCGAAGCCGTCAAGCAGCGCGAGACCGAGGAAAAAGAACAGCAACGTCAGGCGGCCAAAGCCCAAAATCAAAAGCGTTATGATGAGATTCAGCAGGAATTGCAGGAATGGGAAAACAAACTGCAAGAGCTGCGAGTAACACGCGCGCAATCGCAAAAGTTTGAACGCGAAAATGTGCATAAATGGCTAACCATGCCGCATGATATCAGCACACCGCCGGGAAAGGCTCAGAGAACCCTTTTGGTCATCGGTGCAGTAGTTTCAGCAATAAGTATGCTGGGGCTTGTGCTGCTATCCTTCCAGTCTGGCAACGGCACCAACGCGGTTATAATCAGCCTGTGTGAGATTCTCAGCGGTATATTTATGTTTAAGTTTTGGCGTGAAGGAAGCATCCGCCGCTATATTTCGGAATTTATCTTCCTGTTTATGACGCTGATGTTCTGGGGTGTATTGCTTCCGCAGGACCCGGACGCAGATAATGTAGGTATGATGATGCTTGCATGGGCATTTGTTATTCTTCTGGCCATGCTGTGGAACATCTTCCAGACGGTGCAGAAGATCCGGAATCTCAAAAATCATTCGGCGAATGTTGACCGTAACAACCAGCTAAAACAACTGCTGAACACGCAGATCAAGGAAGCACAAGAAAGGATTTCCGCGCTGCAGCAGGAGATGCAGACCATATTGAACGACCTGTAATAACAGAAAAACAGCCTGACCATAAGGTCAGGCTGTTTATTTTACGAAAAGATATGTAATACCTGGCTTCCTGCATACCAAATTAACGCTACAACAATAAACAGCAGTATACAGCCGCAGGAAGATTCGTCTTTATCTTTTGAACCTATCAGGGAGAAAATACCACCAAAGATAAACATCAGCACTTTGCAGATGCCGCCAGCGATCTGACCCAAAATCTCCAACACGCGGTCCAGATAACGATAGAACGTATCTCTTATTTGCTGCTTTTGGCGTTCGCTATGTAATTTCTTTGCAGCAGCGTCAATTTCCTCCTGCCGCTGTTTGGTCTCCTCCTCCCGGCGCTTCCTCTGCTCGGCTTCGGCAGCTGCCTGCTGTTTCTGTTCCTCCGCCGCGATAGCCTCCTGGTGCCGCCGCTGCTCGGCGGCCAGCTGCGCCTGCTGTCGCTGCCATTCGGCGTGCGTTTCTGCCTGCCGCCGCTCCTGTTCTGCGCGTTCCTTCTTCTTCTGCTCGTACTGTGCGAGCCTTTCGTCAAATTGCGCACGCGCGTCCGTCATACCGGCTTGCTCGGCCTTTCGCACCCAGCTGAACGCCTTGCCCAGACTTTTGTCAATATCTTCTCCTTCGGCATACCGGAGTGCTAACTGAAGCATCTGTTCCGCCGCCTGCTCTGGCGTGGAAAACCGAACCGCGCGTTCAAAATTCTTTTCCGCCTGTTCGCGGTCGTGCGCTACGCCGAGTCCGTACAGATAGCACCGCGCCAACAGCTCCGCTGCCGGTGCACAGCTGCAGTCTACCGCGTTTTTGAGCAGCGTTACAGCTTCCTGATAAGTCGGTTGTTCCTCGTATACAGCGCATCCATAATCGAGCGTATCCGGCAGCATGGTTCTGGCCAGCTGGTAGCACGCCATCGCATGACCCTGCTCGGCCGCCATACGCAGGTAACGCTGTGCTTCGGAGCGATTATTCTCCAGAAACTGCATTGCCGCTGCATACTGCGCATCCGCATCTCCCTCTTCGGCGCGCAGACACAGTTCCGGCAGGCTGACATTCTCGGTATTCGGAGATTGATCGGCAATACTGCCCTTCCCCAGCATCTCCGCTGCCGCTGCGTGTCCCAGTCCGGAAGCACGGCGGAAATACGTTTCCGCCTTCTGAGTATCCTTATCGGTGCCGTCGCCGTTTAAGTAGCACAGACCGATCTGATATTGCGCTTCCGCATCGTTTTCATCGGCCTCTAACAGGTCGTAAAAGCGTTCTTCTCTGTTTTCGTCCATGTCGTTCCCCCGTGATGTACTGTATTGTACGGTATTGTCCTTAGTATACCATATTTTCCGAAAAAATGAAACACAGCCATAGACCTAACTGTCAGCGGTCCATGGCTGTGTTTTCTATTGTTTTTGAAATCTCCGATGGATATCCCGATGCTATACTATGTACATCAGCTGAAAACAAAACAACTTTTAAGGAGCGATTATTATGTATTTCATTGATCTTTTCAAACGAATCCTGCGGAAATCCAACATTTCTCTGATCATTTACCTCATCCTGAACGTCCTCATCATCAGCGGCTGCTCCGCGCTCGTGTTCTACTCCAGCAATGTTCCTATGCCGGTCGGACTGCTCATCGGCGCCGCCCTTTATGCGCTGTCCCTTGCGGTTGCGCTTTCGCCGTTCGGCGAGTGGCTGCTGCGTCTGCAGACCGGCTGCAAAAAAATCTGCCGAACCGATTACCTCAACTACATCATGCCGCTGTTTCGTGAAGTACACGAGCGTGCACGCGAGCTTGACCCGTCCGTTCCCGCAGACGTGCAGCTGTTCATGAACGATGATAAATCCGCCAACGCCTTTGCCACCGGCCGCAAGACCATCTGCATTACCGAAGGACTGCTGCGCATGCCGCCGGAGCAGATCAAGGCTGCACTCGCTCACGAGTTCGGCCACATCGCCCACAAGGACACCGACCTCATCCTGTTCGTCACCATCGGCAACATGATCATCACTACCGTTCTCCTGCTCCTCCGCTTGTTCATCAACTTCATTCACTGGGGTGCCGATCTAGCGGCGCTGCTGATCGGCGGACGAGACGGCGTATTCGCACTCGTGATGAACTCGATCTGCCACGCGATGATGATCCTGTTCGTCGGCTTCTGCAGCTGGGTGTGGAGCGGCGTCGGCACCACCCTCGTGATGCACTCGAGCCGTTCCGCCGAGTACGAAGCGGACGAGTTCGCGTTCCATCTTGGCTTCGGTGACGCACTCTGCGCACTGCTTGACCGCATCGGTGGCGAACGCGAGACCGGCCTGTTCGCAAGACTCGCCAGCAACCATCCGGATAAGAACAGCCGCATTGCTCACCTGCAGCAGCTGGGCGCATATACCACGGTGCCGTTCGGCAACTGAGCGGACACTGATTTGAAAGGAGAATTATCATGTTATATACCGTAGAAAAGAAATTTGCCGCGCACCTCGAAGAGACCGTTAAGAAGTATCTCATCTTCATCGACACCTGCAGTTTGATGAGCGAAAAAGCCGATCAGTTCTGGGGCAACATCATTCCCCTTCTCCTGCGCGAGAACAAGCAGATCATCGTGCCGCTGCAGGTCTGCCGCGAGGTGGAAAAGCACGCGAAAGCGCCCGAACACGTCGATCCGCGCCGCAGTCAGGCAGCCCGCAAAGCGCTCAGCACCATTGACCGCCTGCAGAAAGCCAACCTCATCACCATCTACGGTGATGACAACGACCGCCTGTTCGCGGACAACGTGTTCCAGACCGTCTTTACCCGGTTCCGTCTGCGCTACGATCTGCTGCTCATCACGCAGGATCACAATCTTGCAGCCGATATTATGAACATCCGCAGCAGCAAGGCGGTAAACGGCGTGCGCAGCATCCGCGTTGAGCGCATCACCGAGAACGGATGTCTCGGCATCTTCGGCAGACCCAAACGCCGTGAAACACCGGTAAGCAAGTCGGAGACTGCCGCCGTTCGCCGTCCGGCTGCCGTGCCGCCGGATGACTGCTTCCGGCTGGCCGACAAGGTGAAATCCTGCGCCTGCAACCGGACGGTTTCGTCCGTTCCATCCGAAGGTGCGACTGTTACCGCGCTGTACGACAGCAACCGCAAGAACATTCAGCTGTGCCGCAAGATCACCTCCGGCGGTGAAGGCACGATCTACCAGACCAACCTTCCCGGCATGGTCGCCAAGATCTACAAAAAGGAAAAGCTGAACCGCACCCGGCACGAAAAGCTGTGCCTGCTGGCGCGCAAGAACCTCAGCTGCGACGGCGTTTGCTTTCCGCTGGCGCTGCTGTACGACAAGGAATACAACTTCGTCGGCTATCTGATGCGGCAGGCGCACGGACGCGAGCTGCAACGGTGCGTGTTTCAGCCGCAGCTGCTCAAAAGGTATTTCCCGAACTGGACTAAGCAGGACACGGTGACGCTGTGCATCACCATCCTGAAAAAACTGAAGTACCTGCACGACCGCAACGTTATCCTCGGCGATATCAACCCGAACAATATTTTGGTTGTCTCCCCGACCGAGGTGTACTTTGTCGATACCGACAGCTACCAGATTGAAGGCTTTCCGTGTCCGGTCGGCACCATCAACTTCACCGCACCGGAGATCCAGCGCAAGGACTTCTCGACCTTCCTGCGCACCATCGGCAACGAGCGTTTCGCCGTTGCGACGCTGCTGTTCATGATCATGCTGCCCGGCAAGCCGCCGTACTCCCTGCAGGGTGGCGAAAACCAGGTTGAGAACATCTTAAACGGTGATTTCGCCTACGCCTCCGGCGAACGCTGCTCCGGCAAGGCTCCCGAAGGGATGTGGCGCTTCTGCTGGAGCCACCTGCCGCGCTACCTCAAGAACGACTTCTATGAGACCTTCCGCAAGGGCGGTCTGCACAGCACCGAGCAGACCCGTTTCAGCACGGATGTGTGGCTGCGCAAGTTCGAGTATTACCTCGACCTGCTGCAGAGCGGCAAGCTGTGCGAGCACGACAGCATGTCGATGGAGCTGTTCCCGACCCGGCTGAAAAAGAACCCGCACGTTGCATACATCAAGTGCCGCATCTGCGGCAATGAAGTGCCGGCTGACAAGGCGATGGAAGGCATCTGCGGTGACTGTCTGAACAAGGGCGAGACCTATCACTGTGCCGAGTGCGGGCAGGAGATGGTGTACAAAAACTACCACAAGTACATCAAAAAAGCGCCGAGACGAACCGTGTGCCCGGACTGCTATCACAAGAAGAACGCCGTCTACACGACGCTGCTCTGCGCGGACTGCGGAAAGCCGTTCTCCATCACCTACGGCGAAAAGGAATCCTACGACAAGAAGGATTTTCATCTGCCGCGCCGCTGCAAGGTCTGCCGGACACGCCGAAGCGGCTCTATTTTCAGCGATATTCCCTACCAGATGCCGCGTGAAGAGAAACCGCAGACCGATGAGCCGATCAAATCCGACCGCTCCTCCTTCCTCTCCGCCCTGGAAAAGTGGTTCCGCATGTAACCTGTTCCCTAACCTAAACCCAATCCGCTAAAGGAGTGTTTTCTATGTATACTACCGAAAAATATCTGTTTGATTGCAAAAACCTGGTCAGCAACCCGTCTGCCCGCGTTCCGGTGTGCCTGTGTCTGGATGTCAGCGGCTCGATGGACGGCCTGCCCATTCAGGAACTGAATGAAGGTGTTCGCCAGTTCTATCAGGCCATCAAGGAGGACGAGACCGCGCTGTACGCCGCTGATATCTGCGTTATCACCTTCGGCGGCACGGAGCCGGTCTGCCTGCGGGATTTCTCCGGTCTCGACCAGCAGCCAGAAGTGCCGACGCTCTCGGCCGGCGGTATGACGCCCATGGGCGAAGCCATCAACCTGGGCCTTGACCTGCTCGAACGCCGCAAGGAGCAGTTCCGCAGTGTCGGCGTGGACTACTTTCAGCCGTGGTTCGTGCTGATGAGCGACGGTGCGCCGAACGGTGCTGCCGACCAGCTGGCACGCGCCAAGCAGCGCATGGACAGCCTTGCAAGAGACAAAAAGCTGTCCGTGTTTCCGATCGGCATCGGCGCCCATGCCGATATGAAGGCGCTGGCCGAATTTTCACCGATGCGTTCGCCGCTCAAGCTGAAAGGTCTGAAATTCCGCGAGTTCTTCGAATGGCTCAGCCAGAGTGTTTCCACCACATCCCAATCCATCGCCGGTGAGAGCATTTCCCTCGACTTTGAAGGTATCAAGGGCTGGGCCGAGCTGTAACAGAAAGGAGCGATCACATGTGGAGATCGGTATGCTGTGCCATGCAGGGCAGCGGACACAAGAAAAGCGGCGTACCCTGTCAGGATAAGACCTTCCGGCTGGACAAAAACGGCGTGCATGTCATTGTGCTGTCGGACGGCGCCGGTTCGGCTCGGCTGTCGCATTTCGGCGCAGAACGAGTGGTCCGAGCCGCCGCTGAACTGGTCGCGGACCGGTTTGCTCAGTATCAGGAATGTGAGGATGCCGAAGCCGTCCGGCAGGAGATACTCTCAGTCCTGCGGCATGAACTCGCCGAAGAAGCCGAAAAGCATAGCTGCGAAATGCACGATCTCGCCTGCACGCTGCTGCTGGCCGCCGTCAGTGGAGAACGGTTCCTGCTGGTGCATACCGGTGACGGCGTGATCGGGTATCTGGATGGCGATACGCTCAAAGTAGCGTCCACGCCGGACAACGGCGAGTTTGCGAATGAGACCACCTTTGTCACCTCGGACAAGGCCGCCGAGACCATGCGGCTGTTCAAGGGCGAACTGCGGGACAAGGCCGCATTCGTGCTGATGAGCGACGGCACCGAGCACAGCCTGTATCACAAGCCGAACCGCGCGCTCGCGGATATCCTGACCGATGTGATACAGCGCGCGTGTCTCATCCGCGCCGATGTGCTGCAGCGGCAGCTTGCCGACACATTTGCTTCCGTGGTCTGTCCGCGCACGCAAGATGATTGCAGTATTGCCATTCTCACACGTCCGGGAAAGGCGCTGCGCACCGCCGACCAGCTTAGTGTCGAGGAACGCCGGCGGCTGTATCATATCCAGCGCGCAAGGGCGCATACGGTGCGCAGGATCAGGCGGTATGATGCGATGCTCGTGCTGCTCGAGCAGCCGCATAGCCTGCGGCAGATCGCGGTGAAGATTCATCTGAACCCGCGCTATACCAAGCAGCGGCTTGGTCAGCTCGAGCAGCTTGGGCTTATTGAGCAGGCGAACGGCTGGTATCGAAAAGTTTGATGGAAAGCAAAAAAGCATGCTATATGCATGCTTTTTTGTTTTTGTTGCTGTCCCCGTTGGGGTTCGGGTTGTTACTTGCTGCGAGGGTGCATACATGACCGAGACCATGCCGTTGCTGTCCCCCGCAGGGGCGTGTGTTGTTGCAAAGTGCTATGCGGCCAAGCTGGAACGTCTGAGACCGTTGCTGTCCCCCCGTAGGGGCACGAGTTGTTACTGCGACATCGGTGTGCAACTTGACAAGTACGACAAGTTACTGTCCCCAAAAGGGTTTTATTTACTGTCATTATAGCACGAGGCTGACACCAAATCAACCGCTGCTGCACATCCTCTGCCGCACGGCAGCAAAACCTTGAAAATGTGATTTAACCGTAATAACTCGCTTATAAAATGTGAATTAACCGAAAATTCTCCCTTTGATTTTGTGCGGGCAATTGCATTTCTTCCTCTGTCGGGGTATAATACCCTCATAAGAGGTGAACCCAAATGCTTTATCTAAAACGCAAAATCGACGCTTTTCTGTCGGAATGGAAAGAAAATCCGGATAAAAAGCCGCTTATCGTCAAAGGGCCGCGGCAGGTCGGCAAGACCGAATCCATTCGGCGCTTTGCCGAGGGCAACTACACGAGCGTTATCACGATCAACTTCGTGGAGGAGCCAAAGTACAAAATGATCACCGCAGACGGCTACAAAGCGGCGGATATCATCAAAAATATCTCGCGTATCGACCCGTCTAAGCGGTTTATTGAGGGCGAAACCCTGATTTTCTTCGATGAACTGCAGGAGTTTCCCGACATTGCGACCGCGCTCAAATTCTTCAAAATCGACGGCCGGTTCGATGTCATTTGCAGCGGTTCCATGCTCGGCATTAACTACCGTAAAATTGAGAGCAACAGTGTCGGCTATAAGACCGATTACGAGATGTTCTCGCTGGATTTTGAGGAATTTTTGTGGGCCGGCGGCTACGACAACGCCTTTATCGATGATATGCTGACGCACATGCGCACGCTGACGCCGTTCAACGAACTGGAAATGTCGGTCTGCGGCGAGCTGTTCCTCAACTACTGCATTCTCGGCGGCATGCCTGCCGTTGTCCGTGAATTCATCGAAAAGGGCACGTTTGAAGGCTCACTCGAAACCCAGCGCCAGCTCATCGCGGACTACAAAGAGGACATCCGCAAATACGCGGACGGCATGGACCAGACCCGCATTTTGAACGTGTTTCAGCACATCCCGGTGCAGCTTGCCAAGGATAATAAGAAATTCCAGATTTCCAAGGTCGCGTCCGGTGCGCGTTTCCGCGATTACCGCGGCTGCATTGAGTGGCTGAATGACGCAGGCATGGTCAACATCTGCTACTGCCTGAATTTCCCCGAACTGCCACTCAAGGGCAATTACGACGAGACAAAGTACAAGCTGTATTTTGCGGACAGCGGTCTGCTCGTCGCCATGCTCGATGAGGAGGCGCAGGAGGACTTGCGCGCCAACAAAAACCTCGGCGTGTACAAGGGCGCACTGTATGAGAATGTAGTCGGTGAAGCGCTCGTCAAGGCCGGGTATCAGCTGTATTACTACAAGCGCGAGGATTCCACGCTCGAGCAGGATTTCTTCGTCCGCACGGCATCCGCGCTCATTCCGGTCGAGGTCAAGGCCCAGAGAGGCACGGCGAAGTCTCTGCGCACGCTCATCGCCAGTGATAAGTATGAGGATATTCACTATGGCATCAAATTTACCGCCGGGAATGTCGGGTTCAGTGATGATATTTATACGTTTCCATACTTTTGCGCGTTTCTGCTCAAACGGTATCTGGCGGGTGAGCAGAGCGGAAAGTTGTAACTTTGTGATGTTGTAACTTTATAGCTTTACACTCTGACCAGCATAAAAAAGGAGAAGCTGCAACCGCAGTTTCTCCTTTTTTCATTACTTATTTGCTGCCTTACAGCTGATATAGAAACGTCATAATCTGCGCTCTGGTGCAGTGCTGGTTCGGCGTCACAGTGAGAGCGGTCGGGTTGATGGTAAACGCCCCGCTGTCAGATGCCAAATTGCTTACCGCTTCAAATACCGAGAGTATCAACTGACCGCTATCTCGTCTACAGTTTGAGTCTAAGCAAATAACATAAATCTCCTCGGAACCATACCCTATATTCTATCCGTCTAATCCGAATATAAATCGTTCTAACGTATGAGATGGAAGGTGGATGTGACGCTGTAAATCAATAGTATATAACTTTATAACTTCGTAAAGTTATAACTTTTATTTAGATAAATATTTTATAAAATACAAAATTCCGACAAAATACGCCTTATTTTGTCGGAATTTCTTGCATATAAAGTTCTAACGTTACAACTTTACAACGTTACGCAAAAAACTGATCGAGTGCCTGCCGTACCAGCTCGGACATATCGCAGTC